>WNGR01003069.1_pt1 | contig 18286 bp, 31 predicted proteins | sample 5407581 | NCBI WGS metagenome assembly WNGR01 (sample SAMN13153383, study PRJNA577476) | soil metagenome | isolation source: 80 cm soil or saprolite under Garry oak tree replicate 2 | place: USA:California | collected 2016-06-15 | reverse complement strand
CTTCGGCTGGCGTTCCTGTTCCGACAAGTGGAAGGCGGAGCCGCAGCGGAAATTCCTGAATCATTGGCCACCTGCCAAAGAATGCTGGAAGAGCGGCGGACGTGTGATTCGCGCCATTGGGTTTGGCGTGGATGAGATGCGTCGAGTAAAACCGTCGAGTGAAGAGAAGTTTGAGAATTGGTTTCCCCTCGTGAAATGGAAGTGGGACCGCGAGAAGTGCGTGGAGGCAATCCAGCGAGCAGGACTTCCACTGCCGGGAAAGAGTGCATGTTTCTTCTGTCCGGCGAGCACGAAGTTGGAGATCGCGGCGTTGCAAGGTTCGCATCCTGAATTGTATGAAAGGGCCTTGGCAATGGAACGGAACGCAGCAGACACACTGGTGACTGTGAAAGGTTTGGGAAGACGTTTTAGTTGGGCAGACGTTGCCACAACGAAAGAGCCGCACTGTGTTGAGCAAACGTGCGTGTGTTTCGATGGAGATGATGAGTGAGAGAGTGGAGCAACCTGGCGAAGATCGTCACGCGCAGAACTTATGCAAGGCGGGATGACGGGCCTCTCGAAAACTGGGAAGGCATCATTACGCGGGCCATCGAAGGAAACGTTCGCGGGAAGAACGTACCTGAATCGGAAGTAAAAGAATTGCTGCGGCTGGCGCGGGAGCGCAAGGCGATCCCAGCGGGGCGCGGATTGTGGTTTTCGGGGACGCGGGCGCACGGCAAGCTCGGCGGCGTGGCGCTCAACAATTGCTGGTTCGCCACAACCGAGGACTGGAATCACTTTGTGATATTGGCCGACCTGCTGATGCTGGGTGGTGGCGTGGGCGCATCGGTCGAGCATAAGTTTGTGAGTAAATTGCCCAAGGTGAAGAGGGATGTTCGCATTGAGCACCAACCAACCAAGGATGCGGACTTTATCATTCCCGACAGCCGCGAGGGATGGTGCGGGCTGATTTGGCGCGTGTTGGAGGCATTCTTCGTTACGGGCAGGGGTTTCAGCTATTCGACGATTTGTTTGCGTGGCATGGGTGAACCTATCCGGGGATTCGGCGGATTTGCCAGCGGGCCAGTGCCGCTTGTGCGCTTCGTGGACCAGGTGCAGAGGCTTCTGGGAGCGCGGCAGGGACGGCATGTGCGGCCCATCGATGCTGCCGACATCATCACCGCCATCGGTGAGCTTGTAGTGTCCGGCAATGTGCGGCGTTCGGCCATCCTTATTATGGGCGACCCGTGGGACAAGGAATATCTGCAAGCCAAGCGGTGGGACTTGGGTGTCGTGCCGAGCTACCGGGCGTTTGCAAATTATTCCGTGGTGGCTGACGCCGCCGAAGATTTGCACCCGCTTTTCTGGAAGACGTTTGAGGCCGGGGAAGCTTTCGGAATTGTGAACCGCAAGGCCATCCAAAAATTTGGTCGCATGGGTGAAGTGAAGAAAGACACGGCGGAGGGGACCAATCCTTGTGCTGAAGCTACTCTGGAACCTTTTGAACCTTGCAATCTCCAAGAAATCGCGCTTCCCAACATCGAGTCGGAGCAGGAGTTTGTTCTGGCTGCTCGATTGATGCATCGCTACGGTAAGCGTGTGACGATGGAAAGGTATCACCATGCGCGGATTCAGGAAGTGGTTGATCGCAATCGGCGTATTGGAACAGGGATTACTGGGTGCCTTGCGTCGCCTTTGTTTTGCGCAGAAACGCTCGACCGCGTGTACGCCGCCATCCAAAAAGAAAACCGTGAATACTCGAAAGAGCTTGGAATTCCTGAGTCCATCCGAACTACGGTCATTAAGCCTTCGGGAACTGTATCGAAGGTACTTGACATGGACGGTTACGAGGGAATCCACCCCGCCTATAGCCGCTATGTCATTCAGCGAGTTCGATTCGCTACTAACGACGCTCTCGTCCCCCTCCTTCGTGACGCTGGGCACCACATCGAGCCTGTCAAGCGCCTTGATGGTACGGTGGACCACAATACACTGGTTGTAGATTTTTACGTGAAAGCGCCGGACGGGTTTCCCGTTGCGGATGAAGGCTTTGACACCTGGCAGCAAATCAAGGCCGTGCGACTGGCGCAGGAGCACTGGGCTGACCAGGCGGTGTCCGCTTCCATTTATTACAAGCGCGTGGACATTCCCGCAATCAAGAACTGGATGGCCGACAACATCGGCGAGGTCAAAACCATCAGCTTCTTGGCGCACAGCGACCACGGATTCCTGCAAGCGCCGAAGGAACCGATCACCAAAGAGCAGTACGAAAAACTTTCCGCGAAAATCCAGCCTATTGACTTTGAGCGCATCGGGGATGGGGAGATGGAATCGCAGGAATGCGCGGGGGCCTGCCCGATTCGATGATAGGCGTAAGGCGCTACAGCGGGCCGAACCGAAGTGGTATCTGCAAGTGTGGTCACTCGTGGCGAGACCACCATCTTGGCGTGGTAATGAACGTGGAGCATTACGAAGCCACGGGGGAAAGCTACGTTCCACAGGAATGTGAATTTTTTGGTTGTAACGAGATGGGCGGTCTCGACAGAGATGGGAACGACCATTGCGGACATTATGTAGACATGATGGAGGAGAAAGAAATGAATTGGTTCACGAAGTTGTTCAGGAAGACGTTTGCCACGGTGAAAGGCCGAGGGGTCAGCGGCGTACCGCGTGGCGACACACGAGACGAAAGTAATAGAGGCCAAGGGCGTAATCATTGCGCTCAAGGCTGCCGAGAAAGTTTCGCATGCTGCTTTGGATGAACTGGAAGCAGCAGCGGCGGAGATTCACAAAGGCCGGGACGCGATTCAGGCACGGATCGAAACCTTGCGGGGCACCCTCGGATTCTGATGAAGGTTATCCAGCCAAGCTTTGAAATCGTCAACCCGGAAACTCCAGCAGAAGGCGTCCAGATGTTGCGGCAGATCGAGCGGTTTGCGCGTATCTCGCACCGCAGTGAAGACCGGCAGACAGAAGATTCCTGGCCGCGATTCATCAAGGCCGTGGTGATGGACAAGGGCGACTGGAGCGTGACGGAACATTGCGTGGCCACGGTGATTGCCCGCGTGGATCGCGGCGTGAGCCACGAATGGGTGCGGCACCGGATTGGCAGCTACACGCAGGAGTCCACGCGGTTTGTGAATTACGGCAAGCGGGAGATTGAGTTCATTAAGCCAGAATGGCCGGAATCTTCTAGTGCGGCGGTGCCGGAATATGAACTGGCTTGGATTGCGCAGATGGCAGAAACCGAGCGTATCTACCTGCAAATGGTGAAATACCAAGGTGTAAGCCCGCAAATTGCCCGGTCCATTCTGCCGAATGCTTTAGCGACGACGCTTGCTGTCACGTATAATTTGCGAAGCTGGCGGCAGTTTTTTATGATGCGTACGACAAAGGAAACGCACCCGGATTTTCGGCGCGTAACGATTCCAATGCTTAGGGCTTTTCAGGAACGGATTCCGCTTCTGTACGACGACATCGAGCCGGAACAGAAACAAAGCGTCTCGCTGTCGAGGCCCCGGTGAAAGTGTGGCAGGTAATCATGCTTGTGGGATTGGGTACGGCTCTCGCGGGGGTTGCGTTGGCGCAATTGAATTCGCCACGGATGGTTGATTTTCTTGTGGCGCTGGCGATTACGCTGCTGACATTGCGATGGATTGATATTTCGCGGAGGCCGAGAATATGAATTCACTGGGTAGTGGTTATCGCCTTTTTGTCTGGCCGTGGTGGAAGCATTGGTTCGATCCGGGCACGTATTACCGCTGGATGAAATGGAAGATTCAGCGGGCGCAGCGCGGATGGGCGGACTGCGATGTCTGGAGCCTGGACGATTACCTTGCCGAGTGGCTGCCAGATGCGCTCTTGCATTTGAAAAAGACGAAGAACGGGATTCCGATGACGATGTTCGAGCCGGTGGATGGCGTGGACGAAGATGGGAATCCCACGGCCACCGCGATGGAAAAGGCCGAGGCCCGCTGGAGCGCCGTGCTGGATAAAATGATCGAAGCTTTCCGGGCGCATACGCGAATCTGCAACATCGATTACGAAAAGGAACTGGGAGCTTGGCCGCAATGCCCGTGCGGAAAAATGTTGTGTGATTGCCCGCCAAATCGAAGGCTGACGAGCGCGTATCTGGACGCTATGAGACCGCTGGAAGAGCGCGACAAAAAACTTTTCAAGGAGGGCATGGCTCTTTTCACTGAGCACTTTGGGAGCCTGTGGGATTGAGCTATTACTGGAAACTGAGTGGCGAAAGGATTTCGTTCGGGAAGCCGTTGCGGACGTATTTCATCCAAGATTCGCTTACAAAATTCATCAAAATTGGAAGTTCAGTTGACCCCGAAGACCGGCTTAGAGTGCTCCAGATCGGCTGTCCATCTTGGCTCCGCTTAGTGGGTAGCGTGGAGGAAAAAGTGCTTTCCGAAAAAGATGCACATTACCAATTCCATGAGTATGTCGAGAGGGGCGAATGGTATAGGCCAGGTCCGCGACTTGAAGATTTTATCCACAAGCACTTCCAAGTCCGAATTCCCACGGAATTTGTACCTGGATTCAAGACGACCGTAGATTTATTTTCTGCTTTTGCTAAAAGCCTGCCTAGACGACAATAAGCATCAGGTATTTAGTACAGGTGTCCATCGATTGTACTTTCGGGTAGGCGCAAGGTTTTCTTTTAAGTGTATGTTGGCTCCGCAGTCGTAGAGAGGTGGCGGAAATGCCAGCGGGATTTGCTCAGTGGTTTGCTGTAGTGCTGTGCGTTTTGGCGGCGTACATCCTGTTTCGCGGTTCTTGCTGCGTAATCTACGACATTGCCAACTGGATCGTGGAAAGGATGGAGAAAAAATGATTGCCCAACAGGCGCAGCAACATGCACGACGGGTCGCGGAGCTAGAGAAGAAGATTGTATCGTTGTCGGCCAAATTCTGGCGGCTTCCACCTTTGTCCGAAGCGGAGCGGGAAGTATTCCAGGAATGGCAGCTTGCCGTGCAGGCTTTGACCGAGCTGCAGGAGGAAGACGCTGGCGAAGAAGAGGAAAATCCACCTTGCGCTGCTTGAACGCGATCTGCCCGCCATTGTGTACCAGGCGACCGATGCAGACCTGCCAGACATTTTCTGGCCGGAGGAGTGGAACAGAGAATGGCGGGAATTTATGGAGATTGGGAATGACGGTTCTGACGCCGGACCAACTGAAAGCAATAGCCAGTCTAATGGTCGGGACCGACATGCGGATCGAGGACGCGAAGGAAGACCTCGGTATTTCGGGCCGCCTCGCGCCCGCCTCTATAAGTGACCTTCATAATCGGATCGCTTGGTGCCCCGCTTGTTCAAAGTGGAATTACGTCGAGAACTTCAAGGGCGGCTCGTGCTGCGTGTGACTGAAGTGTGGATTACTGCCGCCGTGGTCGCCCTTCTAATTTGGCTGATGATCTTTAGCGGAGCCGGAAAGAAACGGACATGAATCGGGACAGAAACAAGAAGGTTGAGCCAACGATTGCGCCGGACACATGGTTCAGCGTGCGGCAAGCTGCCCAGTATATGAGCTGCACGCCTAAGTACGTGAAGCGGCTTTGCCAAGCACGGCGCATTCCGTATGCCGAACTGGGCCATCGATATGTACTGAAGCGCGAGGATTTGGACACATTTGTGGAGTCGCTGAAGAAGCCCATTTTGTCCGTGTATAATGAGAGCAAGCTTGGAAGGGTTACATGCGTAGGGCCTCCGTTTAGTCAAGAGGGCGGAGGAGACACATGACTCCACCCTTCCAAGCATCCCACCAATTTTCCGGTCCAGCCGTCAATAAACGGTGCAGTTCGTCCGCCTGTTCAGCGGAAGTGACAAGTGGACCGGAAAGTATTTCGTGTAGTGATGCAGAAAGTGTTTGACATCGTGGTGCAGTCGTGGTAGAATGTTGGTGTTGCTCGTTACTGTGTAGCTTACACGTCGCCCAATGGTAGGGCATCTGTCATGGAACAGAACGGTGCTGGTTCAAATCCAGTCGGTAGCCCCGGAAGGGGTTATAGCTGCGCGACCCACGAGCGACAAAATTTTGCAGAATGGCTCTGGCAGGCGATGAATACTCAGGTATTACCCCACGCGCAGTGAGAACTCGACCTGAACCGACCTGCCAGAGACCAAAAAAAATTGGAATCGTGGGTGACTGAACAACAGTTGACATGCTGTAAAGTACGCATCGCTTATGGCTGGGTGTAAGCGGCCTCCCGGTGCGGTTGGCCCGAACTATACAAATGCAATGTCTAGGGCCTTGCAGGTTAAAGTGGGAAGTCGCGCTCCCGCTGGCATAACCCTGCCCCCGAAAAAGTTTGGCGATTACTGCAGGCGGTTACATGAACAGTCTTGAAAACTGTTATCTAGGTTCGAATCCTAGTTCCCCCGCCATTATGGGGGAATCGCACAAAGGAACGTGCACCTTCCGAAAGGAAGGCTCCCGAAAGGGAGATACCGCAAGCGACCCGTCGCCAAAGAAATTTTGAAGAGTTTGGCGAGTACTGGATAGCTTACACGCACTGTTAATGCCGAGGTCGTGGGTTCGAGTCCCACCGTCCGCAAGGACGTAGCTCAGTTGGATAGAGCACGAAAAAAGCTGCCCGACCTCTCGCCAAAGAATTTGCCCGTCGTATGGAGTTGTTGCCTCCTGTAAGAAGGGGGGTCAGACCCTCCGCCATCAATTTTGAAGAGGAGAACGAATGGCAGAATCGGGATTGACCAAGAATCAGATCATCGCGGAACTGACCCGCTCATCGCATGCTCACGGCATGGTGAAAGTCAGGGATGGCAAAACGACAAAGGGCGGTAGCCTTTCGGAATACGTCCCGGTGGGAAAGCGGGCGGCACAGGAGCATCCAGAATTCTTTGCGCACTTGATTGCATGGAATCACCAAAAGGGGCAGGTTCGTGATGCCAAGATCGCGCTGCCGGTCGTATCTTTGCTGGCCCGCGATTATCCCGATGAATTCGTTGACAATTCTCTTGCGCACATTGCCTCCCTCGGGCCGCGTGAATTGCTCCGGGCCTTCCGTTTTTCACTAGATGCAAAGGTGCCGCACCGCTCGCGCTTCAAGAAGCTGATCCACGCTTACTGTAAGCAAAAGGAGCGTAACAAGCCGAAATGGGAGCGGCTGGCGATCCAGCACCGCCACACGCTGAAGGAAATCTACGCGCTGTCGCATTATGACAGTGCCGATTTTGCGCGAACGATTCTCTTTGACGGCAAGTATCCCGAGGGGTCGTTGTTTGACCTCCTGAAAAACCTGCGCAACATGACGCCCAAGGAGGCGGCGGGCACGATCTTGGAAGCCCGCTTGCCGTTTCTTGTTGCGCTGGGTGCGCTCGAAGAGAAGGCCAAAGACCCGGACCTCGTGCTTGCACTTATCAAACGTATGAGCGCGACGGAGCTTGTGTCAAATACGAAGATGCTCGAAAAGATGGGCATCAAGACGAATCCATCTTTGCGTGGCGCATACCAGGAAGCCCTCGAATCTGCCGCGAAGAGCAAGAAGCACAAGAACGTTTTGAAAACCACGCAGGCCGTGGAGGCCATCGAAGACGAGGAGCTGAAAGACAAGCTGCGCGGGTTGCAGGAAAAGCAGATTGCCTCGATCAGCGTCGAGGGCAATTGGCTGGTGCTTGCGGATAAGTCTGGCAGCATGAGTCGGGCGATTGACATTGCGCGTCACGTCTCAGCCACGTTGGCGAAGATGGTGAAAGGCAGAGTGTGGCTGGTCTTTTTCGACACACATCCGCAAACCGTTGACGTTACGGGTTGCACGCTCGACATGATTCAGAAGGCTACGAAGTACATTCAGGCCGGGGGCGGCACGTCCATCGGTTGTGGTTTGCTACGCATGTTGGAGTCCAAGGAAGAGGTGGACGGCATCGCTATCGTGTCGGATGGCGGAGAGAATACTGCACCGGCCTTTCCGACTGTCTACAAAAAGTATTCGGAAACGTTTGCCAAGGAAGTCCCGGTATATCTGTATCGCTGTGCGGGCGACCACCCCGCGTTGGTCGGCACGATGCAGGGTGCGGGGATCGACATGCAGGTGTTCGATTTGACCGCGAACGTGGACTACTACTCCTTGCCAAATTTAGTGGCCACGATGCGTACGAATCGTTACTCGCTCGTGGATGAAATCATGGCCACGCGTTTGTTGAAGCTTGAAGACGTTCTACCTTTAGGAAAGGAGGTCATCAACCATGCTTCTGCAGCAGCTTAAAAACTTCGTTGCGGATCGCCTCGAACTGGATGACTTGGTTGCCCTAGCAGCGTTTGGGCGTCATTTGCGTACGGAATACGAGGTCAGTAACCTAGACGAGCCGGAATGGCTGGACATTCAGTTGAAGAGTTTGCGCCGCGAGATTCACACGCGGAATGCCGACAAACTGGAAGCCCGCCGCCGCGAAATCAATTCGCGTCTCGACTCGCTCAAGACTCCGAGCCAGCGCAAGCAAGATTTGCTCAAGGAAAGGCAACAGATCGAGAAGCAACTTGAAGCGGTCGCGTAAAAATAAAAGGGGCCTGCAAAATTTCACAGGCCCCTCCTCTTGGAACTCACGCCAGTTTTAGAACCCGCCACTTTTAGATAGCATGCCTCCTTTCGATGGAACCGGGATCGGGCACTTGTGCCCATCCACGGGAATTAAGCTAGTTGGAATGTTCTTCGTCAAAGGCAAGTCTGTCACGAAGAAAACATCATAGGCCATCCTGCCCGTGTTGGTCGGGTCGCCCGGATTCACCTGAGCATGATATCGGAGCACGTTGCCGTACTGGTCTGTTCTCCGGTCCCATTTATAATTCAGGCTAATGGAGCTGACGCCAAGGGCGGGCAGTGCGTGCAACTCTTCCGGCTGACTGATGCCATCATGGTTCGCGTCGATCCACAGACGCAGGGAAGCGAAGATGGCGTCACCGGAATCAATGATGCCGTTACCGTTCCCTCCATTCGCGGGCAGGTCGTAGACAGCCAGCGCCGCAAATCCATTTGGTGTGGCTGATGAAGGTTGTGGCGTGAAGTTGCCGAACAGTTGCTTGCCACTGTGGATGAGGCCATCCGCACCGGGCAAAGCTAGGAATGCGTTGCCCACGCTAGGAGTGGTCCACCCCATTTGGATTGGAGCGCCCGTGCCGAAGATGTCAAACTTCACACCGTTGGCAGCGTTTGTCAGCAGGAATCCTTTGCCGCTGATATCGATGATGATTGGCGAGGCGACTTCACCGCCTGTGAGTTCGGTTGCTCCGCCAGATGGATCGGGACTGCCGCCACCACCGCCGCCCGACACGGCATCGCACGGGGCTGTAAGGCATTGCTTAAAGTCCTGACGCCAACCCCCGGTCGCGGCGCAATAATTGCCGACCGCAACGCCGTAATCATATGCTTGGTTGTAGAAGCGGTTTGCATAATAGTCCGAGCCACTGGTGCCGCCGTCCGTTTCATAAAAATACATATATGGTGGGCAAGTCGTTGTGCCTGTTAAAAACCCGCAGTAGTTCTGCCCATACCCGGTAATAGTAGAATTTGCCGTCCAATAGGTCTGACCGGGGGTCGAGTTACCGTAGATTGTTGTGCATTTTTCGAAGTAGGTCTTCGTATCGGTAATCGTTGATGGTGGTTTATTGCAAGGGGGTTGGTCGTACACTTCCCCGGTTAATGTGTAGCTGCCCGTGCTGCAATTCGATGATTGTGCTTGGCAAATCGAACAGGCTGCCCCAATGAACGCGACGGCAAGGAGGATACGATAGATCACTCTTGAAATCATTGCGCACCTCCCACTTTCGGTGTGGCATGCTCCAACAAGACAGCGGCACGGTGGCCTTTCCTTGCGACGTAATCACTCAAATAGGCCGCCGCATTAGTGTTCTGTTGGGTGGAGATGATTGGGACATTCTTTAGGTCGGTCAGAACGGCATGCAAAACCCCCGCGTCCAAAGGCGTCGCATGGTGCTGTGCTTCCCATTTTCCCCGGAGTTCTCCTATCTGCTTCGCGGCGGCTTCGTGTGGAGACGCATCTTGGGAATTTGCCAGTGCGCGTTTGATGATTTCGTTCGCTTGTTGCATCGTCGATGCGGCGACTTTTCGGGCTGTGACTGCGCGGTCCAGCGCAGATTGATCTGTGGTCTCCGCAGTTTTGTCGGCGTAGATGACAGCATCCATCGTGGCCTCGTAGTTTTTCAGGGCTGGCTGAACGTGGAGAATTTCATCGCGGCTGGTTCCTGCTTGAAATGTGCCATTGCCGAACTGTTGGCGCAGCCACTCGCCATCAGCCCCGGCGTCTTGCACATTTAGCATCAATTGCAAAAGGTCAGTGGAGTAGTTGTGTTCGTTGACTCCATTGGCGTACGTCTCTTTGATTTTGATGTCCCAAGCGGTGATGTCTTTTCCGCTCGTATTGAGGATACGGAGCGTGACGGTGTTCGAAGTTGGATCGTAATGCCACGTTTGAACGACGGCACCAATTTGAGGCGGAGAGCTTTGCGCCTGCGGCACGGCGGCGAAAGCCGTGATGAGAATTAGAGTCAGAACGGGTTTAATCATTTTTCGATCTCCTTTGTTTTTGACTTGTTCCGAAGCTGCTAAGAAATACCCCAGTTCATCCCTCTTGCCGGGCTGACTCTACAGTACCAATCTTCTAATGTCAATAGCGAGCTGTTATTCCTATCTTACCCGATTCCAATTAGAGCGCAGGTCGCGGGAATCAGTTTGCAGACCACGGGAGTCAACTTCTGCTTGTTCTGCCGAAAAACCGGGGGCGGGATTTGTTTGCAGGATTTCCACGGCTTTGAGGATCAACCGCTTTCGTGCATCCATGTCCTTGCGTTTGAAATAGGCCACGACGTACTCGGCCATGTCTCGTGCGGCATCTTCCATTCTTTCTAGCACGGCATAGCGCTCTTGGCTTAGAATGATGCCATGTTTCTGGGTGACAGCTCGCTGCAGGATCGTGTCAAAAAGCTTTTTCTCGGACTCCGCGATTTGTTCCTCAGTTACTTCTTCTGCCGCCGCATCCTTTTCGGCTTCGGCTTGAGCAATCTCTTCGTCGGTGAACATGGGTTCGCGTTTTTTGGACATAACCCCTCTCCCGTGATGCGTTGTTTGATGATTGCAGTCTGCAACGGATAAAGTCAATGAGAATCGAATCGTTCTCCGGTCAGTACCGCTTTCTATCCAACTTTTACCCCGCACGGGTCATGCTCGGAGATGGCCGCATTTATCCTTCCGTCGAACACGCTTATCAGGCGGCCAAATTTCCACCCGAAGAGCGCGAGCCGTTCCGCAATCCGTATCTGAGAGCCGGTGACGCGAAGCGAATGGGTCGCGGCAAAGGTGGTGAAAATTGGCCCGAGAAAAGTTTGTCGGTCATGTTTGATCTCTTGTGCCAGAAATTTTACAATGACCCTAGGTTGAAAGAATTGCTGCGGGCTACGGGAGACGCGGAGCTGGTCGAAGGGAACTGGTGGGGCGACACGTTCTTTGGCGTGTGCAAGGGTACGGGGGAGAATCATCTTGGCAAGATGTTGATGCAGGTCCGGGAACAAATTCAAGCGGCGGGGAAGCCATGATCGTGGGCATAGTCGGAGCTGAGGGAGCTAAGTTTACGTCGCTGGGCGAGGACCGGGCCAATGCCGTCATTACGGACATCATCTCCGATCCCAATGTCACTGAAGTTGTGAGCGGCAAGTGTCATCTTGGGGGCATCGATATTTGGGCGGTTCAGATTGCGAGAGCCTTGGGCCGGAAGACTACGGAGTTCCCGCCAAAATACTTTTCGTGGGAGTGGTATAAAAAGCGCAATCTCCAAATTGCCGACAGAAGCGACATCGTTCATTGCATCGCCGTTGATGTTCTGCCCCAAGACTTCAAGGGAATGAAGTTCGAGCTATGCTATCACTGCGGCACCAAAGACCACGTAAAATCCGGTGGTTGTTGGACGATGAAGCAAGCCATTAAGATGGGTAAGCTTGGCCGATTGCACATTGTCAGGAATCACTGACTATAATCGGTCTGTTCTGTTTATCCGTTCGGTGCCCGCCATCTTGCCCGCCATAAATAACAGCATTTTACGGTCTTTTTTGCCTACACGCTCAAGCTTGCGGCAGAGCGTTTTAAGGTAATTGCGTTCCTCCAAAGACCTGCCAAATCCTCTGTGGCTTTGGATCGGAAAAGTAGCTGCTTGGGCTGGTGGCTGTTCACCATCGTAAAAAAGTTGATACATCGGGACTTCCAGAGCACGGGCCATCTTCTCCAGCGTTTCGATGGCTGGAACCGTGTGCCCGTTCTCCACGCGGGAGATGTAGCAACGAAGCAAGCCCGTCCGTTTTTCGATATCTCCCTGTGAGAGTTTTCTTTCTTCTCGTAGTGCGCGAAGACGGTCACAAATAAGCATTGGTTAGTTCCTCCTTGTGGAAGGGTATCACCTTATCTGATAATGTCAACTGGTCTTTCCACGCCGAAAATGTTGTTTGCCAGTTACGGAGGAGGCAAGTAGTTTTTTGTCTCGATAAAGATACCATTCGTCGTGGCTCTTGACGAGGTGACAACCGGGATTTTCCAGCAACATGAACGCTATGTGGCGCAGGGGACCGAGAAATCCCAGAACCTCGTCGTATACGCGAATTATCTGTAAGAAGAAACAGGCGTCTTTTCTAGTCATATAAAAAAGGGAGCCAAATTTCAGGCTCCCCCCTCTGACTGAAGCTTCCAAGCGTCTTTGTCCGTTAGTCACCTCCCATAGCAGCGAACTGCTGAAATGCTTGGCCTGAGAGAGCGGCGGCTTTTTGAACCTTGAGCTTGGCGCTGTACCGCAGAATCGTGGCGAGGTCACGATGGCCGACCCAGTACATCACATCTTGGGGGGCCACACCATCGCGCAGCCACCGGGTGATCGCCGTCGAGCGGAACTTGTGGTCGTCCACGCGCCCGCCGACACTAGCACGCTTGGCTACGCGTTTGACGATGCGGATAAGGTGCCCGTTTGGCTTGCCCGCTTCATTTGGGAAGATTAAGTCTGCGTTCTTGAGACCAGCCGCATCTTTGCGCCGCTGGATTTTCTGTGTAAGCCATGCGGCTACGGGAACATCGCGCTGCGATGCCTCTGTCTTGGTCTGCCAGCCGTCCTTCGGGCGAATCTTCCAGACAGAGTGTTTGTAATCGATATCACCGTAAGTCATGTGCGCCAGCTCGGCGGATCGCACGCCGGAACAAAGGAAAGAATTGAGCACCAACCGTTCATCGGAGTCGGCAGCCATAAGCAGCTTTTCGATCTCCTCGTCGCTGTATTCTTCCGGCTCGCGCTCTGGCTTGTTGGGCCAATCGCCGCCCTTGACACCCGGCTTTAGGCCGCACCATTTGAGAAAAACCATCGCGTTCAAAAAGTTGTTGTAGACGGAGCGGTCGGAAAGCCCTTCTTTGCGAAGATGGGTCTTGAATTCCAGCAAATCCTCGCGCTCGATGCTCTCTACGAACTTCTTGTCGCAAGACTGCAGGAAGTAGCGCATCGTGTTTGAATAGGCGAGCCACGTTTTGCGAGCTTTGTTTGCCTGGGTCTCGGCTAGGAATGCTTCGGTCTTTGTTTCTAGGCCGTTTTGTGTCCGGGCGACCTTCGCTTCTTCGGCTTGGGTTTCAAGGACAGGCTGGAGCTTCGTGGCGGTTCTTAGCGCCTCCTCCAGCGTATTGCCAGCGGCGTCAAAACGGCGCTTGTTGCCCACGGAATAGCGCAGGTAAAAGGGGCCAACTGGGGTAATGCCTTGGCGCTTCCAATTGCCTTTTCCGGGGCCTGTGTTGAGTCGCGTGTATTTCCACTTTCCGGCTTCGTTTTTGTTGCGGGTGTAGATGGCGATGTTCATTGATATGACTCCTTTTTGGTGTTGCGCCGTAGGATACGCAACGTGTTCTAATATCTGAAAGAATGGTAACACGGTGGTGACACGCTGTCAAGTACTTTCTTTTGATAGGGATAAAATTCGGCGGAGAGGGTGGGATTCGAACCTAGGGGCAGGGCGGGGCCGGAAGGGGCATGGCGGGGCACGGTGGGACCATTCGCAAGAGATTGAGAATAATAGGACTTATTTCGTTTCTGGCGTTGTAAGTTATTGATGTACGGGGAGTTTCCAAAACAGGAAAACGGGCTAATAATTGCCCTAGTGGTAGCATGTGGTAGCACCGGAAACCCTAATTTTCGAGCGTAATTCCTGACATTTGACGGATCAAAATTTTCTGCTGTTGAATGACGCGAGCCTGCCAGACGATTGCCCAGGTGGCAAGCACCAAAAGTACGACGGTCAGACGCAACGTCGTTCGCAAGAAAGCTGGATACTGCTTTCCCGTGAGAGCTGAGTGCTGCTGGTCTTCCATTTTAGCCTCCGAGTATTTGATTTTGAAAAACTTGAGGCGGGCCGACTTCTCCGGCGACCCGCCCCGTGCTCTGGCGCATGAAGAAAGGGATCATCTATTCTCCCTGCACCAAACCTATTGAATCGGCACGTATGCAGCGTTGCCCGCGCATGTGGCAGGTGCCAGGCTGCCTGCGGGGTCGGCACGAATCACTCCCGACTCATCCGAACAGAAGGAACGCTGGCCAGACTGACCCGCTGACACGGGAACGGCGCTTGATTCGAATGTGGTGTACGGGTTAGGAGCAGTGCCCGCTCCACCCGCAGCCACAGCCGTGATGGTGTAACCGCTCTTCACCCCGAGAGTCAAAACCGGGTCAATCAGACACGCGTTCGCCGCAGCAGCAACGCATGGACTGGCGGTCCCGCCCAGTTTTGCCAGAGGCGCGAAGCCCGTGCCATACGTCGTGGAGTACGTGACCTCCGCCGTATTTACTGTGCGGAGCGATCCGACTGCGGAAGACTCGTTTGCAGCCATGCGTGCTCGCATGAGATTTGGAATTGCAATCGCCGCGATGATGAGAATGATTGCTACGACGATCAGCAACTCGATAAGGGAAAATCCTCTCTGTCGTTTCATTCGATCCCTCCTTGGGATAGGATACTGACCGGAGTGGGGGCAAGTCAAGGACCACATCCTAACTCCTTTATGCTCAACGGTCCTTATGACAAATCAGCCTGAAACGACATTTTCTGCTACCGACCAGTGACAGAAATTGGCAGTGCCTATGTCAGATAGCACGCGGTAGCATTCTGAATCTTTAGAACTTTCTCCATCAAGAGCTTCACGTCCGCATTTGTAAGCCAGCGGTCTGGCACGCAGCCGTAAGGGCAACGCAAGAGCGGCGTGTCAACCATTCCCCAAAGACGGCAGATTAGCGGGCGGATTTTGTAGACGCTGCATGTCCCCACTACGGGCATTAGCATGCGGCATTTTAGACCATCATCTGGGCGGACGGGAGCCAGTTCTTCCACTCGCATCCATTTCCATTCTGGATTTAGAACCGTAACTCTTCCCGCCGTAAGTGGTATAAATCCTCGTTTTTCTTCTAGACGGCAATGCTCAATCTTGGGGATAAGGAGTGGTCCGCAATAGGCTTGGCAGAGGCGCTTGCACTCTACGGTAGGCAGTGTTGCGTACAGTTCATCCAGTTGTTCAAAGGGCGTCATATCCATGATTCCACGATTACCGCGTCATCGCTTGGATGCCGAGGGATCGGAATTAGGCCCTCTTGTCTGAAGCGTTCCCGGAGCTTTTCAAGCGAATCAGATTGGATCAGATCGGTAGTTCGCATTCCATCCGGCCATCCGCGTACGTCGAGTTGCCGCGCTACGAAGCAATGCGGGTAATCGCGGGGATGGTCATAGATAGTCCACATCAGCAATCCGCTGCTCATAATGCTGGCCCGTCCGTAAAGCCGAGGACGCCATATCCCTTCAAGGTCACGATGTAACTGTCCCAACCGATACGCGTGTCAAAGCCGTAGGGCTTGACCTCGATCCCTTCGGCGTCCGCAATTTCCTTCGGCAGTTCGTAATAGCGCAGCAGTTGTTTACTTTACGCTGCCGCCAGGAAGGAACTCAGCTCCTTCCCCGGTCTCTAAGTCAAAGACTATTACGTGTCTTGAGCACCAGCCGCGTGCACGCAAGAGTGAGTGGCACAATGGATCGACTTGCGATGGGATTTGAAATTCATCGTCGAACCGCGCGACCATGAACTTGCCCCAGTTCCGCCGCCCATTCGTGGCTTCGATGAAAGTCAGTTTCATGCGGCAAGCTCCACTGCGGCTCTGGCGAAAGCCGCTTCTTCTAAATAGGCCAATGCGTCTGCTGTACTGGGGATGAGATTGGGAATGGCTGGCTGATAGGCCCCACCATCATTGCAGGGAGATTTATTGGCGATGGCCAGAAAACGTTTTTCATCGGAGGTCAGCATGAGGAACTGTGCGAGCATGGTGTCTCCATCGGGAACTGCGTCCCAGGGATGAGCGCAGTACTTTATCTTTGGCTCCCCGTTTTCGAGCAGCAGCACATTGTTACTGCGGCCCTTTCGTATGCGGTAGAGCTTGCCATTCACGGGTACATCGAAATGACCGAACTCGGCGTATTGCTTCTTGCGATCCTCGCCAATGAAGGTAAAAAGCAGTTCTTCCGCACGGCTCGCGGCGGCTTCGACTTTGATGCGGCGTTCTTCTCTCTCCCGAGTTAAGCGGTCTATGGTCTCTTGGTCTAGGGCCTGCATTTGTTGCAGGCATTCGTATTGGTTTTGCGCGAACGTGGTGAATTGGACCGTCCATGAGGGGTCTCCAACGTTCGAAATAGCAGTCCCGGCGCTTTGGGCATGCCAGTCGTGAAGCGCATCGCACTTCTTGCACATACGGACGACTTCGGGAGCGTAATAGCCGGTGACATAGGAAGCTGCTCCGTAAACTTCGGTGACCGAATTCACAGAGTATGCGATTTGTTGGCCCACTACTGCGTTGTACAAGTAGTTCGGGTCTGCCAGTTGATAGGGCATTAGAAATTTCCTTTTCATGTTTCTAATGGCGGCCAAGCCTCGGGATCGGAGGCCACGTACATTTCTGGGACCACGACGCACGAATGACCGTCCTGTTCCCCGCTTGCATGTGCACGGCGGTAATACACGCGCCGCCATCCTTTTGTTTTAGAGTCATCGGTATAGATGTGAAATCCCGATGAATAATCCTGCCTATTATTTGCTCTGATTTTCACACTTGTATCGGCTTTGACCCAGGAATCAAGAGGGACACTGTTTTTCCCGCCTAAGCTTTGCATCTCAAAAAAAAGTGCGGAGCCGCTTCCGCCAAACTTTTTCCAGCCGGATTCGATAAGCGGAGTCGGAGCTGCCGCCCGCGAAATTTCTAGACACATCTTGGGTTCACCCCCCAACCATTTGCGGAGCCATGATAATACGCTGCTCATTCGGGTCGAACGCATCGAGGACTTCTCCCTGCCTACCGCTGGCATCGACCTTGTAGGCCAAATAGCCGCGATGCTTGAGCTGGTTGAATCGCGCTCGCGCCGCATCAACTTCCTCCGGGTTCTTGCGATTCCATTGCAACCGAGTGTCGCCGTTTTCGTCCATGACAAACATGGTGCTGTTGACCTCCAGCACGCCAACTTCGTTTACTGCACCCATATAACCTCCACCTGTTTTCTAACTTGTGCCAAAATCTGCCAGTACGTCCAATCCGGGTGATCCGTGGCCAAAACTTCCATCATTCCCAAGAGCATGACCCCCAATTCCGGTTTGTGCGTCAACTCATACATCCATTCTCCAAGAACTCGCTGCTTGGGCGTCTGGCGTTGTCGAACTTTTTCAGACGGGAGCATTCAATGGCCCGCTCGGAACAATTTGATTCGGTCATTCCATAAGTGAGTGCCTTGGCCCGCACGCTGCCAGTCTTCGGAACTGACCTGTTCGAGCTTCCCATTCCCATGCCGATAATGCAAAAGCGCTCCGCACTGAATGCAGCACCCATAATCACCTAATTGGAGCGGGCGCTGGCCCTCAGTGCTGGAAGCGACGCGGCAAGGATGGGAACATACAGGACACTCGGTCTTTATTGCAGGAGTGTCTTGCTGTTCGTGCTGTGTGTCCTGTTTAAGCATCTTTCTGCCAATCTAGCTGCTTCTCGCCGCGTAAGCCCCCGTTCCATTTCGCCGTGGTCGATACTGCTGCTGCCGGGACAACCACAAAGCCGCAATTGATGCGCGACGCTTCCCGCCGCTTTCCGAATAAAACACTCTCGATGGTGTGGTTGGGGAGTGACGCGATTGAGTTCGACGTGCGGGATTATGACCCCGCTGTCGTGCTCCTCAATGGCTTCTATGCACCAAGCGCAAAGCTCCCCCACGGGAGTCGGCACGTGCTCTACGATA
>WNGR01012155.1_pt1 | contig 18290 bp, 24 predicted proteins | sample 5407581 | NCBI WGS metagenome assembly WNGR01 (sample SAMN13153383, study PRJNA577476) | soil metagenome | isolation source: 80 cm soil or saprolite under Garry oak tree replicate 2 | place: USA:California | collected 2016-06-15 | reverse complement strand
GAGTTTGATGAGAGGGGCGGTTTGTGGCTTTGCTGCGTACCAAGTCTCGTCCCACAACCAGAGCATCGCCGAGCATTTCAAGCAAAAGTGCCGCGCGCTTAGTACTGCTTTATATATCCTGTTCCCCCCAAACAGTCACGATATCGAGGAGTGTGTGTGTGTGTGTGTGGAAGTCATACGGGATGTTTTCCTTGCCTTTGATCTGCAGCGTGTGCGCATGCGCTCCGAGGTTGATCGAACCACCTGTACCACCCACCTTGCGACAGATGGAGCACAAGCAGAGTTAATACGGCACCGGCGTGCTGGACTAGGCGGTGAAACCACTGTGCCGCAGTGGCAACTTTCCTTGTGTTCAACCGGCATAATGATAATCACCCCTATGGAGGTGAAGGAACGTTGCTGAGGCACACACACGAACCCCGGGCCAGCCAACTCGGAACCCGCAACCACTGACGTCTACTCTAGATTCACACAGCACAGAAACAATAATAAAAAGAAAGCGGTCAACTGCCCAATACATCAAATATTTTGGAGTTTTATAGTTTCTCGCCGCCGTCTGCGAGTTCGTCGTTCGGAGCGCCCGTGTCCAACGCTAACACCTTTTGCGCCACTGGCACTGCCGCACCCGATCCATCGTTATCCAGTTATCTATGAACAGATACGAAAGCGTGCCTCCCGCGACGAACCCGCCGGCTGAATAAATGTGTATAGTGCGTAGTGCAGCGTAGGTGAGTGAGGCACGACGGTGGATCGATGAGAGAAGGGGGCACGGACCGAGGCGTAACTGCAGCAGACGGTGTAGTTGGAACGCCTTGGGCTGCCCGTCACCTTTGCGTATCGAATCACGAGGACGACAGACGGTATCACGAGCAAGAACGCCATCATGCAGAGCGCGCCGTGCATGAAGCTGAAGCTCGCAAAGCCCTTTTTTCGCTGGAGTTGGCGCCGGTACGCTCCGAATCTGAAAGTCCGGGTTGTCAGAGAGATTTTGAGAGCGTTCTCATACGTACTGTAATGCACATGCGGCGCCACTGTTTCATGCGTCGCTGCGGCCATGGGCACGCTTGTTGCAACGCCCTCACATACCTAATAATTTGATCACCATCATCACTGAAACGAACCTTGACTAGAAAGTTGGCTCCGTGACCCAGCAGCAAATCCTACCACGGGCATCCCCCAACCTAATACCAGTTTGTATGATTTCGAAATTCCGAAAGTGAGTCTAGGCTGGCTGACCAATCAGGACGCTGCAATGCAACGGTTAGCGAGGTAGCCGCCTTGGAGGTAGCCGACATTCTCTTACCCAAACTCCTGATACAGTAGCACCGAGACTATGTGAGCTCGGGGGACAATGCTCATCGTGAGTTTGCACACTCTCTAACCCTAGCTGACGTGGGGTCGTACGCTCGTCGATCTTCGCGTTGGCTTTATCACCGCAGTGGAGTAGCAAAGATGCGATCTTCGTCCTCCCATGGTATAATGCCAAATCTGACGGGGTTGCGTGGTATTTGTCTTGCGCATTCACGTCCGCGCCGTGCTCCAATAATAGCTGTGCGACGCCAACGCCATCATCTTGGGAGTAATATGGATCTCGATATGGGCATTGTGACAGTAGGTGTAATGGGGTCTGGCCCTGTGCGTCCTTTGCGCTAGCATTTGCACCGGCGTTGAGGAGTACCGGTACCAATTCGACCCTCCCATAGTAGGATGCCAAATATAATGGAGTTTTGTTGTCCTCGTCTGGTGCGTTGACATCCGCGCCGCGCTCCAGCAATAGTTCTGCAACACGGATACTATCATCCTTAGAGTAGACATATCTGCCTTCAGCCACTGAGTGCAACGGGGTCTTGCCCTGGTTGTCCTTTGAGTTGGCGGCTGCACCACGGTCGAGCAGTACCCGTGCGATTTCAACCCTCGCAACATAGGATGCCAAGTGTAGTGGAGTTGCATTTTCCTCGTCTTGCGCATTGACATCCGCGCCGCGCTCCACTAATAGTCGTGCGACGCGGATGCGATCTTGCTCAAAGTTATATGTGCCTGCGGCCACTAGGTGCAACGGGGTCCAGCCAAAGTACTCCTCTGAGTTGGCAGTTGCACCATGGTCGAGCAGCACCCGTGCGATATCGAGCCTCGCATAAAACGATGCAAAGTGCAACGGAGTCGGGTGGTTCTTATTTTTTACGTGCACGCCGACGCCACACTCTGGTTAAACGCTGTGTAGTACCGAGACCATCGTATTGGATATGATATTCACCTCCGAACTCTTGGTACAATGAGGTCTCGCCCCCATTGATCCTTGCGTTGACGTTTGCGCCATGGTCGAGCAGTGCCTGTGCAATCTCAGCCGGGCCAAAATGGTACTGCAAATGTGACGGTGTCATCATGATGTGGCCCTCGTCTTGAGCATTGATGCCCACGCCGCGCTCGAGTAATGGTTGTGCAACACCGACAACACGTCCCGGGGAGCCGTATTGGCCTTGTGATACTACTTGGTGCACCGAGGTCTCGCTTATTTTGGAAGAATCTGCGTTAGGCTCAATAAAGTTCACGCGAACTTGTACATCCCCGTACCTATCTCCACTGGCAGAGGCAATGGGATGTCCCCGAGTAGTCTGTTTACCTTTGCGCCATCCTCCAACCGTAACCTCGTGTGAACGAAAGCATCGCGAACATCGTTTATGTCGTAAATTTGGTGTTCTAACAGTATGTGCAACAGGGTCTTGCCGTCCTTGTTCTCCACATTAGCATCTGCACCGTGCTCAAGAAGAATCAGCGCGAGCTTGAACCAATCTCGCCCCATAGCCAGAAGTAACGGTGTTTGATTGTCCCTGTCTCGTCTGTTCACCTCCGCGCCATGCTCTAATAATAACCGCGCGTGATTGAGAACACGGTCTTCGTTGTACATCTGGAGTTCCGACAGTATGTGCAATGGGGCCTTGCCGTTGCTGTTCTCCGCACTGATATCCGCCCCATGCTCAAGAAGAATCCGCACGGGCTTGAACCAACCACGCTCGATCGTCAGAAGTAACGGCGTGTTGTTGTTCAAGTTCTTGTCTCGTCTGTTCACCTCTGCACCATGCTCAAGGAGGAGCTCCGCAACCTCGATGCGGTCTTCGCTTAGTGCTGCAAGCAGCGGAAACTTGTATCGGCCACAAATAGCATTGACATGCTGCGGGTGTTTGATAGCGAGGTGCTTGACCAAGTCATAGAACCCACAAAGCACAGAATAGTACAAGGGATTCGGTTTTGGCTTTGGTGATATCTCCCAGTCAGAAGAACGCCGCCAATAGTCCTCCGGCGTGTCTATGTCATATATCCCAATCCACGCCGCAAAATGAGGTTTGTCGGAGTCAAAGAGTGTTTTAATTCCACCCTTCACGCGTGACGCGACATCCTCAAATTGTGCGTGCTCGACCCAGTGTTGAGCTGCGTATTCGGCCAAAGGGAAACCTTTTACGTTCTCTTTGTCGATGTGATCGTCCAAATGGAGAAGAAATCCGAGACAGGCCTGGGTGAGGATGGTGTGCGCCGGTCCGGGATGAATGTGATATCGAGAGAAGTCTCCGAGTGGGGATGTGAGGCGATCTGACATCAAGAACTCCTTGACGGAGAAATGCGAAAATTGCACAACCTGATGGCCGTAGTACGGCCACCGGTGTTCGTCGATGATGGTGACGAGACTTGAGCATGTGGACAGTACAGCCTGTGTCTGATCATCCAACCGCCAAGCTGCACGGTATTTCGGAATTCCTCCCTGGGCCGCATCAAACTCGAACGCAAGCAATTCTGCAAGCTCTTCAACACGAAGCGGACGGACGGCCACCATAAGGCACTGCATCATGCGATGGGCGTGTGCTTGGTTCGCCTGGGGGATTTGACTGAGCACGCACAAATAGGTCTCGTCCAACGATTTGGGTAACTGGTCAAGGGTCTGCCGAATACTTGCTGGGAGACAGTGCCGCAGCACCTCCAGCTGACAGAATACCCATCGGAACCTGTACGAAAAAAAGATAAGGACCTATTGCCGAACACGAGGAGATGCTCTCACATTCCGTCCGCTTTATTAGACAGCTCCTCGACAACCAGCTTCTTCTCTTCGTCCCGCCAGCTCCGCATCTTCCTGTCCGCGTAAACGACGCTGCTCACGTAGTCGGAAATATCCATCATTTGTCCACTTTCATCATGAAGTGAAACAGCACTATGAGACAGTGGCTCAAGGACCTTTGTGATGTCAATCTCCGGGCGACTAGTAACACAAATATGCAAGTTTGGAAGGTACAAGCCGACAAGGTCCTCCAGAAGGTCAAGGACAACTTCTCGTGGGGTTGGCATCCCAGAGGCATTGGGACACTCGTCAAGTGCGTCAACGATGATATAGATTGGCTGCTGTGAGGCGACTGAGAGCATTTCCCGAAGACAATCCGTCAAGGCGTCATCGCTGGGTTGTCGCGTACCCTTCCCATGTGTGGAATAAAGATGGGAGATTATCTTGCAGCACGGGCGTGAGTAGGCAGAAAGTTGAACGAGAAGAGAGGTGACAAAATTGCGGAAGTCTTGTTTTTTGTCTTTGTCCCGAAAGTCAAAGTAGAAAAACGCTAAGGAGGCCAGTCCGGCATCGCGCAACGACATAACGTATTTTATGATCACGGAGCTTTAGTCATTATGAGTTCCTGTCGTTGACCACGATAGTTGGGGAACGACGAACCAAAGGACGCTCTTCCCGGACCCCGCTATGCAAATCGGAGACCATCAGGTTTTGAACAGCAAAAGATAAAAGGAGCTTACGCTTTCCATGGATCCAAAGGAGAGACCCGATCGACGTCCAGTCCTCGAATTTTTCGCCTTGAAAGAACCACGCGGCCGTTCCCTCATAGTGAGCCTTGCACGCAATGTTGTAATTTGTGGACGGGTCCGGCGGAGAAAACCATTTGTGGATGTCCTGTTCGATCTGTGTCCCTGTGCAGAAGATTCAGTCTCTACAACGGACGCGATATGGGTCGGAGATCACAAACACTTTACTTCCACTACGTCGCGCTTTACTTCCTCCATATCGTTCGATATCTGCTGCATAGCCATGTTGGTTTCGTCGGCACCTGGGCGGGCGAGCCTTTAGTGTAACGTAGGAGACTGGTCGATTGGGCCGCGTACCATCTTTGACCTCAGTGGTGACCTTCAGGATCTGAGCTATCGCCATTTGAACTTCCTCCTGTATCAGGCTATCGAGCCTCTTTAGTGCGTCCTCGATATCTGTCCTCCCAAGTAGTTTCCTAGAAAATATTTCTGGCACACATGAAATTGGTGAAGTTTGAAGTGCTGAGACAACTCACTTGCTCGTCGTCGTTTTACTTCCTTGGTCGCGATGGAGAGGATAGAGAGTAGTTCAATCACGATCTTCACAAGCACCTCCGCCATTTTCGTGGTCAGCGAAATCTGAGTATAAACCTCAAGGCGCTTGAAAAAGTTCTCGATGCGCTCAAAGAGGTCAATGATAGCACCGTGACTTGCTCTGACATCCTTCGCCACCTATAACATTTCAGCGTTAGAGGGGAGGGGGCACGAAAAGGAAGAGCGAGAGCACGGACAGCGAGGAGGACCCCAATTCCAGTAAAGATTACTTTTGCAGGAGGGAACACCTTCAAAAGTACGTTAGAAATCACTTCGAGTCATCATGAATTGGATTACTGATAAGTACCAGGTTAACGCCATCGCCAAGAGCCCCCGAAAAGGTGTAGAGCATAGTGGTCTGCGGGCCCGGCCTCAAAGCCTGAAGCTGGCCCAAGACGGCCGTCTGAAACCGGGACGGGACTGGGACGTGAGTGGGTCCTGGCAGGGCTAACGGCCCGGTCCTCATTTTTGGCATTCGGCTCCCACGGTCTCACGTCCGCGGCTCTGGTTGTTGGGTATGTGCGTCCTAGGCTCAGGGTTTACCAGGTTTGAGACTCAAGATCTACGCTCATCGGTTCAAGTTGCTCTGCTTCTCTGCCACTCACTTTCAGAACACTGTCCATCCATACTTTCAAAACCGTATCCCCGTTGTCCGTTGTCAAAATCACATCCACCCCTTCGCAGTTGCATCCACATGTTCACAATTTCATCCACCCCCACACGATCACGACTTTGTCCACCCCTTCAAACCTGGTAATAGCGTCAACCTCTCTGGTCTTGCCTCTGAGTTTTTACATTATGTCTTGTTACGCTGATCCGTACTTATAAATATGGGTCAATTTCCCCCCATCGCAAAACCATCTGGCGATGTCCACTCGACCTGCACGGAAGCTAATCCGTACCGCCAAACTAACCGCTGATAATGCTGGTGAGCTCAAGCTTGCATCTCATCGCAGGGCTATTGCCTCTGCCAAGGCATCTGCCTCTGCACCGTTGACAGCACCTCAGTTGAACAGCAGCTCATTCCTGTCGTCATCTCCCCTGCCTCCGTCCTCACCTCCCCCACCTACGGATACCGAAGACGCCTCATCTTCTGTTGCTGAGATGTCGGTGGCCCGTATTTCTTCAAAACGCCCTTCATACAACCCAATCAAGAGCTCACGCTCTCATGACAGTATCATGACAGTCTCTTCGTCTGCCTCCAATGATATCCCCGATGCCGCGCTGGCACCAAAACTCAAGCGGCCCAAACTGACTGTATCACCAGGCCATCAAGAGCCCGAGGTCCCCATCATCAATATCGATGATATTGAAGACGAGCAACTGAACAAGAGTGACCCAACTGCCGACATCAAATATTTTTTCACCAAAGTCCCTCATGTCCCAGGTCAAGTCAAACGCCGCCTGAGGTGTAACCTTTGCGCGTGAGTTGTCTCTCTCTCTTTTTTAAAAACAAATTGTCGTTCTGACAACACATCGCAGGCAAGGGCTTGGTTGTGCCAAAACCGAAAAGCTCATTGTCAGTGAGCACTCGTCACTTCGGCGTCATATCGCTGCGCTACACTTGGTAAGTTCTAGTTAATATTTTCGATACTTTTCTAATTTTACTCCCAGCCTCGGTACAGGAAGTGGTGTGAAGCTAACCGCTTCACGTCAATGCCGCCTGGAGACACCAAGCAGCGGCAGGAGGCTGCTATAGGTACTAACACCCAGACCCAGCAGACGACGCTTGCCGCCCACTTCAACCCTAACGCATCCCATACAGTGACAGGGCGTTTGAGGCTGCTGCCATCGCATGGCTCATCCAGTCCAATCAGGCGCATTATTTTCCCTAGTTTTCCACTGTTCTGACCCTTCGCCGTACAGCCACTTCATGTCTTCAAGAACCCCGCCTTCAAGAAGATGATGGACATTGCGTCCCGAGCAACCCGTGGTATCGCCCTACCAGCTCCCAAGAAAACACGCGGATGCGTCATTCGTATGTTCAAGCAACAGATGGTCTTACTCAAGAAGCGTCTTAGTGTACGTCTTCCCACTTATCGACTCACTTCTTACTGTTACTGACTGAATCTCATTAGGGTCCCACTGTTAGCGGGGAAATCAGCCTGACCTGTGATGCATGGCAGGCAGGTAACGCTGACGCATACTTCGCCGTTACAGGGCATTGGATCGAAGAACGCGCTCCGGGTGAATGGACCTTGGAGTACGCGTTGCTTGGCTTCACCCAGATGAACTGCGGCCACAGCGGTACTCGACTTGGGCAAGTCCTGTACCAGGTCTGCAACCGCCTTGGTATCGCTCCAAGGTAAGTACTCAATCGTTCAACACTATCTATTTGTGTGCTCATGTTTCGCATACAGGTTGGTCATGTTACATGCGACAACGCCAGCAGAACAGCACAATGCTCCAGGAGTTCGCACGGTTCTCTGCAGCATCAACTCCAACGCTGCAACTTGCACTCCCGGCAATCGAAGGTCTCTATGCGTCATGGGAGAAGGCTTCGACCAAGACACGATACAAGGATTTTGTGCCAGCGCTCACAGCTAGAATGGCCAAGCTCAACGCTTACTATGAGCGCTCTGCTGATTCGGACGCTCATATCATGGCGATGGGTAAGTTTTTATATTATACATTTCGTGTTTTCAGTTGACCTCTTTGCTGTAGTGCTAGATCCCTCGACAAAGATGTTTTATTTCCGCAAGAACTAGTCAGCCGCTCTCGTTTCAGAGGTCCAAGACACCGTCCAAATCAGAGTATGTTTCTTTACTGTCTGTTCATCGTATCTAATTTTTATGTGCTGTTTTTAGTTTCTCGATCACTTCAACGCATTGCACAGGGCTGGTACTGCACATGGGTCAATGCGTGCCCACGGGATTACCTTAACGTCGATGACACCGATTCTGAGGACGACACCCACGATTACGAAGCCGCAACACCCTCATCCAATGGATGGATGGATGAGTGGAACTCATATCTCAATGCAAACGAAGATATGCCCGATGGTATGGGGATTGTACGCTGGTGGGGGGTATATACATCCATTTAGTATTCTATTCCATGTGCACTACTAACGCTTGCGGAGATGAATGGGTCTCAATACCCAACTTGGCGTTCAATTGCCCGTGACTACCTTGCAGTCATGGCTTCTTCAGTATCAAGCGAGAGGGCCTTTTCCGCAGCCGGGATCACCATCAGCAAGCGCCGCAATCGTCTCAATGGTGACATCGCCGAGGCTGTTCAATGCCTCAAGTCTCCTCCATCAAGATATCTCGTTAAGGGTTTGTCCGAGCGTGGCCGACGATGAGGAGGTTTGCCTAGATGAAGCCGACCTGCGACTCGCCAACCAAGAAGGGTCCACAACAGACATCGTTGAGGACGCAGATGATTAGACATGGGATGAAATTGCTGAGGAAGGCGATGGCGACGACAATGACGACGAAAGCGAGCTTTTTACATAGTATATTTTCAAGGACAGTCGTAGATTTGGACACTCGTACTACTAGTACTAGTAAGTTAGAATTGGACGCTTGTCATATATTTGTTCATACAGAGTTGAGATCATACTACAAAACCTCGGCCGGCCGTGGCTTGTAGGCCGTTGCTGGCCTAAGACGCTGTGGCCGACAAGTAGGGGCCCAGTCCCAGTAAAAAATGGGCCTAAAGACCCCCAGAGACGGGCCGAATGGTCGTCTTTCAGGCCGAGCCGGGCCCGCAGAACACTAGTAGAGCACATGGACCAATGGGTCGACCCACTTCATCAACCTCTGATCGCCAGATCGCTCGAAGGCCTTGGCTTGATCCCGAAGTATGTCTAGGACAGCGTCAACGGACTCGCAGGTTTGCAACTCAGCAGCGAGCCAGTGGGCTAGAAGGTCATCTCCGGTCTTCTTCTTGTACTCGGCCAAGGCGGCATCGAGCATTGATTTGAAGTTGGAAGGCAAGGCGGCTGTTTGAGAAGGTGAAGACATGGTGCTGGATTCTATAACCCTGATTTTGTAAGATAACTCAATTTCCAGAGAATTTCTCTCGACTTAATTATGAACCCCGCTCTTGAGTTTGGAAGTCCGTCTATGTGTTCGAAAACGACCGGGATCTATCATTATGAAATCCGCTGTAGTTGGGAAGATTCACACCGCCTCGCCCTTGCATGCGCCTCAAAAGGGTAAGAAAGCAAAAAAGGATCCGTTTTACAATTACTTCCGATTCTACAGTGTGACGAACCAACCCATTGGAAAGCAGAGTGAGTGTATGTGAAATGGAAAAGGTAAAACGGTGACGAAGCGAGGAAAGCATGCGAGGACCAGCAAGTAGACGTGTATCGTATCGGCATAGCTGAAGCCGACCAGCCTTCTTCAGTGCCGTCGTGCACGCCCCACACTCAAAGGGCATTCGTGTGTATGATTGCAAAATGTTCTGTCCTTTGACCAGTACATTTACAGCCAACTTTACCTCGGCTTTCGACCTCTCCTCGAAATATCGACGACAACAGCTCGCTACTGTTACACACAACCCCGACAGTCCAAGCCACGCGTTCATTCAACATATTCGCCATTTTCCTTGTGCCAATCCTCGAGTGTTGCATCTGGATACTCCTTGAAAACTTTCTTTTGGCCTTCAGGAAGGCGCACGTAGCCAGGCGCCGATGCCGCCATGAGCACCGTCTGACATAAAGGCGCGCTCAACTCTCTTTATTTCAGGGGCAGACCTGTTTGTTTCAGAACGCACCATCTCTTCTGGCGCTTTCAGCTCCGGCTCGTCAATTGCAGATGCGAATGGGTGCAACAGCTCTGGCCTGCACGACGAACCGGGTCAGGGGGGGCTGTGTGAGATGGGAGGGGGGTTTGTGGTTTTGCTGCGTACCAACTCTCGTCCCACAACCAGAGCATCGCCGAGCATTTCGAGCAAAAGTGCCGCTCGGACGACGCCCGCCTCTCTTCCGGCGTGCCGCGGCCGCTCAGTACTGCTTTATATACACTGTTTCCCCCTATTAGTCAGGCATATACGACATCGAGGAGTGAGTAACCGTACGAGATGCCTTTGGTGATCTGCAGGCTGCAGCGTATGCGCGTGCGCTCCGAGGTTGATCGAACCCCCTGTACCGCCCACCTTGCGGCATATGGTGCACAAGCAGAGTCGATACAGCACCGGCGTGCTGGACTGGACGGTGAAAGCCACCGCCCCGCAGTGGCAACTTCCCTCGAGTTCGACCGGTATGATGATCATCACCCGTATGCAGGTGAAGGAACGTTGCTGAGGCGCACGCTAGCACGAACCCGCCAAGTTGGAACCCGCAACCACTGACATCACAGTTGCACCTTACTCTAGATTCACACAGCACATCCATGAACAGATACGCAAGCGTGCCTCCCGTGATGAACCCGCCGGCTGAATAAATGTGTACAGTGCGTACTGTAGCGTAGGTGAGTGAGGCACGACGGTGGGGTGATGTGAGAGGGGGGCACGAACCGACTCGGAGGGAAACTAGAGCGCAGCAGCAGACGGTGTAGCTGGAACGCCTTGGGGCTGCCGGTCACCTTTGCGTATCGGACCACGAGCACGCCAGACGGTATCACGAGCAAGAACCCCGTCATGCAGACCGGGCCGTGCATGAAGCTCGCAAAGCCGGTTTTTTTCGCTGGAAGTGGCGCCGGTACGCTCCGAATCTGAAAGTTCGGGTTGTCAGAGAAATCTTGCTTGTCGTGCTGAGTCTGCTGACGGGGTATTACTTTTTACGGGGGCGTACTAATACCATAGCAGTGGCTTCTAATTTATTTTTGTTCGCGTTCTCATACTGTAATGGACATGCGGCGGCCCCACGGTTCCATGCTTGGTTCCATGCGTCGTCGCTGCCATGGGTACCCTGCAACGCTTGCTGCAATGCCCCTCACACATTTAATTTGATCACCATCATCACCAAAACGAACCTTGACTAGCAAGTCGGCTCCGTGACCCAGTAGCAAAGCCTACTACGGGCACCCCCAACCTAATACCAGTTTGAATGATTTCGAAATTCCGAAAGTGAGTCAAGGCTGGCTGACCAATCAGGACGCTGCAATGCAACGGTAAGCGAGGTAGCCGCCTTGGAGGTAGCCGACATTCTCTTACCCAAGCTCCTGATACAGTAGCACCGAAACTATATGGGATTGAGGGACAATGCTCATCGTGAAATTGCACACCCTCTAACCCTAGCTGACGTGGAACCGGGAGCTGGTCGATCTTCGCGTTGGTTTTATCACCGTAGTGGAGTAACAAAGATGCGATCTTCGTCCTCCCATGGTATAATGCTAAATCTGACGCAGTTGCGTGGTATTTGTCTTGCGCATTCACGTCCGCGCCGTGCTCTAGTAATAGCTGTGCGACGCCAACACCATCACCTTGGGAGTAATATGGGCCATGTGACACTAGGTGTAATGGGGTCTGGCCCTCGGCGTTCTTTGCGCTGGCATCTGCACCAGCGTTGAGCAGTACCGGTACCGTATCTATCCTCCCAAAATAGGATGCCGAATGCAATGGGGTTTGGTTGTAGTTATCTGGCACGTTGACATCCGCACCACACTCCAGTAATAGTCGTGCAACAAGGACGCCATTGTCCCTAGAATAACTTTCAGCCACAGCATGCAACGGGGTCCTGCCCTGGTTGTCCTTTGAGTTGGCGGCTGCACCACGGTCGAGCAGTACCCGTGCGATTGCAACCCTCCCAACGTAGGACGCCAAGTGTAGTGGAGTTTCACTGTCCTCGCCTTGCGCATTGACATCCGCGCCGCGCTCCAGTAATAGTTGTGCAATGCGGATGCGATCTTGCTCAAAGTTATATGGGCCTGCGGCCACTAGGTGCAACGGGGTCCAGCCAAAGTACTCCTCTGAGTTGACAGTTGCACCATAATCGAGCAGCACCCGTGCGATATCGAGCCTCCCAAACAACGATGCAAAGTGCAACGGAGTCGGGTGGTTCTGATTTTGTACGTGCACACATACGCCACGCTCTGGTTAAACGCTATGTAGTACCGAGACTTTCGTATTGGATATGATATTCACCTTCGAACTCTTGGTACAATGAGATCTCACCCCCATTGATCCTTGCGTTGACGTTTGCGCCATGGTCGAGCAGTGCCTGTGCAGTCTCAGCTGGGCTAAAATGGGACTGCAAATGTGACGGTGTCATGCGGTCCTCGTCTTGCGCATTGATGTCCATGCCACGCTCGAGTAATAGTTGTGCAACACCGACACCACGTTCCCGGGAGCCGTATTGGCCGCCTCGTGATACTTGGTGCACCGAGGTCTCGCTTATTTTGTTCTCAACGGAAGTATCTGCGTTAAGCTCAATAAATATCACGCGAACTTGTACATCTCCGTACCTATCTCCAGAGGTAATGGGATGTCCTTGTATAGTCTGTATACCTTTGCGCCGTCCTCCAACCGTAGCCTCGTGTGAATGAAAGCATCACGAACATCGCTTACGTCGTAAATTTGGTGTTCGGACAGTATGTGCAGCAGGGTCTTGCCATCCTTGTTCTCCACATTGGCATCTGCACCGTGCTCAAGAAGAATCAGTGCGAGCTTGAACCAATCTCGCCCCATTGCCAGAAATAATGGCGTTTGGTTGTCCTTGTCTCGTCTGTTCACCTCCGCGCCTTGTTTTAGTAAAAGCCATATAAGATCAAGAGCGTCGCCTTCGTCGTGAATCCGGCTTTCTGACAGTAGATGCAACGGGGTCTTGCCGTCGTTATTCTCTACATTGGCATCTGCACCATGCTCAAGAAGAATCTGCGCGAGCTTGAACCAATCCCGCCTCATTGCCAGATGTAACGGCGTTTGGTTGTCCTCGTCTCGTATGTTCACCACCGTTCCATGGTTTAATAAAAGCCATATAAGATCAAGAGCGTCGCCTTCGTCGTGAATCCGGTTTTCTGACAGTAGATGCAACGGGGTCTTGCCCTTGTTGTTCTCCGCACTGGCATCCGCGCCATGCTCAAGAAGAATCCGCACGATCTCAAACCAACCCCAGTCCATTGCCAGAAGTAACGGCGTTTGGTTGTTCGAGTTCTTGTCTCGTCTGTTCACCTCTGCACCATGCTCAAGGAGGAGCTCCGCAACATCGACGCGGCCTTCGCTTAGTGCAGCAAGCAATGGAAACCTGTATCGACCACAAATACCATTGACATGCTGCGGGTGTTTGATGGCGAGGTGCTTGACCAAGTCATAGAACCCACAAAGAGCAGAATAGTACAAGGGGTTTGGCTTTGGCTTTGGTGATATCTCCCAGTCCGAAGAACGCCGCCAATAGTCCTCCGGCGTGTCTATGTCATATATCCCAATCCATGCCACAAAATGAGGTTTGTCGGAGTCAAAGAGTGTTTCCATCCCATCCTTCACGCGTGACGCAACATCCTCAAATTGTGCGTGCTCGACCCAGTGTCGAGCTGCGTATTCGGCCAAAGGGAAACTTTTTATGCTCTCTTTGTCGATGTGATTGTCCAAATGAAGAAGAAATCCGAGACAGGCCTGGGTGAGGATGGTGTGCGCCGGTCCGGGATGAATTTGATATTGAGAGAAGTCTCCGAGCGGGGATGTGAGGCGATTTGATATCAAAAACTCCTTGACGGAGAAATGTGAAAACTGGACAACCTGACAGTCGTCCCAGGGGTCGTGGATGATGGTGACTAGACTTGAGCATGTGGACAGTACAGCCTGTGTCTGATCGTCCAACCGCCAAGCGGCACGGTATTTCGGAATCCCTCCCTGGGCCGCATCAAACTCGAACGCAAGTATTTCTGCAAGCTCTTCAACACGAATCGGCCGGACGGCTACCACGAGGCACTGCAGCATACGATGGGCATGTGCTTGGTTCGCCTGGGGGATTTGACTGAGCACGCGCAAATATGTCTCGTCCAACGATTTGGGTAACTGGTCAAGGGTCTGCCGAATACTTGCTGGGAGACAGTGCCGCAGCACCTCCAGCTGACAGAATACCCATCGGAACCTGTATGGTAAAAGATAAGAGGACCTATCACCGAGCACGGGGGGATGCCCTTACATTCCGTCTGCTTTTTTAGACAGCTCCTCGACGACCAGCTCCTTCTCGCCGCTCCGCCATCTCCGCATCATCCTGTCCGAGTAAACGACGGTGCTCACGTAGTTGGAAATATCCATCTGTTGACCAATTTCATCATGAAGTGAGACAGCACTAGCCAGTGGCCCAAGAACTTTTTTGATATCAATCTCCGGGCGACTAGTAACACAAATATGCAAGTTTGGAATGCCCAGGCGGACAAGGTCCTCCAGAAGGTCAAGGACAACTTCTCGTGGGGTTGGCATCCCAGAGGAGTTGGGACACTCGTCGAGTGCGTCAACAATGATATAAATTGGCTGCTGTGCGGCGACTGAGATCATTTTCTGAAGACAATTCGTCAAGGCGCTATTGCTGGGTTGTTGCGTACCCTTCCCATGTGTAGAATACATATGGGAAATTATCTCGCAGCACAGACTTGAGTAGGCAGAAATTTGAACGAGAAGAGAGGTGACAAAGTTACGGAAGTCTTGTTTTTTGTCTTTGTCTCGAAAGTCAAAGTAGAAATATGCTAAGGAGGCCAGTCCAGCATCGCGCAGCGAAATAACATGTTTTATGATCACAGAGCTTTAGTCATTATGAGTTCCTGTCGTTGACCACGATAGTTGGGAAATGACGAACCAAAGAATGCTCTTCCCGGATCCCGCTATGCATATCGGAGGCCATCAGGTTCTGAGCGGCAAAAGATAAGAGGAGCTTACGTTTTCCATGGATCCACAGGAGAGATCCAATCGACATCCAGTCCTCGAATACCATGCCTTGAAAGAACCACGCGGCCGTTCCCTCATAGTGGGTATCGCACGCAATATTATAATTTGTGGACGGGTCCGGCGGAGAAAGCCATTTGTGGATGTCCTGTTCTATTTGTGTCCCTGGGCAGAAGATTTAGTATCTACAATGGAGGTGATACGAGTAGGAGATCACAGACACTTTACTTCCTCCATATCGTTCGACATCTGCTGCATAACCAGGTTGGTTTTGTCGGCACCTAGGCGGACGAGCGTTTAGTGTGATGTTGGTGACTGGTCGATAGGGCCACGTACCATCTTTGACCTCAGTAGTGACCTTCAGAGTCTGAGCTATCGCCATTTGAATTTCCTCTTGTATCAGGCCATCAAGCCTCTTTAGCGCGTCCTCAATATCTTTCTTCCCCAGTAGTTTCCTGGCAAAGATCTCTGAAGAAACATGAGAGTGGTGAACTATGATATATCTCTCGCTAATATAACTCACTTGCTATTGGTCGCTTCACTTCCTTCGTCGCGATGGAGAGGATAGAGAGTAACTCAATCACGATCTTCACAAGCACCTCCGCCATTTCCGTGGTCAGCGAAATCTGGGTATAAACCCCAAGGCGCTTGAAGAAGCTCTCGACGCGCTCAAAGAGGTCAATGATTGCACCGTGGCTTGCATTGACGTCCTTCGCCGCCTATAAAATTTCAGCTTTAGAGGGGGTGTCCACGCAAAGGAATAACGAGAACACAGACAGTGAGGAGGACACCAATTCCAGTAAAGATTACTTTTGCAGGAGGGAACGCCTTCGCAAGTGACGTTAGAATTCACTTCGAGTCATGATCATGAATTGGACTCCTGATACATACCAAACTAACGCCGTCGCCAAGAGTCCCCGAAAACGTGTGCAGTACATGGACCAATGGATCGATCCACTTCATCAACTTCTGATCGCCAGATCGCTCGAAGGCCTTGGCTTGATCCCGAAGTACGTCCAGGACAGCGTCAACGGACTCGCAGATTTGCAGTTCAGCAGCGAGCCAGTGGGCTAGAAGATCATCCCCGGTCTTCTTCTTGTACTCAGCTAAGGCGGCATCGAGCATTGATTTGAAGTTGGAGGGCGGGGCGGCCGTTTGAGAAGGCGCAGACATGATGTTGGAGGATTGTTGGCGAGGATAGCAGACCGGCAAGAGTTCGGAATGCGTGGCGAGTCGAAGGGGAAGCACGGCCACCTCGCTTAGTTGGGAAGATCCGCTCTGCCTCATGTACCCTTACGGTTAGGGTAAGGGTAAAAATAAAAAAGGACCCGTTCTACAATTACTTCCGATTCTACAGTATGACGAACCAACCTATTGGAAAAACAGAGTGAATGAATGCGAAATGAAAACGATGAGACGAAGTGCCAGTGACTGCTACGAGGACCAGCTAGTACTATTCCATTGATACAGCTGAAGCGCCAGGCGCCTTCTTCGGTGTCATCGTGCACGCCCCACACTTAAACTTGGAGGTATTCGTGCGTGTGATGCGTGTGATTGCAAATGCGTTCATATTTTCTGTCCTTTTCCCAGTGCACTTACAGCCCACTTTGCCTCAGCTCTCACTGCCTCTCGCTACTGAGCCGCTCTTTCCCAACGGCCACAATTATTTGTTCTCTAAGTTCAAGAACGGGACCAACAACGACTTCCGCACTGTCCGTATCTTTGGTCTCAATGTTGTCTCTTGGCCTTAATTTGCAAGTTAATTCGTTTACTACTTGTTCGTCTGACTATCTGGCAGGGAGTCAAATAAGAGATACCCAAACCCAGTGCCTTGGTCAACTCGGCCACGCTACTATCCGAGTTCGATGTTATTTGGTGTGTATAGTCTGGGAAGCTCTTCCAAAACTATCGATGACGACGGCTCGCTACTGTTACATACAACCCTGACAATGTACTTCCAAGCCGTGCGTTCCGACTCATTCAATATATTCGCCATGCTCCTTGTGCCAATCCTCGAGTGTTGCATCTGGATACTCCTTGAAAACTTTCCTTTGGCCTTCGGGAAGGCGCACGTAGCCAGGCGCCGATGCCACCATGAGCACCGTCTGACATAAAGGCGCGCTCAACTCTCTTTATTCCAGGGGCAGACCTGTTTGTTTCAGAACGCACCATCTCTTCTGGCGCTTTCAGCTCCGGCTCGTCAATTGCAGATGCGAATGGGTGCAACAGCTCTGGCCTGCACGACGTCAGGCAGGGACCTATGTGAGCGAGTTTGATCGGAGGGGGGTATGTACCATTGCTACGTACCAATTCTCGTCCCACAACCAGAGCATCGCCGAGCATTTCGAGCAAAAGTGTCGCTCGGACGACGCACACCTCTCTTTCGGTGTGCCGCGCCCGCTCAGTACTGCTTTATATACCCTGTTTCCCCCCAACAGTCAGGCATCGAGGAAAGAGAATGTGTGTGTGAGGTCGTACGAGATGTTTTCCTTGCCTTTGGTAATCTGCAGCGTGTGCGCGTGCGCTCCGAGGTTGATCGAACCACCTGTACCGCCCACCTTGCGACAGATGGAGCACATACAGAGTTGATACGGCACTGGCGTGCTGGACTGGACGGTGAAAGCCACTGCCCCGCAGTGGCAACTTCCCTTGAGTTCGACTGGCATGATGATAATCACCCGTAAGGAGGTGAAGGAACGTTGCTGACTCGGGGACGCACACACGCCAAGTCGGAACCCGCACTGACGTCACAGTTACACCCCACTCTAGATTCATACAGCACAGAGACAATAGAAGAGACGATACAAATAAAGCGGCCAGCTGGCCAATACATCAAATATTTGGGGTTTTACAGTTTCTCGCTGCCGCCTGCGAGCTCGTCGCGCGTGTACGGCGCTGGCGCCTCTCCCTTTTCGGCCACCTGCACGGATCCAAACCGCCGCCTCACCATCACCAAGCCGAAAACATACAGGAAAAGGACGGACTAAAGCGAATCGAACGTGGGCCTCAGTACTTTGCCCTTTCCCGAAGCCGGTACGGCAATGAGAGCAAGCAACACTCACAATTAGCAGTGTCAACCACACGAGCGTGTCGCGGCCGGCAGCGACGAGGCCGAGCCACGTCTGGTAAAA
>WNGR01017205.1_pt1 | contig 18297 bp, 22 predicted proteins | sample 5407581 | NCBI WGS metagenome assembly WNGR01 (sample SAMN13153383, study PRJNA577476) | soil metagenome | isolation source: 80 cm soil or saprolite under Garry oak tree replicate 2 | place: USA:California | collected 2016-06-15 | reverse complement strand
ATCGAAAACTGGGCCCAGTTCGGATTGGAGTCTGCAACTCGACTCCATGAAGCCGGAATCGCTAGTAATGGCGCATCAGCTACGGCGCCGTGAATACGTTCCCGGGCCTTGTACACACCGCCCGTCACATCATGGAAGTCACTTGTAGCCGAAGCCGGCGCGCTAACCCGCAAGGGAAGCAGCCTTCTACGCTATGAGCGGTAACTGGGATGAAGTCGTAACAAGGTAGCCGTAGGGGAACCTGCGGCTGGATCACCTCCTTTCTAAGGAGAAAGCGCTTGGCGCTGAGATTCGAGGAATCGAGACTCGGAAATCGTGCGCGTAAGCACAGGTCGACGGCTAACCCGTGAATTCTTCGGAATTCGCGACATGCCGTGAAGACTTTGGAATCGAAAGAAACCAAAGCTCAGAGAAATGAGACGGTAACGCACAATTCAGTCTTTGCTGCTGCACATCGACAAATGCCGGATGACGATTGCAAGATCGACATCCGGCATTTTCGTTTTCTCCGTTATTCCGTGCAAGATCGCGAAATCTGCTTTCTGATCACGAAGAAAACGTTCCTTCAAAAGACTTCGCACCGCGCGTGCTCGGGATCTGATTCGGTTCGACATAAACTGAAACAAAGATACGATCTCCACAGATAGGCAGCGAAACAGTCACAAGGAGATCACCACATGACCACGAAAGCATTATTTGTTAGACTGGAGGCAAAACCTGGCAAAGAAAGCGAAGTCGCGAAGTTTTTGCGCGATGGACAGGCTTTGGTGCAACAAGAACCCGCAACAACTGCCTGGTTCGGGATTCAACTTGGCCCGACCACCTTCGGCATCTTCGATGCGTTTCCGGACGATGCCGGCCGCGACGCGCACCTGTCCGGAAGAGTTGCCAAAGCGCTGATGGAAAAAACGCCAGAACTGCTGGCACAACCGCCGAAGATCGAGAAGGCAGACGTATTGGCCGACAGGTTACCGGGCTAAGGTTCGCCGCCCGGTCCTTGTGGCAGCAACAGCCCCGGGGCGTGTCCGTGCAACACTCCGCAATACGGCTCTTACCGATATCCGGCATTTTTCTTCGTTCCTTGCAATCGCAAATCGGCAATCGACATTCGGCAATTCTTCCGGGGGCATAGCTCAGTTGGTAGAGCGCCAGCTTTGCAAGCTGGAAGTCAGGGGTTCGAATCCCCTTGCCTCCAGTCTTCGCTCGCGCGGTAGTGCAGAGCGAAGACTGTCACGCCGTAGCTTTAGCGAAGGCGGACACGTTTAACCTTGCAACGGCAACGCTGCGAGCTACGACTCGGCAAGCCAATGACGAAACATAGCAAAGTTCTTCTACATCTACGTTTTGCAGAGCGAGCGCAACGAGGGCCGATTCTATACAGGCTTGACGGACGACCTGCGTAAACGATTGAGAACTCACAACGCAGGACGAGTTCTTCACACCGCGAAATGGCGACCGTGGCGTTTGAAAGCATACGTGGCAGTTCTCGATCGAGTGCGCGCCGCGAAGTTCGAACGCTATCTGAAATCGGCATCTGGCCGGGCGTTCGTCAAAAAACATCTTTGAATCTGTATTTCCTAGCACAAACCGGGATCGCTAGCGGGAGGGTAATCCCCTTGCCTCCAGCCCTCAAAGCTTTCGGGGCTGTCGCGCCATAACTTTAGTGGAGGCGGACATTTTCATCTTGCCACACGGAATGGCGAGATTTTGAAACATTATTTATAGTCTGCGTCCGGGCGCGCGTTCGTTAGAAAACGTCTGTAGAATCGCAGCCGCTTGACCAATCGCGAATCACCAATCACAATTTACTTCCCTTGGGCGCTCCGCGCCCGCAGCGGGCCTGTAGCTCAGTTGGTTAGAGCATGCGCTTGATAAGCGCAGGGTCACTGGTTCGAGCCCAGTCAGGCCCATTTTCATTTCGAATTTGCGATTTCCCATTGGGCATTGCGCGCGCCTTGCCTGCAATTCCAGTCCGGCTCGGACTTTCGGCGGCCCATCGAAATGAAATTTAATGTCACCTACGTCTTGCCAACCGGTGCCGCGAAAACATTAAACAGAGGACGATCCCAATCAAAGCGCCACAGATGTCGATCAAGACATCGTGTGGTGAGGCCGTGCGCGACGGGACAAAGGATTGATGAAATTCGTCACTGACCGCAAAAACTCCGCACAGAAACCAGACCACGATGAACAAGAGCGACATCTTCGTACCCAAGTTCGTTCCGCCGCGCAGAGCCCACCAGAATAACGCAGCCAGGATGGCGTATTCGATCAGGTGACCAACTTTTCGGATGACCGATTGAATCGAGTTGATCGCGGCCAGCGAGATGTGCGGATCGAGCCAGCGCAAAAACGGCACAAGAAAGCGCGAAGTGTGCTCCGCCGATAAAACGTCAGTTGAGCCCATAAAAATTAGTAACATCCATACGAGGACGGGCATCCAATAACCGACGAATCGAGGCATTCTCATCCTTCGAATGAAGCGGTCACAGTAATTCGATTGTAGTCGATTACAAAACTTGCAATCGGGACTCCGAAAGCTTTCGCGGGCAGGCGTCTGCCGCTACAATCTCTGCCGAGAGCCAATGCGCCCACAAGTCAACCCAGCCATTCTCCTGCTCATGGTCGCGTTCTTGTTTATTGTCCTCGCGGCCGTGATTGCGATTACACAAGGTGTGCGCAAGATCACGGTGCAGTACGCCAAGCGTGTGGTTGGCCGGAAATCTGAGATTACTCAACCTCTCATCTTCGAGCCGATCTTTATGGAGCGAATTTGGGGCGGGCGATGGCTCGAGACGCGATTCGGCAAACGCTTGCCTGCGGGAATCCGCGTTGGCGAATCATGGGAAATTGTCGATCGTCCGGAAGCACAGAGTGTCGTGCGCGACGGACCGCTGTGCGGGAAAACCTTGCACGAGCTTTGGACGCATCACCGAAAAGAGATTTTCGGTGATGTTCCGGATGGCCCGCGGTTTCCGCTGCTCGTAAAACTTCTCGATGCGCGGGAGAAACTTTCGCTGCAAGTACATCCGCCAGAAAAAATCGCGGCAAAATTAGGCGGCGAGCCGAAAACAGAATTCTGGTATGTCGCTGCGGCCGCGCCGGGCGCTGAACTTTTTGTCGGACTGCAAAAGGCAATAACGCGCGACCAATTCGAAGAAGCGCTGCGCTCAGGGACAATTGCCGAGCACGTCCACGCAGTCCCGATTAAGGCGGACGAAACCATGTTTCTTCCGGCGGGTCGGCTGCACGCGGTTGGTCCAGGGAATTTGCTCGTAGAGATCCAGCAAAACAGCGACACCACGTATCGCGTTTCCGATTGGAATCGCGTCGACCGCGAAGGCAAGCCGCGAGAGTTACACGTCGATCAAGCATTGCGGTGCATCGACTTCAATGATGTCGGACCGAAGTTAATCGAACCGAAAGGCGAGCTGCTCGTTCGCCACGAATTATTCGAGATTCAGAAATGGAAACTGGATTCGTCGCGTGAAATTACCCCGCTTGGACAATTTGCCATTGTCTGCTGCCTGACCGGCTCGATCCAATGCGCCGATGTCGATCTTGTGCCTGGAGAATTTCTCCTCGTGCCGGCTCAATTGCAGGACCGACGCATCGAACCTGTCAAAGAGGGAACATCGTTGCTGCGAGTTACGATTCCGACGCTGTAGCGCCGGTCTGGACCGTCGCATTATCGTCCATCTTTGCGGCGGTCATAGACGCGCCGCTACAATCCAAACGCGCCGGGCAACTTCGTGATTTTTCACCGGAATTGCGTTTGTCTTTCGCGGCTCACTTTTTTCGCGCACAGTCGAGGCAAAGAAGACTCCGACTCCGCATAATGAAATGCAGAGCAGAATGATCGAGATCTTTACCGTCCAGCTCATGAATTTCGCTTATCGCATGCTTTTCACCCCGAAGCCTACCCCAAGCGCCGCAAATAAGTAAAGCTGTAAATGCCGGAGCCGTGTCCATCGGCCCAGCGCGGCTGCAACGCGTAACCGCCGACGAGATCGAAGCCGACGAGTTGAAAGCTCTTCTCGGTATAAGTCACGTGCGGACGCGAGACGTTGCCGAGCACATCGGGTTCGCCACCGCACGCTGCGCACGGACATGCGCGCCGCAGGATTTCAAGTTTGAAAAACGACTCCGTGCCGTCGTTCCAAACAATGGCGAGCTCCTCTCCAATCTGCTGAACGTTCGTCGGTTCCAAACGCATTGGTGAGATGTCGATCTTAGCAGGATGTTCGACCGGAACACAGGCTTTTCAGCCTGTGCGGCGAGCGGGTTTGGAACTCGCTGAGCGAATTCAGCAGACAAGATGTCCGCTAGCCACACAGACTACAAGTCTATGTTCCGACGCTTTCGTTCGCCAAAAATCGCCGTGCCGACGCGCACCAGCGTCGCGCCCTCCTCGACTGCGACGGTGAAATCGTTCGTCATCCCCATGGAAAGAAGCGGAAGTTTCAGGTCGAATTCCTTTTCGAGCGCGTCACGCAATTGGCGCAACTGCACAAAAAAGGTTCGCGAGGCTTCTGCGTCCTCGGCGAGCGGCGGGATTATCATCAAACCCTCGATCGACAATCGCGGCAATGCGAGCAGCGATTCTATTTCCGCGCGTACGGTTTCCGGTTTGAAACCAAACTTACTCCCCTCACCCGCCACATTCACTTCGAGTAAAACGCGTGGATGCATTCCGTCTTCACTCGCGATCCGGTTCATCTCTTGCGCGAGCGCGAGCGAATCGACGCTGTGAAAAAGCTCGAAGAGCGGCAGCGCGTGCCTGATTTTGTTCTTCTGCAGATGACCAACGAAATGCCATCGCAAGCTAGAAGGGAGCAGCGGAATTTTCGCGCGCGCCTCCTGCACCCGACTTTCGCCAAACAAAGTCTGACCGGCCTCGTACGCCTCGTGTACTTTCTCGGCGTCGTGAGTTTTGGAAATCGCGACGAGCTCGATATCGTCCGGAGAGCGGCCTTTTTTTTTAGCTGCATCGGCAATCTGCGATCGCACATGCTCCAGGTTCTCCGCAATCTTCTCCACGCGGAACGTTTCCATTGCTGGAATTGCGCGGCAAGGATTCTCCTGAGCGAAGCGCGCTTCACGCTTTCCTCGAATGGATATGCGCGTAGCTACATCATTATTTGCTAGCAAATCGCACTGTACTTGAGCAGAACTGCCTGATTATGAAACACGTCTCACTTCTTCTTGCACTCCTCCTGGCAACAGTTTGCTCCGATCTGTTCGCTCAAGATAAGACCGGTCTGCAATCCAACGCGACCGTCATCGGCATCCTCCAGGGCGGCGCCGGCAAAACTGTCGAGTTGCACTTGAATTCTGGAGAGAAAATCGGCGGCAGGGTCGAACAAGTTACCGACAATGTCGTGCATCTTTCTCATCTGACTGGCGCAGAATTTTTCGATGCCTTCGTCGATGGGAAAGACATTTCAGCAGTCGTGATTCGAACGGGCGGCAGATAGCGAGCTAGTGCTACGCGGCGCGGCTTCTGTCAATCTTAGAATGCCGCCTCGCGCCGATAGCGTTCAGGGCGAGGCGGCCACGGCGCCGCCAGATTTGGATTGTCAGCCGAGTGGCCGAGCTAAAATACTGGCACCATGAAATTCACTAAAAACATTGGCATGCTTCTGCTCGCGGTTTATCTGATCGTCGATGGCCTTTTAGGGTTCGGCTTACATCTCGGAGCATTGATTTTCCTGTTGTACATTGTGGCACTTGCCGCCGGTGTCTTTATTCTCATCGGCAAATAGCGCGCCTGGCTGGTTTCCGGCAAAGGGTTTTGGCCCGCTAAGCGAGCAATTCCATCATCTGCGCGGCCAGTTTTGGACCAATCCCGGCTTCTTCATGTTTGAAATAAATGAAAACATCGTCCCAGCCGTGTTGTGCGCGAACGAACTCAACCCAACGTTCGATGTCGATCTTAGAATAATCTTCGCGGCGCAACCGCAGATAGCCCCAGCTTGCTGTTGAGACTTTTGGCGCCGTCAACTTTTCGCTATCGGCAATGCAAAGCGCTGCTTTGGTCGTTTTCAGTAATTCGAAAACTTCCTCGTCGAACCACGATTCGTGACGGAACTCGAACGCGGCGCGGATTCCGCCGGGCAGCCCATTGACAAAATCGCCGAGGACAAATGTGTCTTTCTTGAAATTGGGCGGGAGTTGAAACAGCACCGGGCCCAGTTTCGCCTCGAGTGCCGATACAACGTCGTGAAAATACCGCAGCGTGTCCGCGCAATCGCGCAACTTGGCAAAATGCGTGATTTTCTGAGGTGCCTTCAGGCTGAAGCGAAAATTCTCCGGCGTCAGTTGCTTCCAATTATCGATTGTCTTTGCGGCTGGAATGCGATGAAATGTGTAATTAATCTCGGTGGTGGAAAGACGTTCCGAATATTAATCTCGGTGGTGGAAAGACGTTCCGAATAAAACGGCAACATCTTCGCCGCCGGCAAATCTTCCGGATAAAAATTTCCCTTCCACTCCGCGTACTGAAACCCTGACGTGCCGATCCAAAATTTCATGCAACCTCCTCAGGTCAAGAATCGCTCAGCAAAAGGACGGTTCAAGCGCGGCTAAAAAAACCTTTCGACGCATCCAGCCAACAAGGCGCGTTCGAATCTAATGTGGTGGCAAGCTCTTGCCCGGCCCAAATCTGAACCGGAACACAGGGGATTTGTTGCCACGCAACTCAAACAAGAAAGGGAATCATGAAAAAAATGCTGTTAAGCATGGCAGTGGCAGTTGTGGCCCCGTTTGCATGGGCACAGGTCTCCGAGACCACCACAACGACGACCACGACTGAAGGCAGCGGCACGATCACGCAGTACACTCCGGGAAGTGCAATCGTGCTCAAGGAAAGTAGCGGACCCCGGACTTATCGCTTCGGCAAGACCGTCACTTATGTGACCAGAAGCGGCAAGGTCCTGGATGAAGACACCGTGAGAACGAGAGTTAAAGTAGGTATCCCAGTCCGAGTCCATTATGTCGGAACAGGCGACAACGTGATGGTTGATCGCGTGATCCTCGACGAGGATTAAGAGCTAAAAGCTAAACTCGTTTGTCTCCATCGCGCCTTTCTGTTCTGCCTGTCGGTGGAACAGCAAAGGCGCGTTTTGTTTAAAGGATTTACGGACCATGTCCCCGCTCGTCTCAAGGGTTACCGAGCGCCCGGATCTCGCCGGTTACCTCCAGAACGACTCGATAACCTTCTATACTGCGTGGGATGGCGCGCACCGTACTTGCACACGCACGCCGCGAAATTCTCGCGGAAGCTTGCGAATCACTTCGCCCCGCGTTCGTTGCGTCTCGCCGCTTTCCCGATCGCGCGAATTTTAGTTGTGGCAAACTCGATGGACATTACTGCGATTTCACTTGGAAGGCGCTCGCCCTCTACCGCCAATCGCGCGGCGAGCAGCCGGCAACTCCGCCGCCACAAACTAAGGCTAAGCGCGGTGCAGCGGCACCGACGATCCCGATTCGATTGGCCACTCCGCGAGCCATGGCTGCATTCGTGCCTCGCTAATTGGGATGTCGTCCGTCTCGGCGACAAAAATAAAGAGGGGCGAGGCCGTCTCCATTCACTAGCACTGGCGACATCAGCACTTCGCGCGGCACACATGTTCAGCTTGCGTTCATGGCAGGCGTGCTTCTACAGTTTTTCCGCAACGATTTCGAGCACCAGCGGGGTGATCATTAACGAGTTTCGGTTTGCTTCCGCGCCAGCTAAGTCGGCGCGCACTTTGTCGGCGAATATTTGATCGATTCGCCCCATCTCAATCAAGCGGGGAAGATATACCGCAATGAATTGGGCCGGCCATTGCCACATGTAATCATGCGGACGTACACAAAATGTGTGCGGAGTAGCCAAACGAATGGCAAATCCGTTCGCCGACAGCAGCGCCGGTAACCGAGCAGCGCCATCAGGCTCACCGCCCGATTCACGCCAGGTTTCGATCACGTGTTTCCTGAATCGTTCCTGATTCGGCAGGCGCGGCAAAAAGCGCCAGGTCTCATAATGCCCGTATTCGTGGAAAATAACGACGCTCCTTTTTCGCATCGCGCCCGCGAGTTTTTTGATCAACAGCGAGGGATCGTTGACAAACGACACGACCCAGCGGCACCAGGAGAAATCGTAATCTCCTTTAGGCAGCTCGTCGGTCATCAAATCGAGCTCATGGATCTTGACGTTCGTGAGCGCGCGCACGCGGCAGGCCTCTTTCAGAGCGCGGACGAAATTCTTCGATCGCTCGAGCGCCACCACTTCACCTGTCGGCCGGACAATCTCCGCAAGATCGACAGTCGCATAGCCGGGCCCAGCACCGACATCGAGCACACGTTTACCTACAGTGATCCCTGCCTTCTGCCAGCAATCCAAAACCGCTGGACGCCAGACACGATGTTGCAATCCAAGTCTCTCGAGTTCCTCGTCGTGCGTGCCAAGAACGTAATCGCGTTCAGTTGCCATGATGGTTTTTCACTTAAGTCTCTATTTTAAGCATCCGGCATCAGTTCCCATCTGGGTTTTGCGCTGATTCGCGCTGATGGCGCCGGTTCTAAGGTGGCGCTGCAGTTTGCCAGCAAATAAACCGGTCCAAAGAATGCCCAACATTGCCACTTTCAGGCAAATGGAACGCGCCACCGGAAAACCGATCGCGTAGATAATCGCGTACGCGATTGGTCCCCAGAAATAGAATTGAGCGCCCTCGATCTCACGGCCATGGACGGGGCTGGCCAAGGTGCGCCGTGACCGATGCTGGCGGCCACGCGGCAGACCACTGTGGCCACTTTTACTGCGGCTGAGGGGCGTCTCCTGGCGACCCGCCCCCATCGAAAGAGGTGCCTTGCGTATTTGGGGCAGCGGCAGCTCTCTTAGCAGCCCACCTGGCTCTCATCGCGGCAGCCAGTTGCTCACGACGTTCCGGTGTGAGGTTGAGCTTTTTCTTCATTTTTTTGGGAGCACTTGGCGCTTTCGCGGCGGCCGCCGACTGTTTCTTCTTATGGGCTCCTGCGGAAACGTTGGAAGTCTTGCCAGGCTTCCCAGCGGGAGCGGCCGTTTTACTCTTAGTCTTAGCCGCTGCTGCTCCAAGCTTCTGTTTCAGCTTGGCGAGCTTCTTTGCACCTTTTTGCTGGCGAGCTTCGAGCCGCCGGATCTTTTTCTTGAGACTTTTAAGCTTATTCATATGGATGAAGAGATGTTCCGCCGCCCGCTGATGCGAATGACGGACTTGATTCCGAGATAATCACGAAAGCTTACCAATGTCACGTCATTCTTGAGATAAACGAGGATGCCACCGGACGAGGCTGTGTGTTTCGGGGGCCTCGATTTTCCTTTCGCCGCATTCAGGCCATCGCGGATAGTGCAAAAAACTCAAGGCGAAAATATCAGTAGTAAAAACACTGCGAACAGCAGCAGGTGAATGCAGCCCTGGAGGATGTTCGTCTTCCCACTCGTAAATGTGACGACGCTCACCGCGAGTGTGAGCAGGAGCAATGGAAGGTTGCCGCCTTGTACGCCGAGTGCGACCGATTTTTTCGTGATCAGTCCGATCGTCAGCACGGCTGGAATCGTTAGTCCGATGGTCGCGAGCACCGAACCGAGCAGGATGTTTACTGAACGTTGCATCTGATTGCGCAGCGTCGCCTCGATAGCGCCGATTCCTTCTGGCGTAAGCACGAGAGCAGCGATGATTGCCCCGCCTAACGCTGGAGGCATGCCAAAGAGCTCCATGCTTTCATCGAGCGGGACGCCAAACTTTTCCGCAAGCACAACCACTGTAACCAAATAAAGCAGCAACATTACCGCGTGGTAGCCCGTCGAGCCAATCTCTAGGTCGTGATCAGGCGACTTCTGTGGCGCTACCGCTATATTCGTTGACTCGACAAAATACTGGCTGTGTCGCATTGTCTGGATGATTACAAAAATCCCGTAGAGCCCCACCGACATCGTCGCCAGGAAAAGTCCCTGCAAACCGGAAAGCGTCGGCCCGCTAGTGGAAGTCGTGAAATTTGGCATTACCAAGCCAAGCACCGCCAGTGTCATGATAACATTGAGATAAGAGTTGACGCCTTGCAGATTGTAACGCTGCTCGCGATGGCGCAGCCCGCCCATCAGCAGGCACACACCTACCAGGCCGTTGAGAGCGATCATGACGACAGCAAAGATCGCGTCTCGCCCCAACGTCGGATTATTCTCGCCGTGCAACATGCTCGTGGAAATCATCGCCACCTCGATGGAAATAGCCGAGAGCGTCAAAATCAGCGTCCCGTAAGGCTCGCCAAACTTAATGGCAAGACAGTCGGCATGCCGCACCACACAAATTGCAGACCAAAGGATTACGGCAAAAAGCCAGAGAAAGACAAGCGCCAGCAAGAGTGGATGCCCGACGGCTTCCACCAACCGCGCTCCAGTCCCGAGAAAGATCGCCGCTGTTCCCAGGCCAATGAACAACGGAAACTCACTGCGTATGGCGTCTCCGAAATGCGGCGCGCTTCTCGCTGAGTGGGTTGCTTGTGCCTTTCCAGACATGAGCGCGAGCATATCCAGTGCGCTCGAGTCATGCAATCGGCGGATGAGGGATCTGACTGTTGTCCATTTTACTTCGCCAATCACGATGCAACTTAGTTAATCTTCCAAAGAATAATTATTATGAATATCGGTATCATCGGAGCAGGAAATGTCGGCGGCGCGCTGGGTAAGCGCTGGACCGCTACAGGACACAACATCAAGTTTGGCGTGCGCGACGCGAACAAGCCGGAAGTCGTCGCGCTGCTGGGAAAGTGTGGCGCGAATGCGAACGCCGGCTCCGTCGCCGAAGCCGCTGCCTTTGGTGAATTGATCGCAATCGCGACTCCGTGGCCAGCGACACGAGCGGCGATCGAAAGCGCGGGCCATCTCGCTGGCAAAATTGTCATCGAGCACAACATGGAGAATCCGCATTACCGGGGTGATCGACCAGTGATGTTTCTCTGCGGCGAGGACGCTGATGCAAAGGGCGTCGTGATGAAGCTCGGCCAAGATGTCGGATTCGAGATGATCGACGCCGGCGACCTCGCGATCGCGCGCTTGCTCGAGCAGGTGGCGATGCTCTGGATTCGTCTCGCCTTTCGCGGCGGTCTCGGCCGAGACCTCGCATTTAAACTTCTAGGCCGCTAGATCCGTCGCGTCCGACTTCATGAAGTCGAAAAGATTAGATTTCCTCCGGATCGCAGTGGCCGGGTTCAATTAAGGCTCGCCTTTCGCATTTAGATGTGATCTTCTCTTCACCGAGGGATCCAAAAAGGAACGCAAAGAATGGGCATCATCGGAACAGTGGAGAGCCTTTGGCGTTATCCGGGGAAAAGTATGCGCGGCGAAGAGCTCGACGAGATGTTCGCGGGATACTCCGGGGTTTATGGCGATCGCCTTTTCGCTTTCAGGAGTTCGGCAAGCCCCACCGGTTTTCCTTACCTGACCGCGCGCGAGCAACATGAGATGCTGCAGTATCGTCCTCGATTCCGTCAGCCGGAGAAGGCGGCCCGGCCGATCAACTGGGCCGAAGCCGAGAGCATGGCGCCCGGCGTGAATCCTGTCTCGGCCGACCCGACTGAGCTGATGGTCGATGTCGAGACACCCGATGGCGAAACTCTCGCGATCGACAACCCCGGATTGATCGACAGGCTTCGCCAAAGTATCGACGAGAAGCATCACCTGACCTTGCTTCGTTCGGAACGCGCGATGACCGATTGCCGCCCGGTATCGATCTTCAGTTTGCAATCGGCACGCCAACTTGCCGAAGAGACAGGCACCGCCATGGATAAACGGCGCTTCCGAGCCAACGTCTATGTGGATTTGGGGTCCGCGAGCGGTTTTGCCGAGAACGACTTTGTCGGTCGCTCGCTGCGTATTGGGCCAAAAGTGGTCGTCTCCATTCTGGAACGTGACCCGCGGTGTATGATGATCACTCTGGATCCCGATACGGGAGCACTAGCGCCGGCGGTATTAAAAAAGGTCGCGCAAGCTCATGATGGCATGGCCGGTGTCTACGGCGCAGTGCTCGTCGAAGGCATCCTACACAAGGGCGATCCAGTGGAATTGCTTAATTAGCGCATCCCTTCAATGACTGGGCGCCGAGTTTAAGCCGTCGAGAAATTGCTCCAGCACTTCATCAAATTTAACGGGGTCATCGACGAACAAGGAGTGGCCGACACCTTCCATGGCCACGAATTTTGAGTTCGCGATGTGAGCGCCCATTTCTTTCTCGGCTTCAAACAGAGGCGAATCGGCGGCCGCAACGATGAGCGTCGGCTTGGATATCTTGTCCAAGATCGGTCTTCTATCGACGGCAAACATATCCATCACCAACATTGCCTGCGCCGTGCTCGCTGGTGTTTTCATCATGTCCTTCACGAGCCGTTCGATAAAGCCAGCGTCGTGCGGTTTCTTGAAAATGGCTGCAGCCATTCCTTCTGAGTATTCCTTGGGGTGCGCGGCAAATGTGGCGATCATTCCGAGCTCTTGTTTGATGAACTCCGGACGCAGTTCGACCTCGGCAGGACCTGCCGATACGGGACTGTCCACCAAAACCAAGCCGGCCAGTTTTCCCTCACCAAACTGGCCCACGTAAGCGGCCACGTCCTGCGCGCCTTGCGACCAACCGACCAGAACTACCTGCGTCAGGCCTAACTTCGTCATGAGCTCCTGCAGATCGGCAGCGCGCACCTCGGGTGTGTTGCCTTCCGTCGTCTTTGTCGAATCGCCTTGTGAGCGAGAATCGATCGCTATAACTCGGCGGCTCTTGGAGAAATACTGAATTTGCGCTTCCCAAATACCTGCCGGTAACCGCCATCCAGGAATTAATACAAGGGCCGGGGCGCTGGTGTTTTTTCCGGAATCGAGATAGTGAATCTTGGTAGAGTCTTTTGTGGCGAAGTAGGCATCTTTGACGGAGGCGGCTGGGCCTTGCGCCATCGCCAGTGTGCCGAGTACAAGCGTGATGATTGAGGGAATGAACCACTTCATTATGATTTGTTGCGTCCGCAGACGACCTTTATTGGATATAAAGACATTGACGCGGTTTCCTTCGATATTGCAGCTCCCGACCGCTCAATCACGCTTCCGCCAAAGGCAGAAATTTCCTCGCGAGAAATCTTACCGTCTTTGACAGTATAGATTCCAACTTCAGACATCTGCGTAGTAGCGCAAGCGTCCGCGCTTGCGAGTTACCGATTCGCAAGCCAGAGGCTTGCGCTACTCTTTGTCGACCTTTCTGCCCGCGCAATCTTTTCTTAAATCAACATGTCCCATGTTGACGTTCATGGCGCCGCCCCTATTCTTTCTTTTGAGCAAGCGGCAGAAATTCCTCCCGCGCGACTTTGCCGTCTTTGACGGTATAGATTCCCACCTCGGACATCTGCATTCGCTTATTGGAGCCCTTCTCGGTTACATCGATATCGAACTGAACGACGAACTTGTCTCGGGCCACAAACGGTCCGCCTACTTTCGCGCTGTGCACTTCCATGTTCTTCTCCCACCAGTCGGTCTTGCCGCGCACCTGATCAATGCCGCGCATTTCCGCCGGCATGTTCTCCATCTCATGCGCTTCCACGCTGACGATCTCTTTAGCGTAGAGTTCCTCAAGCGCCTTCCTCCATTCACCTTTGCGGCAAAGTTCCACCAATTTCGTTGCGACTTCTTCTGTATTCATATCTCCTCCTCTATTTTCGGTTCACGATTATTCAACAAATATTTTCTCTAATTTGCCAACACCATTTGAACTCAAGGAAGGCTAACCGCCGGCGATGGCTCCAATAACCAGAAAGGGCTCGGATCCCTTTGCGATTGTGTCTGGCAGCAGGGAATCCGGCGACTCATGGGAAAGATCCTGCCCACAGGCGAAGAACCGCACCAAGGACCGACGCTCTTGGGTAACATGATCGCGAACTGTACCGCGCAGCATTGGATACCTGGCCTCGAGCGCGTCGAGGACCGATCGCTGCGTAGCCAGGCCTTCGATATCAAGTTGCACTTCGCCGTCAACCCGCGCGAGTGTGCGCAGATGGGGTGGCAGCAAAACACGTATCATTGCAGCGTTTGCACCTCGACGGACAGAACTGCCGGAAGATCGCGCACAATCGGCTTCCAGCTATCGCCCGCGTTGGTCGATGCGTAAACTTGCCCGCCTGTCGTGCCAAAGTAAATGCCGCAGGGATCGAGCGAATCGACCGACATCGCGTCGCGCAGCACGTTCACATAACAATTGCGTTGCGGCAGACCTTTCGTCAGCGCTTCCCATTCGTTGCCACCTCTCCGGCTACGGTACACGCGCAATCTTCCCTTGGGCGGATAATGCTCGGAGTCGCTCTTGATTGGCACGACGTAAATCGTCTCCGGCTCGTGCGCGTGCACGTCGATTGGAAAACCGAAATCACTCGGCAAATTGCCGCTGACTTCGCGCCACGAGTCGCCGGAATCGTCGGTGCGCATGACATCCCAGTGCTTTTGCATGAATAACGTGTTTGGACGTGATGGGTGCATCGCGATGCGATGGACGCAGTGGCCGACCTCTGCAGCCGGATCAGGAATGTATTCTGAGTGCAGCCCGCGATTGATCGGATGCCACGTTTTTCCGCCGTCATCGGTGCGGAACGTCCCTGCGGCCGAGATAGCAATGAACATCCGTTGCGGGTTCTTTGGGTCGAGAAGAATCGTGTGCAAACACATTCCGCCTGCGCCCGGTTGCCATTTCGGCCCCGTGTCGCTACCGCGCAGCCCGGGCAACTCGTGCCACGACTTGCCGCCGTCTGTGGTGCGGAACAGCGCCGCGTCTTCCACGCCGGCGTAAACGGTGTCCGGATCGTCTGGCGACGGTTCCAAATGCCAGACGCGTTTGAACTCCCAGGGATGCTGTGTTCCGTCGTACCACTGATGCGTCGTGAATGGTTTACCAGTCTCGCGCGAAGTGTCGTAAACGAATTTGTTGCTTTCGCCTTTGGGAGAGCCATCCGGGCTTTTCAATTCCTCAGCGCTGCTGCCAGGCGCGTTCCAGGTTTTGCCGCCGTCGTCGGAGCGCTGAATGATCTGCCCAAACCAGCCGCTCGTCTGCGACGCGTAAATGCGATTCGGGTCAACTGGCGAACCTTTCATGTGATAGATTTCCCAACCCGCAAAATGCGGGCTGCTAACTTTCCATCGTTTGCGCGTACCATCCGAGGTCAGAATGAACGCGCCTTTCCTTGTGCCGACCAAAACTCGTATTCCACTCATTGGCGTCTCCTTTCTTTTCTTTACTATGTTTGATCTCGATCAGAAGATTTTTCGACCTGATTCATCATCACGGTGTTTCCTCAATGACTGACAGAACGTTGCCGGCAGGATCTTTGAACCAGGCGATAGTAGGACCGTTTCCACGCATAATCCCCTTCTCATCCGTTTTGATGTCGGATTCGTCATAGATTTCGAAGCGCACACCGCGCTTGGCGAGTTCGTCCACTGATTCGTCAACATTCTCCACCGGGAAATTCAAGACGGTAAATGTGGCCGGAGCGTGGTTAACTTTGGGGTAGATGAGAACCTTGTTGCCACCGGCGAGCTGCAATGTCAGCAGGCCATGTGATTTCGACACCTGGAGCCCCAGGGTTCGGCCATAAAAATCTTTCGCCTTCTGAATATCGTTCACGGAAAAACCGCTGAATGCCTTGCTTTCTTTTAACATGGTTTTACTCCTTCATTCTTGCACTGATTGCAGGTTCCGAAATCGGCCCTTCTGAATTTCTTCGGGGCGAAGAGGCAGTGGGCGAGAGCTCAAATCATCCATGATACGCACGCTTTAAAGCCTTCCGGCGGCGGAGCGGCCCGATAATTGGCGTTCACGCCAGCGAGGTATTCGTCAATGGTCGCAGGTTTTGGTTTTGTTGATGCCACAATTGTTGAAAGGTCTATTTTCGCTCTGCTGCCTGCTTCAACTTCTTGATGTCGAGTTTCACCATCTGGAGCATCGCTTCCATAACACGTTGTGATTTCAGGGCGTCCTTGTCGCTCAACAACTCGCCTAAGACCGTGGGTACGATCTGCCATGAGAGTCCGAATTTGTCCTTGAGCCAGCCACACTGCACCTCTTTGCCTCCTTCGGAAAGCTTCTCCCAATAATAATCCACTTCTTCCTGCGTCTGGCAGTTCACAACAAACGAGATGGCTTCGGTGAATTTGAAGTGCGGGCCGCCGTTGAGCGCCACGAATTCCTGTCCCTCAAGGTGGAATTCAATAGTCATTACCGATCCAGCTGGTCGTCCGGCGGCCTTTTCTCCCGCTTTGTCATAGCGGGCAATTTTCCCGATTTTGGAATTTTTGAAGATGGACGTGTAAAACTTCACCGCCTCCTCGGCGTTATCATCGAACCAGAGAAATGGCGTAATTTTTTGCATACTGTTTTACTCCTTTGTTGGTGCTGGCGGGTATTGCTCGAATTTCGGAATTGCCGGATCCATTTGATCCCACGGTTGAGCGTCCGAAACGAAAATATCCATCTGCGGCTGAAACCAACTTGGATCATCGAGGCTGCCGGCCAGAACTCCGACCCACGGCGAGTCCCCTCCTTCGAATTCGCCTCCCGTAATTCGAGATCCGCATTCGGGACAAAAACCGCGTTTGTGCTTCCCCCGTCTGATGCTCGGCGTGAAATGGTAGCGTAATTGTCCGCGTGTTAATCGAAATGCCGCTCGCGGCAGCAACATTCCGGGAGCGAATCCGCTGCCAGTCCCTTGCTGGCAATCGCGACAATGGCATTTGAACATCATGATTGGTTCGGCTGTGCATTCATAACGAATCGCGCCGCACGAACAGCCGCCGGTAAACGGAATCTTCACAGAGATTTTCACTGTTGGTCGGGAATTTCAGCCTCGACGAGTTTCGCTAATAGCGTCAGCGATTCCTGCCAGCCGAGATAGCACGCTTCGGCCGGAATGACATCGGGCACGCCTTCCTGCACGATGTTCAGTTCCGTTCCGCACGAGACTTTTTCCAGCGTGATCGTCGTCTGCATTTCGCCGGGCAAGTTTGGATCGTCAAATTTGTCCGTGTAGCGAAGGCATTCATGCGGCGTCAGTTCGACATACGTTCCGCCGAAGGAATGACTCTTGCCCGTCGTGAAGTTTGTAAATGACATTTTGTAACTGCCGCCAACTTTGGCGTCCATGTGATGAACCTTGCCGGTGAATCCGTTTGGCGGCAGCCATTTGGCCATCGCTTCGGGATCGAGAAAGGCCCGATAAACTTTGTCCGGCGTTGCCCGGAGCACTCGGTGAAGACGGATCGTGCTTGCTGACATGATTTTTACTCCTTTCGCTGCAGTTCTGTGTCGCTGACGTGGTCGTTTGATTATCTGGCGTTTGTATCCGGCTCTATGATTCCAAAAACATTGCCGGACGGATCTTCCGCGTACGCGAGCCAACCGATTTTCGGAATCGCCATTTTCGGAACGCAGATTTTCCCGCCGCGTTTTTCAATCTCTTTGATTCTCTGATCATGTGATGAAACGGAAATCGTGTTCAGTGTTCCGGGGCTTTGCCCTTCGCGCGGACGAGTAATGCCGCCGTTGATTCCCGGATCTTTATCGTCGCCCGTCGTGACCAGCCAGTATTCGATTGGGCCGCCTTCGAATTTGTTGAACTTCCAGCCGAATACGTCCTGGTAAAATGGCTGCACCGCTTCTGGATCGTCGCTATAAATTTCAAAATGAGTGACGCGATTCATCTCTTGCTCCGTCTTTTGTACGCCGCTCAATATTCGTCGTGACGCCGCACCCAATCCATGGTTGCGTCCGGATTTTCGTTGCGGCCTTTCGGAGCAAGATCGAGGAAATTGTAGGCCCCGACCAGAATATCGAGCCCACGCGCGTATGTGGAATACGTGTGAAAGACGTCGCCGTTTTGATCTTCGTAAAACACGCTCAGGCCGGGCAATTCATCGCTGATGACTTCCTGCGTTGAGTAGTTGTAATACATCTTGGCTTTCGTCTGCTCATCCTTAGTGGCTGAGACGTGATAATCGAAATTGAAATCGTTTCCATGTGACGAGACCCATTTGAAGCGCCAGCCCATGCGTTTCCTAAACCGTTCGATCTCGGACAGCGGCGCGCGTGAGACAACTACAAAGGTCACGTCGCGATGCGGAAGGTGCCAGTTGGCGCTGTCAAAATGGTCCGCCAGGTAAGAGCAGCTCTTGCAACCCTCATCCCACCCCGGACCCAGCATGAAATGATAGACGATCAGTTGACTGCGACCGTCGAAAAGATCGGCCAGCGTTTCTTTACC
>WNGR01014864.1_pt1 | contig 18301 bp, 16 predicted proteins | sample 5407581 | NCBI WGS metagenome assembly WNGR01 (sample SAMN13153383, study PRJNA577476) | soil metagenome | isolation source: 80 cm soil or saprolite under Garry oak tree replicate 2 | place: USA:California | collected 2016-06-15 | reverse complement strand
GCCACCCAGTACTCATCTGCGATCTTTTCACGCAACCAGCCTCGGAATTTCCAGTTCAATCAATCGCAAGAATCGGGTGTTGCGCCTCCTCGCAACAACCGATCGCGGCGATTCCAAGTCTGGGGGCTCCGACTCCGTTGGATTTGGACTTGATCAGCAACATCCGAAGCCGTGGTTGGATCGCGCAGACATTGCGCTCCTGTCGGCCATCAAGATCGCCTGACGTCCAGTTCGTACGGGTCGACGACTATCATATGAGCTTGCCACGGATTGAATTGGGCAACCTTAACCAGCCTGATGATAGGTGACTCAACCCTGCGCGCCTCCCTTGATCGGCATCACCTTCTTGGGATCGAGCCAGTGGTCGATCCGGTCAGCCCAATGCTGCATCAGCTTCGTGCGCGAGCCGATCAGCGCGAGCGGTCCGTGCTTCTTGTAGAGACCTTCCACAGTAGAGTTATCGAGATGCGCGAGCTGCAGCTCGACGACATCGCCATCCTATGCCTTGGCGTCCTTGATCTCTTCGTGGTGAGACAGGGGCGAGAAGGTGGTCCGGAATCCGTGGGCACAATGATCAGTCTTGGTGTCAATGCCAAGCAGCCGCAAGCGCTTGTTGAGCGTGTTGTTTGATAGCGGCGCATCCTTCGAGCAGGAAAACGCGTACCGGCGATGGCCGGTCAGCTTCTGGACGCTGCGCAGGATTGCGAGTGCTTGCCGTGACAAAGGCACGACATGGTCCCAACCGGTCTTCATCTTGGCGGCTGGAATAGTCCAGCGTTCAGCATCCCAACCAATCGACCTCGCTCCACTCCATTTCATTGACCATGCCGGGGCGGGGAATGGTCAGCGCATCGAAGCGCAAGGCAAGGCCAACAAGGTCACCGAACCTCGCTCTCGTCCACGGTGCGCTGATGAGCTTGAAGACGCGCGTCACGTCGCGTGGTTCGGTGACGCCGGGACGCGGCGTCGAAATGTTGGCAATCATCTGCCCATTCAGGTTGCGGAATGGATTGTAGCCGTCGCCTTCGACATCGGCATAGTTGCAGATTTGCTCACCGATGCTGCGCACGCGGTCGCGGGTTTCCAGCTTTCCCTCGGCTTCGTATGAACGCATGAACGCGAGCACGTCCGGACGCTTGATGTCCTGCCTGTGCAGCTTGCCGAAGCGATCCTTGACGTAGCCGACACGCAGCTCAAGCACCTCGATGGTCTTGGGGTCGCGCACCGCGACGATCCTGCCGCGTTTGACTTTCTCCACCTTCTTCTTCGCGAGCCACTCGTCGGCCCATTGCTCGAAAGGCCGGGCGGCCGCCTGCCTGTGCTTGTCGAGCTGCTTCTCGGTGCTCGGGTCTTTGCCTTCCTTGAGCAGGTCCCTGGCCTTGTCGCGCTCGCGCCGCGCGTCGGCCAGCGAGAACGTGCCATCCTTGCCGTTGCCGTAAGGGCCGATGGAGTAGGTTTTCTGGCGGCTGTGGAAGCGGTAGTCCATCCGCCAGAGCTTGGAGGCAGCGTTGCCGGGCCTGCTCACGTCCGGCGTGACGAAGAGATAGAGCCAGCCACCGGTCACGTCGGAAATCTTGGCGGGACTCCACGCGCCCTTGTCGAATTTCGGTCGGGCGGCGCGGCAGTCGACGTCGGTCCTGATCTGCTTGGGATTGGCGCACGTGCCATCGTTCTTGCCGGCCATCTGCTCAATTCCTTCATTCGGAATAGCGAAAGTCGCCGTGAACGTTTGTTCTCCCGATACCAGCACGATACCAGCAAAAATACCAGCAAATCGGCCGGCTGGGATCGGGGGAGAACAAACGGTGACGAACACCAATGTACGCGGAAGTGCCTATTTTTCAAGGGTTTCCGAGCGCTGCGCGGACGGTTGCGGACGCTTTGGAACGCTAGTTGGTGCCCCTGGCCGGAATCGAACCAGCACTCCTTGCGGAACTCGATTTTGAGTCGAGCGCGTCTACCAGTTCCGCCACAGGGGCCCTCGGTCGGGTCCCAGGAAGGAGCCTCGCGAAGCGGGCGGACTATAGCCATGGAAAAGACGGGGTCAACCCGCGCCAAAGTGATCCCGACCGTTCTCGACAGCCGCACGGGCCGGGGTTAGGGCTTAAGGCCACCACCCATCCGAAGAGGCTGCCGTGACGACCCAGAGTGCCGCAATACCCGCGTTTAAATCGGCTGCGAGCGGCCCCGCGCTGACCGCCTCGCTGTCCGTCACCCTGATCGCGGCGGCGACGATCGCGGGCGCCTGGTTCTTCCAGCTCGTTCTGGAGATCCTGCCCTGTCCGCTCTGCCTCGAGCAGCGCTATGCCTATTATCTCGCAATCCCGCTCGGTGCGCTCACCGCGCTTGCGGCGCGGCGCGGCGCGCCGCGGCCGCTGCTGCTTGCGGGGCTCGCGATCCTCGCGCTGGCGGCGCTCGCCAATGCCGGCCTCGGCACCTACCATTCAGGCGTCGAATGGGGGCTTTGGAAGGGGCCAACCGATTGCACGGGTCCGGTCGTCAATCTCGGCAGTGCCACCGACCTCCTGTCGCGGCTCGAGACCGTGAAGGTCGTGCGCTGCGACGAGGTGCAGTGGCGCTTCCTCGGCCTCTCGCTCGCCGGCTACAATGTGCTGTTCTCGCTGCTGATGGCCGCGATCGCCGCCTGGGGATTTGTGCGGACGGCGAAGCCTACCTAGAGCCTTTTCCGTTCCGATGGAATCGGAACGGGGCTCTAGATTCTAGTTTTGACGCGTTTTCTTTACGCGAACCGGCATCCACTTCGCTCGAAAACGCTTTGGGGCTACAGCGCGCTCGCGCCTTCGTGCTGGAAGCCGAGATAGCTTGCCGCGACCTGTTCGTTTGACGCGACGTCGCTGGCCTTGCCGCTCAGCACGAACTCGCCGAGCTCCATCACGTAAGCCTGGTCGGCGATCTTCAGCGCGGCCTGCGCGTTCTGCTCGACCAGCAGCACGGAGACGCCGCTGGCGCGCAGCTCGGTGACGATCCGGAAAATGTCGGCGACGATGATCGGCGCCAGGCCGAGGCTCGGCTCGTCCAGCATCAGGAGTTTCGGTTCGCCCATCAGTGCGCGGCCCATGGCGAGCATCTGCTGCTCTCCGCCGGAGAGCGTGCCGGCGAGCTGCTTGCGCCGCTCCTTCAGCCGCGGAAACTGCGTGTAGATCCGCTCGATCGAGGCCCTCGCCCGGCTCCGCTCGATGCGGAAGGCGCCGAGCTCGAGATTGTCCTCGACATTCATGGTCACGAACAATTCGCGGTGCTCGGGGACGAGCCCGAGTCCCATCGCGACGCGGTCCTCGATGTCGAGCCGCGCCAGGTCTTGCCCTGCAAAGGCGACGCGGCCCTTCAGCGGCAGAATGCCCATGATGGCGGAGAGCAGCGTGGTCTTGCCGGCGCCGTTGGCGCCGACGATGGTGACGATCTCGTTCTCGCCTACTTCGAGCGAAACGGAACGGACCGCCTCGACCTTGCCATAGGCGACATGCGCGTCGGCGACGGACAACAGCGCGCTCATGCCGCGACTCCGAGATAGGCCTTGATCACTTCGGGATTGGTCTTGATCGTCGCCGGCGTGCCCTCCGCGATCTTGGTGCCGAAATCGAGCACCACGATGCGGTCGGCGAGGTTCATCACAAAACCCATATCATGCTCGACCAGCAGCACGCTCATGCCGCCGTCGCGCAATTCACGCAGCAGTTTTGCGAGTTGCTGCTTCTCCATGTGGCGAAGGCCGGCGGCCGGCTCGTCGAGCAGCAGCAGCATCGGATCGACGCACAGCGCGCGCGCGATCTCGACGATGCGCTGCTGGCCGAGCGATAGCGAGCCCGCGAGCTGGTGCATCTGGTCGGCAAGCCCGACGCGCTCGATCTGGCGCGCGGCTTCCGCCAGCAGTTTTGCCTCGTCGGCGCGGTCGAGCCGCAGCATCGAGGAGATCGGCCCCGAATGGCCGCGCAGATGCGCGCCGATCGCGACATTCTCCAGCACGGTCATGTCGGGGACGAGCTTCACATGCTGGAAGGTGCGGGAGATGCCGAGCTTGACGATCTCCTGCGGTGGCGCCCGGTCGACCTTCTTGCCGAGCACCGAGATCGAGCCGGAAGTGGCCGACAGCACGCCGGTGATCAGGTTGAACGTCGTGCTTTTTCCCGCGCCGTTCGGCCCGATCAGTGCGACGATCTCGCGGGCCTGGACGTCGAAGGAGACATTGTTGACCGCAATCACGCCGCCGAATTGCTTGCGCGTCTTCTCGACCTGAAGCAGCACGCTGGATTGGCCTGCCGAGCGGGGGCGCGCCTCGAGCTTCAGCGACGTGTCCGGCTTCTTGCCGTCGGACCGTTCGGGCAGGAACGACATCAGCCACGGCCAGACACCGCCTGGCGCGAGCTGGAGCAGCGCCACCAGCATGATGCCGAACACGATGGTCTCGACCTGGCCGGAGCCGGGCAGGATCAGCGGCAGGTAGCTTTGCAGCACCTCTTTCAGGATCACGACGATCGCCGCGCCGAGCACGCCGCCCCAGACATAGCCGGCGCCGCCGACCACCGCGATGAAGAGATATTCGATGCCGGCCTGCGCGCCGAACGGCGTCGGGTTCACCGCGCGCTGGAGATGGGCGTAGAGCCAGCCGGAGAGGCCGGCGAGCACGGCGGCATGGATGAACACCAGCATTTTTGCGCGCGGCGTCTGCACGCCGAAGGCTTCCGCCGCGACATGCCCGCGCCGCAGCGCGCGGATGGCGCGGCCGGTGCGAGAATCCAGGAGGTTCATCGTGAGCAGCGCGGACACGATCACGGCGACCCAGATCGCGTAATAGATCGATCCGGGTGAGAGCATTTTGAACGAGCCGATCGACAGCGGCGGGATCGCGGAGATGCCGTCGTTACGCCCCAGGAATTCCAGCTTGCTGAAGAGGTAGAACAGGCCGAGCCCCCAGGCGAGCGTGCCGAGCGGCAGATAGTGGCCGGAGAGGCGGACCGTGACCAGGCCGAGCAGCACCGCCAGCGATCCGCTGACCAGCAGCGACAGCGGCAAGGTCAGCCAGGGCGACAGGCCGTAGGTCGTCGACAGCACCGCGGTGGTGTAGGCGCCGAATCCGACGAAGGCCGCCTGTCCGAACGAGGTCAGGCCACCGACGCCGGTGAGCAGCACGAGACCCATCGCGACCAGGGCCGTGAGGCCGATATTGTCGAGCAGCACGATCCAGAACGGCGGCATGCCGGGGACGAACGGGATCGCCGCCATCACGAGCGCGAAGATGAGAATGGGAAGCCGGCTCTGCATCGCGCGTCAGTCCTTCTCTTCCTCGACGGCGGGCGCGGCGAGCGAGCGCAGCAGCAGCACAGGGATCAAGAGCATGAAAACGATCACCTCCTTGTAGTTGGAGGCATAGAAGGACGAGAACGCCTCGACGATGCCGACAAAGAGCGCGGCGACGGCGGTCAAGGGATAGCTGACGAGGCCGCCGATGATCGCGGCGACAAAACCCTTCAGGCCGATCAGGAAGCCCGAGTCGTAATAGAGCGTGGTGATCGGCACGATCATGATTCCAGACAGCGCGCCGATGACGGACGCCAGCAGGAAGGCGATCTGCCCCGACAGCGTGGTGCGGATGCCGGCAAGCCGTGCGCCGAGCCGGTTGACGGCGGTGGCGCGCAGCGCCTTGCCATAGAGCGTCAGCCCAAAGAACAGCCACAGACCGACGATGAAGGCGATGGTGATGCCATAGACCGTGAGGCTCTGGCCGGTGAAGCGCAGCGAGCCTGCGGTGAAAGCGCCGGACAGCACCGCCGGTCCGCGCTGGCCCTCGGCGCCGAAGAACAGCAGGCCAAGCCCCTGGAGCGCGAGATGGACGCCGACCGAGGCGATCAGCAGCACCAGCACGGAGGTGTGCGCCAGCGGCTGGAACGCAATCCGGTAGAGAAACAGTCCGATCATCGCGACGATCAGCAGCGACAGCACGATGCAGACCGCGACCGGCGGCTTCTGGCCCGCGAAATAGAGCGTAACCGCCAGCACGATGGCCGGCAGCACGATGTTGGTGAGGAAGGTCCGCGCGATCAGCCGGCCATGCAGCGACTTGCGCGCCACAAAGAGGTCGAACCCGAAGGCGACGATGCCCATGGCCAGCGCGAGCTTGGCCGTGCCCGGCATCTGGCCCGCGGCCAGCGAGGCGTAAGTCAGCGCGCCATAGGTGACGAACTCGCCCTGGGGGATCAGGATGACGCGGGTGACGGCGAACACCAGCACCAGCGCCAGGCCGAGCAGCGCATAGATCGCGCCATTGGTGATGCCGTCCTGCAACAGGAACAGCATGATGGTGGTGTTCAAGACCGGACGCTCCCCCTCAAAGATCCGGACCCGGTCCCGCGATTGCGGTGGACGGTCCGTTCACAGCTATTGAAATACGCTGACGATATTTGATATAGTCCATAACAATTATCAAATATAATCTCAAGGGCAGCAAACGACCTGTCCCGAATTTAGCGGGATTGCGAGCACGAGGCGATGACCGTTTCAAAAACCGCTGAAAAACCCGCGGACGCGACCAAGGGCCGCAAGGACCCGCCCGAGGGCCTGCCCGAAGCCCTCCAGCTCGGCGAGCTTTCCGAGCAGCTCGGCTATGTATTGAAGCGGGCGCAGCTCAAGGTGTTCGAGAACTTTTTGCGCTGCATGGCCTCGCTCCAGCTCACGCCGGCGCAGTTCTCGGTGCTGCTGCTGGTCGAGAAGAATCCGGGCCGCAACCAGACCGAGGTTGCTTCCACGCTCGGCATCCTGCGCCCGAATTTCGTAGCCCTGCTGGATAATCTCGAGAGCCGCGACCTCTGCGCCCGGATCCGCTCCACCAACGACCGCCGCTCGCACATTCTGGTGCTGACCGACAAGGGCAAGGCCGTGCTGGCGCGGGCAAAAAAGCTCGTCGCCACCAAGCACGAGTCGCGGCTCAATGAGCTGCTCGGGCAAGCCAACCGCGAAGCCCTGCTCGAGATGCTCTCGAAGATCGCCAACGAGTTTTGAGGCGGGGTCTCCCCGTCCGCCGTCATGCCCGGGCTTGTCCCGGGCATCCACGTTCTTAGCGCAGCTGACGAAGTCGTGGATGGCCGGGACAAGCCCGGCCATGACGGAGGAGATATCTGGGCCTCAATCCACCAGGATCACCCGGATGTCGTTCACATTGGTCAGCGTCGGCCCCGGCATCAGCAGATCGCCCGTCGCTTCGAAGAACGTCGTCGCGTCGTTGTTGTCCAGATAGGCCTGCGGCTGAAGTCCCTGCGCTTTCATCTTCGCAAATGTCGCCGTGTCGATCAGCGCGCCGGCGGGATCGGTGGGATGGCCGGCGCCGCCGTCGGCGCCGTCGGTGTCGCCGGCAAGCGCCGAGATGCCAGCCGTGTCCTTCAGGAGGTCCGCGAGCGCCAGCGCGTATTCCTGGTTCGGGCCGCCGCGGCCATTGCCGCGCACGGTGACCGTGAGCTCGCCGCCGGAGAGGATCGCGATGCGTTTGCCTTGCGCGCGCGCCTGCAGCGCGCGTTTGGCGTGATCGGCGGCGACCTCGCGGGCCTCGCCTTCGAGATCGGCGCCGAGATCGACGGTCTCGTAGCCGGCGTCCTTTGCGAGCTTCACCGCGGCGTCGAGCGATTGCTTGGGCCGCGCGATCAATTCGAAATGCGCGCGTGCAAAGGCGGCGTCGCCCGGCTTGCAGCTTTCGTTGGCGGGATTGTCGAGTGCACGGCGCACGGCCTCATCGATGTCGAGCCTGTACTTCGCCACGATCGCGCGTGCATCCGCCAGCGTGGTCGGGTCCGGCACGGTGGGACCTGATGCGATCGCGGAAGGATCGTCGTGCGGCACGTCGGAGATTGCGAGCGTCACGATCTCGGCCGCGTTCTTGCCGGCGCGCGCCAGCCGCCCGCCTTTGATGCGCGACAGATGCTTGCGCACGATGTTCATCTCGCCGATCGGCGCGCCCGAGCGCAGCAGCGCCTTGTTGACCGCCTGCTTCTGCGCAAAACTGATGCCGTCCACCGGCGCGATCCAGTTCGCCGAGCCGCCGCCGGTGAGCAGCACGAGAAGCAGATCGTCGGGCCCGGCCTGCGCTGCAAGTTCAAGCGTGTCGGCCGCGCCCCTCAGGCCGGCTTCGTCGGGCACGGGATGGCCGGCCTCGACCATACGAATGCGGCGCGTCGGCACGCCATAGCCGTGACGGGTGGTGGCGATGCCGACCAGCCGCTCCGGCGCGAGCTTGAGCGTGTCGAGATAATGCCGCTCCGCGGCCGCGGCCATCGCGCCTGCGCCCTTGCCGGCGGCGAGGCAGATCACGCGCCCCTTCGGAGCGGGCCGCAGATGCGGCGCCAGTATCGTGTTGGGATGGGCGGCGGCAACGGCGGCGTCGTAGAGCGCGCGGAGCAGGGGACGTCGGTCGGTCATGACGATGGCCTTCAACACACAGAAGAGACTGGCGGCAAGCGCGCCGCTCACCTGCCTACCGCATCAGGCGCCAAAGCGTAAGCAGGCTTTACCATCATTCGATTGTGCAATCGCGTGATCATAATCCGCGCGCAAGCAAAAGCCCCCTGCGAAGATCTCGCAGGGGGCGCTTTGTCATCGCGTTTTGCAGGCCTAACCGCCAACGTCGGCGCTGATCACGTCTCCGAACAGCTCCCACTTCTCGCCCTTGAACTTCTCGAGTTGAAGCTGGCTGATCGGCGCGAAATCGGTCGGCGAGGTGTTGATCTTGACGCCCGGCAGCAGCGCCTCGGTGCGGAAGTCCTTCAGGCTCGCTGCCTGCTTCATGATGTTCTCGCGCGTGAGATTGTCGCCGCACTGCTTCAGGACCTGAACCAGCGTCTGTGCCACGGCATAGCCGACGATGGTGCCCTTATCGAGCTTGTCGCCTTCGGGGAAGTATTTGGTCATGAACGCCAAAAAGTCCTTCATGCCGGGATCGTTGTTCCACGCGGGATCCGACACGTCCTTCAGATAGTCGGCGGAGATGATGTCCTGACCGTTCTCGAAGCCGGCCGGCTTCATCACGCTGCCGACGGAGGCCGAGACGTTGTTGAGGAAGTGCAGCGGCTTCCAGCCGATCTCGGAATTCTTCTTGATTGCTTGCGCCGCGAATTTCGGCGTCGTGATGTTCATGAAGACGTCGGCGCCGGTCGATTTCAGCTTGACGATGTGGTTGTCGATGGTCGGCTCGGACGTCTCATAGCTTTCCTCGGCGACGATCATCGATGCGGCCTTCGAACCGAGGCCGTCCTTCAGGCCCTTCAGATAGTCCTTGCCGTAATCGTCGTTCTGGAACAGCACGGCGATCTTGGCGTCCGGCTTGTTCTTCAAGAGCCACTTCGCATAGATCTGCGTCTCGCTCTGGTAGTTGGGCTGCCAGCCCATGGTCCAGGGGAAGTTCTGCGGATCGTTCCATTTGGTGGCGCCGGTCGCGACGAAGACCTGCGGCACCTTCTTCGAGTTCATGTACTTATGGATCGCAGAGTTCGGCGGCGTGCCGAGCGAGTTGAAGATGAACAGCACCTCGTCGCTCTCGACCAGCTTGCGCGCCTGCTCCACTGTCTTCGGCGGCGAATAGGCATCGTCATAGCTGATGTAGTTGATCTTGCGGCCGTTGATGCCGCCTTCCTCGTTGATCTTCTTGAAATAGGCGGCCTCTGTCCGCCCGATGATGCCGTAGGCGGAGGCCGGTCCGTTCTGGGCAAGTGCGGCACTGGTCGAGGCTACGAAGACTGCGAGCGCAATGGACGCGGCCGCAAATTTGCCGGTGACAGCGGGCATTCCAATCTCCCTATTTTTTTGATGTGTGTGCGTCATTCTTTTTCTGGGTTTCTTGGCGACGCGGCAGCAATTGAATACGATTTGCGTTGCAGCATCAAGAAAAAGCCCCTGCGACGACGTCGCAGGGACTGCTTCTTTAGTAGTCACCTCTTTTGGTAGTCACCCTGGGGCTGTGCTGTCCTCAGCCGCTGACGTCACCGCTGAGGACGTCGCCGAACAGCTCCCAGCTTTCTCCCTTGAAGCGCATGAGCTGCAACTGGGACAGCGGAGCAAAGTCGGTGGGACCCGTATTGGCCTTGATGCCCGGCAAGAGGCCGGCAGGTTCGAAGTCCTTGATGCTGGCCGCCTGCTTCATGACGTTCGCACGCGTCAGATCGTCACCGCACGCCTTGAGCACGTGCACAAGGCCCTGGGCGACGATGTAACCGTACATCACCGCCGAATCCGCGCGGTTGGCTTCGGGATAGTATTTGTCGAGGAACTCATTCCAGGCCTTCATCGCCGGATCGTCCTTCCATTGCGGATCGGTCGGATCCTTGTAGTAGTTCGAGGAGACGATGCCCTGCGAGGCCTCGAAGCCGGCCGGCTTCATCACGCTGCCGATCGAAACCGAGACGTTGTTGAGAAAGTGCGTCGGATGCCAGCTGATCTCGGCGTTCTTCTTGATCGCCTGGGCGGCGAATTTTGGCGTGGTGATGTTGAAGAAGACATCGGCGCCGGTTGCCTTCAGCGTCACGATGTGGGAGTCGATGGTTGGCTCGGACGTCTCGTAGCTCTCTTCGGCGACGATCATCGAAGCCGCCTTGGCGCCAAGCCCCTCCTTCATGCCCTTCAGGTAGTCTTTGCCGTAATCGTCGTTCTGATAGAGGATGGCAATCTTGGCGTTCGGCATCTTCTGCAGGATATACTTGGCGTAGATGCGTGCCTCGCTCTGGTAGTTGGGCTGCCAACCCATGGTCCAGGGGAAGTTCTGCGAATCGTTCCACTTGGTGGCGCCGGTAGCGACGAAGAGCTGCGGCACCTTCTTCGAGTTCATGTATTTCTGGATCGCGGAATTCGACGGCGTGCCCAGCGACTGGAAGATCAACAGCACCTCGTCGCTCTCGACGAGCTTGCGCGCCTGCTCGACCGCCTTGGGTGGCGAGTAGGCGTCATCATAGCTGATGAAGGTGATCTTGCGGCCGTTGATCCCGCCTTCCGCATTGATTTTGCGGAAATAAGCGTCTTCCGTCTTGCCGATCACGCCGTAAGCGGACGCGGGACCGCTATAGGGCATAATGTTGCCGATCTTGATTTCGGTGTCTGAGGCGCCGGTGTCGTATTTCTTCTGCGCAGTTGCTGCCGTGGATAACGTAGCAGCCAGCGCGAGGGCAACCGAGAAGGTCCCCAATCGCACGTGGATAGCACGCATCATGATCTCCCTAGAGCCGGGTGAATGTGTCGGTTGTTTTTGATTGGGTGCGGTCGTTTGCGCCGCTCCTGGCCGCATTCAATACCCCTCGCGGCTATCCAGCAACAGAAACGCTCCCTGCGGAGCTGTCGCAGGGCCCGATTTTGTCGGAGTAATGCGGAATATCCGATCTGAGAAGCGCCGCTCGGGCTTTGCAGTTAGCTGAGCTTGAGTTGATGTTATCGCGCAGAACGATTTTTAGTTGCGCGAATTCGCGACGCGTTAGCTAATGGCCCAGATCGCTCGAGATGATGTCGCCGAACAGCTGCCATTTCCTGCCCTTGAACCGCATCATCTGGAGCTGCTCGATCGGCGCGAAATTGTCCGGTGCGGTGTTGATCTTGATGCCGGGCAATAGCGTATCCGGTTCGAAATTCTTCAGGTGTGCGGCCTGCTTCATGATATTGTCGCGGGTGAGGTCGTCGCCGCACATTTGCAGCACCTTCACCATGGTCTGGGCTGCGGCGTAGCCGAACACCACGCCGGCATCGAGCTTGTTCGCCTTCGGATGGTACTGCGCGAGGAAGTCATAAAACTTCTTCATGCCGTCATCGGCGTTCCATTGCGGGTCGGAGCCGTCCTTGGTGTAGCTCGCCGACAGGATGCCTTGCGAGATTTCGTAGCCCGCCGGCTCGATCACGCCGCCGACCGAAGCCGAGACGTTGGAGAGGATATGGATCGGATGCCAGTTGATCTCGGCCGCCTTCTTGATCGCCTGGGCTGCGAATTTCGGCGTGGTGATGCTGATGAAGACGTCCGCGCCCGCGGCCTTCAGCTTCACGACGTGCTCGTCGACCGCCGGCTCTGACGTGTCATAGCCCTCTTCCAGCACGATCATCGAGGCCTTGGCGCCGAGGCCGTCCTTCAGCCCCTTCAGGTAATCCTTGCCGAAATCGTCGTTCTGGTAGAGCACGCCGATCTTGGCGTCCGGCTTCTCCTTCATGATGTATTTGGCGTAGATTTTCGCCTCGCTCGCGTAGCTCGGCTGCCAGCCCATGGTCCAGGGATATTGCCTCGGATCGTTCCACTTCGAGGCGCCGCTCGCCACGAAGAGTTGCGGCACCTTTTTCTCGTTCATGTATTTGCGGATCGCGCCGTTGGTGGAGGTGCCGAGCGATCCGAAGATCAGCAGCACGCCGTCGCTCTCGACCAGCTTGCGGGCCTGCTCCACCGTCTTCGGCGGCGAATAGGCATCGTCATACGAGATGAATGTGATCTTGCGGCCGTTGATGCCGCCCTCGGCATTGACCTTGTTGAAATAGGCTTCCTCGGCCTTGCCGTCTCCCACCTCGGCTGGATCGGCGCCGCATTGAACAAGATTGACGCACGACGTCAACAAAAAGCCCCCGCGATCGCGCGCGGGGGCTTCTCAGGCTTGAACTTCAGACTTGGACTATGGCGTCAGCGCATTACTCCGGAGCAACGTCGCCGTTCAGGATCTCGCCGAACTGTTCCCATCTCTCGCCCTTGAAGCGCTGCATCTGGAGTTGGCTGATCGGGGCGAAGTCGTTCGGAGCGGTGTTGATCTTGACGCCTGGCAGCAGCGTGTCCGGCGTGAAGTCCTTCAGGCTCGCCGCCTGCTTCATCAGATTGGCGCGGGTGAGATCGTCGCCGCACTGCTCCAGCGCCTTGGCCAGCGTCTGTGCGGCACCGTAGCCGTAGACGACGCTGGAATCGGTCTTGTCGGCGCCGGGCATGTACTTGTCGAGGAACTCCACCCACTTCTTCATGGCCGCATCGTCGGTCCAGCGCGGATCGGCGCCGTCCTTGGCATAGGCCGCCGACAGCACGCCCTGGGAGGCCTCGAAGCCTGCCGGCTTCATCACGCTGCCGACCGAGGCCGACACGTTGGTGATGATCTGGAGCGGCTTCCAGCCGAGCTCGGCGGTCTTCTTGATGGTCTGGGCGCCGAACTTCGGCGTCGTGTAGATCAAGAGCACGTCGGGATTGGCGGCCTTGATCTTGACGATGTGGCCGTCGATCGAAGGCTCGGACACCTCATAGCTCTCCTCCATGATGATCATGGACGAGGCCTTGGCGCCAAAACCGTCCTTGGTGCCCTTGAGGTAGTCTTTGCCGAAATCGTCGTTCTGATAGAGGATCGCAACCTTGGCGTCCGGCTTCTCCTTGATCAGCCATTTCGCATAGATCTGCGCTTCGCTCTGGTAGGAAGGCTGCCAGCCGATGGTCCAGGGGAAGCTCTTCGGATCATTCCACTTGGTGGCGCCGGTGGCGACGAACAGCTGCGGGATCTTCTTGGCGTTGAGATATTTCTGGATCGCGGTGTTCGAGGGCGTGCCGAGCGGGTTGAATACGGCGAGCACCTCGTCGCTCTCGACCAGCTTGCGGACCTGCTCGACCGCCTTCGGCGGCGAATAGCCGTCGTCATAGGTGACGTAGGCAATCTTGCGGCCGTTGATGCCGCCCTTGTCGTTGATCATCTTGAAATAGGCCTCTTCGGTCTTGCCGATGATGCCATAGGCCGAGGCCGGACCGCTGTACGGCATGATGTTGCCGATCTTGATCTCGGTATCGGATGCGCCGGTGTCGTATGTCTTTTGAGCGAGTGCTGCGCCGGAGGTGAGGGTCGCGACCGCCGTTACAAGTGCGGTGGTTCGCAGTATTCTTCCAAGAAACAATTTGGTCTCCTTCCTTAGTGAGGGTTCAGTTCTTTCTGAGCTTTCCGGCGAGTTGCTGGCCCAGGATTGCGATTTGCCTTGCGCCATGCGGCACGAGGTAGATGACGAGGAACAGGAGCACGCCGAACACGGCGCCGGAGAGGCCCTTCGAGATGCCCTCCGCGATGTTCGGCACGAAGATGATGAAGGCGGCGCCGACGATCGAGCCGGGCAGCCAGCCCACGCCGCCGACGACCATGCCGAGGAACAGCTGGATCGCGAGCGTGATGGTGAAGCTGTCGGGCGCGACGAACTGCACCGCGATCGCGCTCAGCCCGCCGGCGATGCCGGTGATGGCGGCGGAAACGCCGAAGGCGAGCGTCTTGTAGAGCGCGACGTTGACGCCCATCGCGGAAGCGGCGATCTCGTTGTCGCGGATCGCCATGAAGGCACGGCCCGAGCGGGAGCGTAAGAGGTTCACCGAGAAGATGTAGATCGCGATCACGACGACGAGCGAGAAGTAGTAGAGCCACATGTCCTGCGACATCGGCAGGCCGAACGGCGCGTCGGGCTTGGTGACGACGAGGCCCTGTACGCCGCCGGTCCAGTGCTCGAGGAAATTCAGCTTCAGGAGCTGCGGCATGGCGGTGGCGAGCGCGAAGGTCGCAAGCGCGAGGTACACGCCGGACAATCGCAACGCCGGCTGGCCGAACAGGAAGCCCGCGCCGAAGCAGACTACGCCCGCGACCGGCAGGCAGAGCATGTAGTTGATGTTGAACTGCTCCATCATCACCGCGGTGACGTAGGCCCCGATGCCGTAGAAAGCGCTCTGGCCGAGCGAGAACTGGCCCGAGCCGCCGGTCAGGATGTTCAGCGCCATCACAGCGAGACCCAGATACAGCAACTGCGTCAGCTGGAAGATGACGAAGTTCTTCGCAAACAGCGGCACGGCGATGAGAAGCAGCAGCACCAGCAGCGAGGTGCCGGTGCCCAGCGTCATGGCCCGCTTCGGAACCGCCTCGACCGCCTGGTGGCCTTCGACGACTTCTTCTGCTGCGCTCATGATCAGACTCGCTTGACGATGTGCCGGCCGAACAGACCAGCGGGCTTGACGACCAGGACGGAGATGATCAGCGCGAGCGCGATCGGGAGTTTCAGCTCATTGCCGACGCCGGGGATGTAGGTGCCGGCGAGGTTCTCGAAGATGCCGACCAGGAAGCCGCCGACCACGGCGCCGAACGGGCTGGTCAGTCCGCCGAGCACGGCCGCGGCGAAGCCGTAGATCAGGACGCCGCCCATCATGTTGGGTTCCAGGAACACGACCGGGGCGATCAGCATGCCGGCGATGGCGCCGATGGCGGAGGCCATGCCCCAGCCGAGCGCGATCATCCAGGAGGTATTGATGCCGACCAGGCGGGCCGATTCAGGCACCGAGGCGGCCGCCCGCATGGCGAGGCCGATCCGCGTGTACTGGAAGAAGAAATAGAGCCCGATCAGCAGCAGCACGGTGACGCCGATCATGCCGGCCTGGTGGGTCGAGATCAGCTGGCTGCCGAGGAACGGCGAGGAGCCGAACGGGGTCGGATACTGCTTGATGGTGAAGTCCCAGATCAGGCCGGCCGAGGAGTTGATGATCGCATACAGCGCGATGAAGCCGGCGACATTGGTCAGGATCGGCGCCTTGGCGAGCGGCTTGAACAGGATGCGCTCGATGGCGATGCCGCCGATGAAGGAGAACACCAGCGCGATGATGAACGCGCCCCAATAGGGTATGCCCCATTGCATCAACTGCCAGGAGATGAAGGTGGAGAACATCGCCATCTCGCCCTGCGCGAAGTTGAGATGGTCGATTGCCTGGTAGATCATGACCACGGCGAGCGCCATGCAGGCGTAGATCGCGCCGGTGGCAATCCCAGCCAGGACTTGGTTGGTGAAAAGCTCCATCGTGCCGGCTCCTCAGTAACCCAGATAAGATTTGCGGATTTCTTCGTTGTTCGCGATGTCCTTGGCATTGCCCGACATCACGATGCGGCCGGTTTCGATCACATAGGCCTGGTCGGCGAGCTCGAGCGCGAGCTGGGCGTTCTGCTCGACCACCAGGATCGACACCTTGTCCTCGCGGTTGATCTTGCCGAGGATGCCGAACAGGTCGCGCACGACGAGTGGCGCCAAGCCGAAAGAGGGTTCGTCCAGCAGCATCAGGCGCGGCCGCAGCATCAGCGCGCGGGCGACTGCGAGCATCTGCTGCTCGCCGCCGGAGAGCGTGCCGGCCTGCTGGGTATGCCGCTGCTTCAAGACCGGGAAATGCGCATACATGCGCTCGATGTCGGAGACGATGCCGGCATTGTCCTTGCGGGTGATGGCGCCAAGCTGGAGGTTTTCCTCCACCGTCATGGTGGTGAAGGTGCCGCGGCCCTGCGGCACATGGGCGATGCCGAACCGCACGATGCTTTCGGTGGAGCGGTTGTTCAGCGGCTTGCCGTCGAACTCGATGCCGCCGGTGGAGCGCACCATGTTGCAGATCGCGCGCAGCGTGGTGGTCTTGCCGGCGCCGTTGGCACCCAAAAGCGTCGTCAGCGAACCTTCGCTGAGCGAGAAGGACAGGCCGTGGAGCGCCTGGACCTGGCCGTAATAGGCGCGCAGGTCCTTGACGTTGAGCAGCGTCGTCATTGGTCCTTGCTCCCGAGATAGGCCTTGATGACGTCGGGATCGACCTGCACCTGGGCGGGCGTGCCTTCCGCAAGCTTCTTGCCGAAGTTCAGCGCGACGACGTGGTCGGCGATCGACATCACGAGGCCCATGTGGTGCTCGACCAGCAGCACGGTCATGTGGCGGTCGTCGCGAATGCGGCGGATGAGGTCGCCGAGCACATAGACTTCCTCATGGTTGAGGCCGCCGGCCGGCTCGTCGAGCAGGAGGATCTTCGGATCGGCCGCGAGTGCCCGCGCCAATTCGACGCGCTTCTGCGTGCCGAAAGGCAGGCCGGACACGACGGTGTGGGCGACTTCCTCGAGTTTGAGATAAGCGAGGATCTCCTGCACCTTGTTGTTGACGCTGGTCTCGCTGCGCCGGACCCAGGCGAGTTTCAGCGAGTCGCTGATGATGTCGCTCGAGGTCTTCGAATGCGCACCGACGCGGACATTGTCCATCACCGAGAGGTTCGGAAACAGCGCCACGTTCTGGAAGGTGCGGCCGATGCCGATCTCGGCGATCCGGTGCGGAGGCCGCGACAGGATGCTCACGCCCTCCATCAGGATGTCGCCGGACGACGGCTGATAGAGCCGGGACAGGCAATTGAAGAGTGTGGTCTTGCCGGCGCCGTTCGGGCCGATCAATCCCAGGATCTGGCCCTTGTGCATGTCAAACGACACGCCGTTGAGCGCGACGATGCCGCCGAACACGACGCTGACGTCGCGAACCGCGAGCAGGGGCGATGTCCCCTGCGCGAGCTGTGCCTGCGTCATCTCGTCTCGCCCACGTTGTTCAATGGGCGGAGGAGCGATGCGAACCGCTCCCGGCAATGACGAAGGCTATCTGATCCCCTCGGCCACACGCGCAACTTTTCCTCCTGACTTCAGCTTCTTGCTGTCTTGTTTTTTTGAATGCGGCATCAGACCCCCGAGCGCCGCTTCGATGTTCCTTACCATCGCCAGCAGACGCGGTCCAATGTCGCTGATCAATCGCTCTTCCGTGAAACGGAATGCGGGCGCACCGCAGTTGAAAGCATAGGGCCCGGTTCCGTCGTTCAGCTTGAGCGCGACTCCGGCGGCACCGATGTCGTCGTGCCAGTCGCCGACCGAAATCGCAAAGCCGTGTTTCGCGACGGTTTCGCCGGAACGTTCCAGTCCATCGCGCATCTTGGGCCAGCGGCTGCCGTAATGTTCGCGCAGAACACGCGACAGTTCAGCGCGATCACCTTCGTCGAGCGCCCAGAAATAGGCGCGACCCATCGCGCTGGTTGCAATCGGCACCCGAGAGCCGACGTCAAGTTGAACGCCGACCGTCTCGCTGCCGCGGCTCTGGCCGAAATAGATCATGCTGTGGCGGTCGCGGCCGCCGATGGCGACGGCGCCGCCGGTCGCACGCATCAGGTCCTCGCGAAACGGCTCGGACAAATGCCGAACGCCGAGATTGGCCAGCGCCGCGTAGCCAAGCGCCATCGCGGCAGGCGCAAGCTGATACTTCTCGAAGCGGGGAACCGGCGTAAGATAACCGAGCCTCGTCAACGTGTAGGTCAATCGCGAGACGGTTGGCTTGGGCAGGTTGGTACGGGCCGCGATCTCCTGATTGCCGAGAAGTCCGTCGCTGGGTTGGAATGCGCGCAATACATCAAGTCCGCGGGAAAGCGCGACGACGAAATTCCGATCGGTCGCAGTCTTCTTTCCTGTACGCTTCATCCCTGATCTGCTCTTGCGCGGAGTCGTTGACAAGCCACGTGCTTCAAAATAAC
>WNGR01003288.1_pt1 | contig 18306 bp, 14 predicted proteins | sample 5407581 | NCBI WGS metagenome assembly WNGR01 (sample SAMN13153383, study PRJNA577476) | soil metagenome | isolation source: 80 cm soil or saprolite under Garry oak tree replicate 2 | place: USA:California | collected 2016-06-15 | reverse complement strand
CAAACCCGCGCGCTGGTGGCCTGGCTGGACCACCTCCAAGGCCCCCTGCGCCCCAGCGAGGTCGGCTCCCCGATCAACCTCGGCCACCGGCCCTACTTCACCAACGAAGACCACCAGGACCACATCCACATCGGCTACGGCCCACTCTGAAACGCGGCCTCAGCGAAAGCGGCGGAAGAAGGCGCGCACGTCGCTGACCAGGAGGTCGGGGACCTCCATGGCGGGGAAGTGACCGCCGCGCTCGAACTGCGACCAGTGCTCGATCTTGCGCTCGGGGTCCATCACCCGGCGGAGCAGGTCGTCGCCGCCGAATACCGCCTGCCCCTGGGGGGCCGGCTCGGCGGTGGGCGGCGAGCCCCAGTCGGGACCGCCGTGCGCGGCCTCGTAGATGAAGCGCGCCGCCGACGCGCCGCTGCGTGTGAACCAGTACACGCTCACGTTGGTCAGCAGCAGGTCGCGGTCGACCGCGTCCTCGGGCAGCTCGGCCGTCCGGTCGGTCCACTCCTTGAACTTCTCGACGATCCAGGCGAGCTGGCCGGCGGGCGAATCGGTGAGCGCGTAGGCGAGCGTCTGCGGCCTGGTCGACTGGATGTCGAGGTAGCCCTTGGCGTCCGCCCAGCGGCGTTGCCGCTCGGAGACCTCCCGACGGTCGGCCTCGGACAGGTCGGGCGGGATCGGGAAGAACACGCCGGCCAGCGCGACCGCCCCCGCGTCGCTGACGGTGTGGGTGCCGACGACGCGCGCCGGCTCGGTGGCGCCCAGCATCCCCGCAACGCCCGCGCCGATGTCGCCACCGTGGGCGCCGTAGCGCTGGTAGCCGAGGCGGCGCATCAGCTCCGCGAACGCCCCGGTGGTGCGGGCGACCTCCCAGCCCGGCTGCCGGACCGGGGTGGAGAACCCGAAGCCCGGCAGCGACGGCGCCACCACGTGGAAGGCGTCGGCCGGGTCGCCGCCGTGGGCGCGGGGGTCGGTGAGCGGCTCGATGATCTCCGCGAACTCCACGATCGAGCTGGGGTAGCCGTGGGTGACGAGCAGCGGCAGCGCGTCGGGCTCGGGTGAGCGGACGTGCAGGAAATGGACGGCCTGACCGTCGACCGTCGTGGTGAACTGCGGGAAGCGGTTGAGGTTGGCTTCCTGGGCGCGCCAGTCGTAGCCGCCGCCCCAGTACCCGGTCAGGTCCCGCAGGTAGCCCAGGGGCACGCCGCGGCTCCAGCCGACGCCGGGCAGCTCGTCGGGCCAGCGGGTGCGGGCCAGCCGGTCGCCGAGGTCGTCCAGGTCGGCCTGGGGGATGGCGATCCGGAACGGCCGGATCTCGTTGCTGTCGGGGGTCCTCGTGTCGGCCACCGCCAAACTCCTCTCCTTGCCTGGTGGATGCGTGGTCGTGCTAGTCTCCCAGCCATTGCGGAACGGTTTGTTCCGCAAGAGCCGGCAGACTGCGTTTCGACATGACCTTGACCCTGCTGGCTAATTCCTCGGGGTGCGGGGGCTTGCTCGGCGTGCCGCCCGCTTGTTGATCTTCTTGGGGTGCATGATCGTGCTGCGGTCGGCTTTCCCTTCCCCGGCCGCAGGATGGAGTGCGTGGTGTCCATGCAGCCGCAGCCGTGGCCACAGCCGGCCCAGGAGATCGCGACCGCGGTGCGGGCCGCGTATGCCGGGCGTGAGGTTCCGCTGCCGGTGCGGGTGCGTGATCAGCTGGGTGAGCTGTTCGCCGATGCCGAGTTCGCGGGAGCGTTCGGGGTGCGGGGCAAGCCGGGCTGGCCGCCGGGGCGGTTGGCGCTGGTCACGGTGTTGCAGATGGCCGAGGGTCTGACCGACCGGCAGGCTGCTGAGGCGGTGCGGGACAAGATCTCGTGGAAGTACGCGCTGCTGCGACACGAGGTCGCTTGAGTTGAGTGGAAGTCACCGGGGAGGTTCGACTGATGTCGAAGGTGTAGGACCCGGGCCAGTGTGCAGGGCCTGTCCCTGCCTCAGCGTGCGTCGCGGGTAACTGCGGGGTGCGAAGCCTGAGGGAAAGCCCAAGGACCCTCGTTCCATCCGGGGGTTACAGGCTGGGGAAGACCGGACGGGTGAATGCAAATGAACCCTCGATGATGCCTCGTCAACTTCACTCTCGCCGATGGGAGGAACCAGTGGGAGATAGGGGCTGGCCGTTGGAAAGCGGCAGGCGCCGGCTGGGGATAGTGCGTCAGCCGGGAGTGCACCGCCGTCCCCGGGGTTCAGAGGGCACCCTACCCGGTCGTGTCTCACTCATGCGGAACGTGGCAACCCCGATGAGGTCCAGGCGGCGGTTGCGCCTGGTAAGCCGACTGTAAGGAACGCCCAATCCTCAGCGGGTACAGGAAGACCCAACAAGCGAATGCCGGTGGCCGAAAGGCAGCAGGAACCCGGGAGCCGCAGGTCCGACACCTTCCGTCGGTGGCCCCCGGATAACTGGCCGGAGAGAGGCTGATGCCTCAGCCTGAAAGGGTGCTGACGTGGGTCTGGTGGGCCTGTGAAGACTCGATGACCGATGACACCGGAACCGAAGGACAAGTTGGACACCGTGACGACACCTGCGGCTGGGGCGGCACAGGCCGCGACGGCCGCTGTCGGTGCGGTGAACGGACCGGAGGACGTCCCCACCGACTGGCTGTTGGTCGACTGGCGGCAGGTCGAGGACGACGTACGGCGTCTGCGGCAGCGCATCTTCACGGCATCGCAGGCAGGAGACCTGGCCAAGGTCAGGAATCTGCAGAAGTTGATGCTCCGCTCCCGCGCCAACACGCTGGCGAGCGTGCGGCGGGTTACGGAGCGAAACGCTGGGCGCGAGACGGCGGGCATCGACGGGAAGACGGTGCTGTCGCCCCAGTCCAAGGCCGAGCTGGCCGGCTGGATGCAGCACCGATCCGCACCGTGGAAGCCCAAGCCCGTCAAACGTGTGTATATACCGAAGGGCAATGCGAAATTGCGCCCGCTCGGAATTCCCGTGATCGCCGACAGGGCGCTTCAGGCGCTGGTGTTGGGCGCACTGGAACCCGAGTGGGAGGCACGATTCGGTCCGAAATCCTATGGATTTCGGCCGGGTCGCGGCTGTCATGACGCGATCGTGGCCATCCACACGACGGCGAGCGGCAGGCATGCCAAACGCCTGTGGGTGCTCGACGCCGACTTGAAAGCGGCATTCGATCACATCGATCACGATCACCTGCTCGCGTCACTGGGCACCTTTCCCGGCAGGGGAATGATCGCCGGTTGGCTGAAAGCAGGCGTGGTCGAGAAAGATTGGTTCACCCCCACCGTGGAGGGAACTCCACAGGGCGGGGTGATCAGCCCCGTGCTGTTGAACATTGCCCTGCATGGCATGGATGAGGCTGCCGGAGTCCGCTACAAAAAGCTCGGCAGCGATGCCGCGCTGGTGGCGCACGACTCCCCGGTTCTGGTCGTCTACGCCGATGACCTGCTGGCACTGTGTCACACACGACGGCAGGCCGAGCAGGTCAAGGCGCGGCTGGCCGCGTGGCTGGCGCCCAGGGGTCTGGTCTTCAACGAGGACAAGACGCGCACCGTCCATCTCGACGAGGGCTGTGACTTCCTGGGGTTCAACATCCGCCGGTTCCGCAGCAAGCTGCTGACCAAGCCGAGCAAGGCCGCCATGCGGCAGGTCCGGGAACGGCTCAGCACCGAGGCGAGGGCCCTGCGAGGGGCCAACGCCGACGTGGTGATCGCCAGACTCAACCCGATCATCAGGGGTTGGGCCGCCTACTACCGGATCGGGGTGTCCAAGTGGGCGTTCAGCTCACTGGACGCCCATGTGTGGAGGCTGGTCTACAAGTGGGCCAGGCACTCCCACCCGGACAAGTCGAAACGCTGGGTCATCGCCCGGTACTTCGATGAGTTCAACAGGTCCAGGCACGACAAGTGGGTGTTCGGGGACCGCAGCAGCGGCCGCTACCTGCGAAGATTCGCCTGGACGCCGATCGTCCGGCACCGGATGGTGCCAGGAACGGCGTCGGTCGACGACCCCGCCCTGGCCGAATTCTGGGCGCGGCGGCGCCGCCGCGGGAACCCCCTGCTGGACCCGGTCACCCTGCGTCTGCTACGCGCGCAAGACGGCCGCTGTCCACGGTGCGGGAGTCTCCTGCTGCACGCCGACCACCAACCGCAAGACCCCCACGAGTGGGAACAGTGGTTCAAGGTGGTCCGCCACGCGATCCGCAAACACGCGGTCATCGCCGAGACCGGCCGCGCCACGCCGGACGAACCCGCCGCCCTACGCCTGGTACACACCCACTGCCGCCGACACCAACACGCTGACACCGGCGGCAGTCCAGCACTTCTGCCCGTCTGCGAGCCCTCGGGGCTTGCTTGAGCCGGATGCGGTCGGCGCCGCACGTCCGGTTCTTAGGGGGCGGGGACGCAGCAATGCGTCCCCGCTACCCGGCGGGCTGGGGCTGGACGACCCCGGCTTTGACCCATCGGTGCTGAGCGAGTTCCGCACCCGGGTCGTTACCCACGGCCTGGAGGAGCGGGTCTTGGACCTGCTGCTGGCCGCGTTGAAGGGCAAGGGGCTGGTCAAGGCCGGCGGCAAGCAGCGGACCGATTCCACGCACGTGATCTCGGCGGTGCGGGACTTGAACCGGCTGGAGCTGGCCGGGGAGTCGGTGCGGGCCTGCCTGGAGGCGCTGGCGGTCGCGGCGCCGGGCTGGCTGGCCCAGGCTGTCGATGTGGCCGGGTGGAGCAAGCGGTATACCGCGCGGGTGGACTCCTGGCGGCTGCCCGCCTTGAAGGCCAAGCGCACCGAACTGGCCCTGGCCTACGGCAGGGACGGCTTCGCGCTGCTTGAGGCCGTGTACGCGCCCGCCGTGCCGCAATGGCTGCGTGAGCTGCCCGCGGTGCAGGTCTTGCGCACGGTGCTGCTGCAGAACTACACCCGCACCATCACCAAGGACAGGCGGGAGGTGGTCGGGCGGCGGGAGGCCGATTCGGACGGTCTCCCGCCGGGCAGATCGCGCCTGACCTCCCCGTATGACACCGACGCCCGCTGGGGCGTCAAGCGGGACACCTTCTGGAATGGCTACAAGGTCCACCTCAGCGAGACCTGCACCGCCCCGGGTGCCGCCGACACTGCCGGTCCGGCCGCGCCTGGGGCCAAGCCGGGGCAGGTCCCCGACCGGCCCAACCTCATCACAGGCGTGGCGACCACGGATGCGACCGTGCCGGACGCGAAGATGGCCGACAAGATCCACCAGTCCCTCGCCGCCCGGGATCTGCTCCCCGCCGAGCACTACCTCGACTCGGGCTACCCGTCCGCTGAGCTGATCATCGGCGCACAGGCCACCTATGGCATCGCCCTGATCACGCCGGTCCTGCTGGACACCTCCGTCCAGGCCAGAGCAGGCGCCGGGTTCCAGGCGGCCGCGTTTCACATCGACTGGCAGTCCCGGCGGGCCACCTGCCCGCAGGGCCAGCGCAGCTCCTCCTGGAGCCCATGCACCCAGCACGGCACCGACAAGATCGTGGTCAAATTCGCCGGCGTCACCTGCAGTGCGTGCCCGGTCCGCGACCGGTGCACCACCGCCAAACGCGGCGGACGCCAGCTCACCTTGAACCCACGCGACCTCAACGACGCCCTCCGTCAAGCCCGCACCGAGCAGGCCACCAAGCACTGGCGGGCCGACTACGCCCTGCGGGCCGGTGTCGAGGGCACCATCCGCCAGGCCATCGCCGTCACCGGCCTGCGTCGCGCCCGCTACCGCGGCCTGGCCAAGACCCACCTTGAACACGTGTACTGCGCCGTCGCGCTCAACCTGATCCGGCTGGATGCCTGGTGGAACGGCCATCCCCTGGACCGCACCCGCACCAGCCACCTCGCCCACCTCGAACTCGCCCTGGCCGCATGAACCCGAATAAGCCAGCAGGATCGACCTTGGAGACCTCGGCCCGACTGCTGCGCCTGCTGTCGCTGCTCCAGGCTCGGCCGGACCGGTCCGGCCCGGAGCTGGCCGAGCGGCTCGGGGTGACCTCCAGGACCATCCGCAACGACGTCGAGCGGCTCCGCCGCCTCGGCTACCCGGTGCACGCCACGCCCGGCGTGGGCGGCGGCTACCGGCTCGGCGCCGGCGCGGCGCTGCCGCCGCTGCTGCTGGACGACGACGAGGCGGTCGCGGTCGCCGTCGGGCTACGGACCGCTGCCAATGGCAGCGTGACGGGCATCGAGGAGACCTCGCTGCGCGCGCTGGCCAAGCTCGAGCAGCTCCTGCCGTCGCACCTGCGCCACCGGGTCCACGCCCTGCGCGCCTCGACCGTGGAGATCGGCTCGGCCGGGCCGACCGTGGACGCCGAGCTGCTGGCCGCCATCGCCGCCGCCTGCCGCGACCACCAGGGACTCCGGTTCGACTACCGCGACCACGACGGGTCGGCCAGTCTCCGCTCGGTCGAGCCGCACCGCATGGTCCATGACCGCGGCCGCTGGTACCTGGTGGCCTGGGACACCGACCGGCGGGACTGGCGCACCTTCCGCGCCGACCGCATCCGGCTCCGCACCCCGGGCGGCCCGCGGTTCGCCCCCCGCGACCCGCCGGACGGCGACGTCGCGACCTGGCTGCGACGCGGGCTGGGGTCGGCGACCTGGCGCTACCGCGCCCGGGTGCGGGTGCACGCGCCGGCCGAGCTGATCGGGGGGAGGCTCCCGCCCGCGGTCCTGGTGGAGGCGGTCGACGAGCGCACCTGCATCGTCGACGCCGGCTCCGACGACCCGGGGATGCTCGCCCTCTACCTGGGGATGCTCGACGCCGACTTCGAGGTCGAGGTCGACGATTCGCCCGAGCTGGTGGAGCGGCTCGGTGTGCTGGCCGACCGCTACCGCCGCGCCATCGCGGGGACCGGCCGCGGCGACCCGGCTACGCCGGCGGGCTCCAGTTGAGCATCACGATCCCGTCGGCCTCGCGGTCCGCCGGGTCAGCGGCAGCCGCTCGCGGGTCTCCTGGTCGACCGGGGTGTAGACCACCATGCGCGCCTCAGGCATGTCGGCCACGGCCAGGCTGGTGGAGCGCAGCCGCAGCAGCCCCGCGTCCGGGTGCAGGAAGTGCTTGGTGCGCGACCCGGGGGTGGCCACCTCCTGACGGGCCCACATCTCCGCGAACTCCGGGCTCCTGGAGCGCAGCTTGCGGATGAACTCGATCCAGGCCGGCTCCCTGAGGTGCTGCCCGAAGGAGGCGCGCAGGGTGGCGACCAGCAGCGGCCCCTCCTGCTCGAAGTTCAGGAAGTAGCGCCGCGCCTCGGGATGGGCGAAGCAGCACCACAGCACGTTGCGGTGCTCGCATCCCAGATCGCGGTGCCACACCCAGAACAGGTCCTCGTGCGCCTGGTTGGCCCCCAGGATGTCGTAGCGGGCGTTGAGCAGCATCGCCGGCAGCGGCTCCAGCGAGTCGAGGATCTCGCGGACCACGCCCGGGCAGACCGCCGGCGCCGCGTCGGCGGGCGCGGCCGGGACCTCGGCGAGCCGGTAGAGGTGCTCGATCTCTGCCTGGTCCAGCCGCAGCGTGCGCGCGACCGCGTCCAGCACCTGCACGCTGGCGCGGATCGGGCGGCCCTGCTCGAGCCAGGTGTACCAGGTCACCCCGACCCCGGCGAGCTGGGCCACCTCCTCGCGGCGGAGCCCCGGGGTGCGCCGCCGCAGGCCCGGCGGCAGGCCCACGTCGGTGGGGCTGATCCGCCCTCGCCGGGTGCGCAGGAACTCGGCCAGCTCGGTGCGCCGATCATTGTGGAGCAGCCCGTTGCCGTTGCCGTTCGCCGGCGCCCGCTGGGCGCTGGGCCTCGCATCGATCATCGTCATGCCCCCAGTGTGCGATGCGCCGGACGGTGGTGCCAGGTAGTGCCAGTACCAGGATAACGACGCTCCTGGTAACGGGTTTGGACGGGTCGCAAACTGTGCCGCATGACGACCTCGACATCCACCCCGCGGACTGGCCCGGCCCGACCGGGCGCCCAAGCCACCATACCCGCCGCCAGTGACAGTCCCGACCGCCGCCGCTGGCTGATGCTCGCCGTGCTGATCACCGGTCAGTTCATGGCGCTGCTCGACGTGACCATCGTCAACGTGGCCATCCCGACCATCCACGCGAAGCTGAACGCCTCCGGCGCGGCGATCCAGCTCGTGGTCGCGGGCTACACCATCACCTACGCGATGCTGCTCATCACCGGCGCGCGCCTCGGCGACCTGCGAGGGCACCGCAACGTCTTCCTCGCGGGGCTGGCCACCTTCACGATCGCGTCGCTGGCCTGCGGGCTGGCACCCAACACCGGCGCGCTGGTGGGCGCGCGCTTCGTGCAGGGCACCGGCGCCGCGCTGATGGTTCCCCAGATCCTCAGCGTCATCCAACGGCAGTTCTCCGGCGCCGCCCGCACCCGCGCGCTCGGCGTCTACACGGCCACCCTGGCCAGCGGCGCCGTGGTCGGCCAGGTGATCGGCGGCGTGCTGGTGAGCGCCAACCTGTTCGGCGCCTCCTGGCGGCCGGTGTTCCTGGTCAACGTGCCGGTGGGCCTGGCGGCCGCGCTGCTGGTGCCGCGCCTGGTCCCCGCCGACCACGTCCCCGGCGGGCGCCGGCTGGACCTGACCGGCCTGGCGACCGCCTCCACGGCGGTGCTGGCGATCGTGCTGCCGCTGGTGCTCGGCCACCAGGAGGGCTGGCCCACCTGGACCTGGGCGAGCCTTGGGGCCGGCGTGGCGCTGTCGGTGGTGTTCGTGCTGGTCGAGCGGTCGATCGCCGCCCGCGGCGGCGACCCCCTGCTCAACCTGGGCGTGTTCGCCTCACCTGGCCTGGCGGCCGGGCTGGTGGCGCTGGCCGCCGCGATGATCGGCTACGGCGGGTTCCTGTTCAGCTTCGCGCTGCACCTGCAGCTCGGCCTGGGTGACAGCGCCCTGCGAGCGGGCCTGACCTTCGCGCCCGGCGCGGCGGCGTTCGGCGCGGCGGGCTACTGGTGGCGGCGCCTGCCCAGCCGGATCCACCACGTCCTGACGCCGATCGGCCTGGCGCTCGGGACGCTCGCCTACCTCGGCCTGGCCTTGGACCTGCGCGCCGGCGGCCGCGGCGGCCCCTGGCTGTTCCTGATCCTGGTCGTCTACGGCGCCGCCTTCGGCGCCGCCTTCAGCCCGCTGGTCACCCAGTCGCTGGTGCGCGTGCCCCGCTCCGAGGCCGCCGACGCCAGCGGGCTGCTGACCACCACGATCCAGCTCTCCCAGGTGATCGGCGTGGCCGTGTTCGGCAGCCTGTTCCTGACCCTGGCCGCCCATCCCGGCGCGCACGCCTCGGCGACCGCGTTCTCCACGGTCAACTCGTGGGTGGCCGCGCTGACCGTCCTTGGGATCGCGGGCGCCCTGCTGCTGGCCCGCACCGTCCGCAACGCCATGCTCGCCGGGCCCTGAGCCCGGCAGCCTGGCGAGCCGGCGGCGGCGGGCTCAGGGCCCGGCGAGCCTGGCGAGCAGCAGCGTCTCGGCCAGGCAGGCCCGCTCGAAGTCGCCGAGGTGCAGGCTCTCGTCCGGGCCGTGCGCGCGGCAGTCAGGATCGGCACCCGCGCTGGTGACCAGCATCGCCGCGCCGGGGAAGGCGCGCGCGAACTCCGCGACGAACGGGATCGAGCCGCCGACGCCCATGTCGACGACGTCACGGCCGTAGGCCTCGCGGAAGGCCGCGCGGGCGGCGTCGAACGCCGGCCCGCGCGCATCGACCGCGTACGGCTGCCCGGCGTCCTTCTCGGCGACGTCCACCCGCACACCCCACGGCGCGTGCTCGCGAAGATGCCGGGCCAGCGCCCGCATGGCCCGCGGGGCGTCGTCGCCCGGCGCCAGCCGGACGCTGACCTTCGCGCGAGCGCTCGGAACCAGCGTGTTGGAGGCGTCGGCCACCCGGGTCGCGTCGATCGCCAGCACCGACGCCGCCGGCTTGGCCCAGATCCGCTCGGCGAGGCTGCCGGTCCCCAGCAGCTGGACCCCGTCGAGCAGCCCGGCCTCGGCCCGGAACCGCTCCTCGGGGTAGTCGAGATCGGGGGTCTTGGCGGTCACCAGCCCATCGATGGCGACGTTGCCCTGCTCGTCGTGCAGGCTCGCCAGCAGCCGGCACAGGGCCGTCAGCGCGTCCGGGGCCGCACCGCCGTAGACGCCGGAGTGGACGCCGTGCTCGAGGACGCGCACCTCGACCACGCAGTCGACCAGGCCGCGCAGGGTGGTGGTGAGCGCGGGCGTACCGGGCTCGAAGTTGGCGGAGTCGGCCAGCACGATGACGTCGGCCGCCAGCTTGGGGCGGTCACGCTCCAGCAACGCCCCGAGCGTGGGGGAGCCGATCTCCTCCTCGCCCTCGACGAACACGGTCACCCCGACCGGCGGCCGCCCGTGGTAGGCGCGCAGCACCGCCAGGTGCACGGCGATCCCGGCCTTGTCGTCGGCGGACCCGCGGCCGTACAGGCGCCCGTCCCGTTCGATCGCCGCGAACGGCGGGCTGGTCCAGGCGCCCGGATCGCCGGCCGGCTGGACGTCAAGGTGGGCGTAGAGCAGGACGGTGGGCTTGCCAGGTGGCGCCGGGCAGCGGGCGAGCACCGCGGGCTGGCCGCCCTCGATGCCGTCGAGGATCTCGACCTGGGGCGCTCCGGCGCCGCGGAAGAGCCCGGCCGTCACCTCCGCGCAGCGACGCACCTGCGCCTCGGCGCCGGGATCGGCGCTCACGGAAGGGATCTGGATCAAGGCTTCGAGGTCGGTCCGGACGCCCGGAAGGACCCGTTGTACCGCCTCGCGAAGCGCATCGCTCATCGTGCTGGCCTCCTTGCACGGCTCCTAGCCGAGGTTCAACAGGACGATGCCACCGGCAACGAGGACTGCGGCGACGATCCGGCGACGTCCGAAGGGTTCATGAAAGAAGAAAGCTCCAATGAGGGCAGCAATGATGACACTAGTCTCGCGGAGCGAAGCCACAGCGGCGAGTGCGCCGCGAGTCTGAGCCCAGATCACGAGGGCATAGGCGAGAACTGATAGCAGGCCCCCGAGAAGGCCGATATGCCACACCGGACGCAACTCGGTGGCCAGAGCACGACCACGGCGCGCGAACCCGAACAGCGGGATCAGCGGGCTTTCGAGAGCGAACAGCCACGTACTGTAGCCAAGCGCGGTGCCGGAGCGGCGCACGCCGAGTCCATCGACCACCGTGTAGGCCGCGATGAACAACCCGGTGCCGAGCGCGTAGACGAGCCCGGGCCGCTGCTCCAGGGTCACACGCCCGCCTGCGAGCACCAGGCTCGCGAGGCCCCCGGAGACCAGCAGGACGCCTGCGAGGCGCGGCGGGTCGAGGCGCTCATGGATGGTGATGGCAGCCACCACCGTGACCAGCAGCGGCGATATTCCTCGGGCAAGCGGATAGACCTGGCCGAGGTCGCCAACCCGGTAGGACAGCATCAGCATCATGCCGTATCCCACATGGAGCAGCGCCGAGATCGCAATGAACGGCCGGCTGGCGGCTGCGGGATGGGCGACGAATGGGATCACCAGGACCACGAAGAGGCTGCCGAGACCGATCAGCGTGAACGCAGCGAGCCGATCCGTGATGCCTTTGGCGATCGCGTTCCAGAGGGCGTGCAGGACGGCGGCCAGCAGCACCCCGCCGACCATGAGCGGGGGAATGGGGGAGGCCACAGGGGCTCCTCTCGTCCAGGCTCCGGATCGGAGCACGACGAACGCGGCCGGCGGCTCAGCTCGGCCGCGGGAACCGGGACCTGCCGCCCCAGCCGGTGGGCGGCTCGGGGACCCGGGTCCGCGGGGCGCCGGGGACCAGCTTGTCGGCGGTGCCGATGGTCATGGCCGTGAGCTGCGCGATCACGTCGTGGATGTCGATCGCGTTGGGCAGCAGGCAGCGCAGGTCGCTGACCCCCGCGTGGGCCAGCGCCACCACCCGGTCGTGGCACTGCTCAAGGGTCCCGAACAGGCCCGCCTGCTCGGAAGCGCCCAGCGCCGCGAACGCCGGCTCCGCCTGCCAGCGCGCCTGCGCCTCGGCCGAGGTCCGCCCGACCGACACCGGCAGCCTGGCCGCCACCCCCAGCGTCCCCGGCCCCCGCCCCGCCCCCACAGCCGCCCGCCGCACGGCGGCCGCCGCCGCCAGCGTCGCCGCCAGCGGCGCCGTCGGCAGCACCAGATCGTCGACCTCCGCGATCACCTCGGCCGGTGGGACCGCTGGCCTGCCAGGCGCCTCGCCCGCGCCCGGCGGTCCGGGCGCCTCGTCCGCCGCCGAGGCGAGCTGCACCGCGATGGTGGCGGGCTCGGCCGGCAGGGCGACCGCGCCGTAGGCTGGGCCGCCGGCGGCGAGCAGTACCGCGGGGCCGGGCGCGGCCCGCTCGGCGGGCGGGGCCAGCGCGGCGGGAACGGTCGTGGCGGCCAGGGCCTCCCGGAAGGCCCGGACCGCCTCGGCGGCGCGGGCCTCGCTGCCGCGCAGGGTCAGCTCGAACCGCCCGCCGGTCAGCGCCCCGAGGGTCGCGGCCATGCGCGCCAGCCGCGCGGCCGGCCACGCGGCGGCGTCCAGGACCGCCCCGATCCGCGCCCTGCGGACCTCGCCCGCCAGCAGCGCCAGCGCCGTCCACGCGTCCAGCCTGGCGGCGTCGTCCCCGGCATCGCCCGCGCCCTCCGCGGGGGCCGGCCCGACCCCGGCCTCCTCGACGTCCTCGACCCACAGGGCGCCGATGCCGGCGCGGTCGCACATGCGGGCGACCTCCAGCAGCCGCTCGATGGGGTTGCGGGTGTCGAGGACCACTCCGAGGCGGACCAGCCGCCCGGGGGGAGCGACCGTTGGCCGTGGCACGTCCATCAGCTATCCTTGCTCTGAACCGTCCGAATATGCCTAAAAGGACGAAATTGGCGTCGAACCCGGGCTCCCTGGAGACCTCGCTGCTGGAATTCTTCCACCGGCTGCGGGACGCGCGGGTGCCCGTGTCGATGGTCGAGGTCCTGGACGCCTTCGACTGCCTGCGCCACGTCGACCTCGCCGACCGCGCGCAGTTCCGGGCAGCGCTGGCGGCGACACTGATCAAGCGGGCGGAGGACCGGTCGACCTTCGACGTCCTGTTCGACGTGTGCTTCCCGCTGACCCGCTCCCGACCGGCCGCGGGCGGGTGCGGCGGCGCGGCCGCACCCGCCCGCGGCAACCGCGAGACGGCCGACGGCGAGCCGGTCGAGCTGCCCGAGCCGGAGGGCGGCGGCGAGGCGTCGACCGAGCTGCTCCAGGCCCTGCTGGAGGCGCTGCGCGACGACGACGAGGCGGCAATGGCGGCGCTGGCCGGCCTGGCGATCGACGCCTTCGGCGGGATGGAGGGCCAGCGGGCGGGCACCGAGCGCTACTTCATGTACCGGATCCTGCGGCAGCTGGAGCTGTACCGGCTCATCCAGATGGCGATGGCCGAGCGGCTGACCGCCGAGGGGACCGACGCCGACCTGCTCGATGCCCGCTTGGAGCGGGAGCGGCTGGAATGGCGCCTGGAGGAATTCCGCCGCATGCTGGCCGAGCGGGTCCGCCACCGGCTCGCCGCCCAGACCGGCGCCGAGGGCGCCGCCGAGCTGTACCGCGAGCGCCAGCTCGACGACGTGGACTTCCTCGGCGCCTCCACCACCCAGCTCGAGGAGCTGCGCCAGGCGGTCAGGCCGCTGGCCCGCAAGCTCGCCGCCAGGGTCGCCTCCAAGCGCCGCCGGCGCAACCGCGGGCGGCTGGACGTGCGCCGCACGGTGCGCCGCTCGCTCCAGTACGGCGGCGTGCCGGTTGAGCCGGCCTTCCGGGCGCGGCACGCCACCAGGCCCGACCTGTTCGTGCTCGCCGACGTGTCCGGCTCGGTGGTGGAGTTCGCCGAGTTCACCCTGTCGCTGCTGTACGCGATGAGCCGCGAGCTCGGCAGGCTCCGCTCGTTCGCGTTCGTGGACGGCATCGACGAGCTCACCGGCCTGCTGGCCCAAAGCGAGCGCGGCCTGGACCTGCGCGCGACCTTCGCCCGCGCCACGGTGGTCGCCGACGACGGGCACAGCCACTACGGCCAGGTGCTGGGTCGCTTCGCCGAACGCTGGGGCGGCGACGTCGACGGCCGCAGCACCCTGATCGTGATGGGCGACGCCCGCGGCAACTACCGCGACCCCGGCGTGGAGACGCTGCGCCAGCTCCGCGCCCGCTCGCGCCGCCTCTACTGGCTCAACCCGGAGCCGCGCCGCCAGTGGGACACCACCGACTCGGTGATGAGCCAGTACGCGCGGCACTGCGACCGCGTCTTCGAGGTCGCCAACCTGGGCCAGCTCGCCGACTGCGTCTACGAGATCTCCTGAGCGGGCCACCGTGGACCTCGCGCCCTCTAGCCGGCCCGACCGCCGAGCTGGGCGCGGGCCTGCTCCAGGTCCCGCTGGTGCTTGAGCACCACCTGGAGTGTCTGCTGGATGGTCGCCTCGTCCAGGGTGTGGGCGCCCAGCACCACCAGCGTCCGCGCCCAGTCGATCGACTCCGACACCGAGGGCGGCTTCTTCAGGTCCAGCCGCCGCAGCCAGGCCACCACCCGCGCGACCTGGCCGGCCAGCGACTCGTCCAGGTCGGGGACGCGCGCCCGCACGATCTCGCGCTCACGGTCCAGGCTCGGGTACTGGACCGGCAGGTACAGGCAGCGGCGGCGGAGCGCCTCGGACAGCTCGCGGGTGGCGTTGGAGGTCAGCACCACCAGCGGCCGCCGGGTGGCGACGATGGTGCCGAGCTCCGGGATCGACACCTGGAAGTCGCCGAGCACCTCCAGCAGCAGCGCCTCGGTCTCCACCTCGACCCGGTCGACCTCGTCGACCAGCAGCACCACCGGCTCGCTGGAGCGGATCGCCGCCAGCAGCGGCCGCTCCAGCAGGAACGACTCGGTGAAGATGTCGGCCTCCAGGTCCTGCCAGCCGGTCTGGCGCTGGTCGGCCTGGATGCGCAGGAGCTGCTTCTTGTAGTTCCACTCGTACAGCGCCTTGGCCTCGTCCAGGCCCTCGTAGCACTGCAGCCGCAGCAGCCGCGCGCCGGTGGCCTCGGCCAGCGCCAGCGCCAGCCCGGTCTTGCCGACCCCGGCGGGGCCCTCGGCCAGGATCGGCTTGTCGAGCCGGTCGGCCAGGAACGCGACCGCGGCGATGGTCGGGTCGGGCAGGTAGCCGGTCGCCTCCAGGCGGCTGGCGACCTCCTCGACGCTGGCGAACCGCGAGCCCATCCTCTAGCCCTCCCGACCCACCGGGGCACCCCCTTGGGGTTCCCCGGACCCCTGCGCCGCCATTCGCCGCCTTCTCAGGTCCGCGCGCTCGGCGCCAGGTCGGGGATCGGGGTCGGCCGCTCGCCCGTCCACGCCGCCTCCAGCAGCGTCCGCAGCTCCGCCTGGCCGGCGGGGCGCGGCCGCTGCGACACCCGCGCGACGGCCGCCGCAGCCGCCGGGCCGAGCTCCGCGGCGTTCATGCCGATCTCCGCCAGGCTCGCCGGCGCGCCAAGCGACCGCGCCAGGTCGTGCAGGGCGCCGGCGGCGTCGCCGGGCTCGGCGCCGAGCGCGGCCTCGACGCCGGCCATCTCCCGCGGCACCGCCGGGGCGACGAAGTGGACGGCGTGGGGGAGCACCACCGCGTTCAGATCGGCGTGGTCCAGAGCCAGCGCACCGCCGAGCACATGGCAGAGCTGGTGGTGGATGGCGACCCCGGCCACCGCCAGCACGCTGCCGGCCAGGTGCGCGCCGAGCAGCGCCTGGCCGCGGGCCTCCAGGTCGACTGGCTCTCGCACCGAGCCGACCAGCCCGGCCGCGAGCCGGCGCAGACCATCGGTGGCCAGCGCGCCGGTGACCGGGTTGGCGCCCGGGCCGTACAGGCCCTCCACGCAATGGGCCACCGCGTTCATGCCGCTGGAGGCGGTCAGGCGGGCGGGCATGCTGAGGGTCAGAGCCGGGTCGTACAGCACCACCGCGGGGGCCACCCCGCGGTCGCGGCCGGTCTGCTTGCGCCGCCCGGTGGTCATGCCCCAGATCGGGGTCATCTCCGAGCCCGCGTAGGTGGTCGGCAGCGCCAGGATCGGCATCGAACGGTCCAGCGCCACGGCCTTGGCCAGCCCGATCGCCGAGCCGCCGCCGCAGGCGACCAGGCAGTCGGCGCGGAGCTGGCGGGCGACCTCCCTGGCGGCCGTGGCGGTCTCCACCGGGACGTGCTGCGCCACGTCGGTGAAGGTCCCGGCGCAGCGGCGCCCGAGCCGGTCGCGGAGCTCGCCGGCCCGGCGCTGGTTGGCGATCACCAGCACCCTGCTGGCGCCGATCCGGTCCACCTCGCCGCCGAGGCGGTCGCCGGCCCCGGGCCCGAAGACGACCCTGCGGGCCAGCAGCTCGTATTCGAACGGCGCGGAGTCGCCGTCGTGGCCGGGGACCGGTACCTGGCCTGGGCTCGTCATCCTGGTCAGAGTTCGATGGGGTTGGTGGGGAGTTTGCCGGTGGAGATGAGCTGGGGGAGGGCGCTGTCGGCGTTTTCCCAGACCAGCAGCATGGACCGTTTCGGGGCGTAGCCCTGGTGGCGGATGTCGGCGGGCATGGCGGCCACGTCGCCGGGGTGCATGGTGACCTTGGAGCGGACCGCGCCGGAGTCGCGGTCTTCGACTTCCCAGTAGATGGTGTCGGAGAGCTGCACGAACCATTCGATGCGGTCGTTGCCGTGGATGATCGGCAGGATGTACTCCTCGGTGGTGGGGCAGTACAGGCTGTCCTTGCAGACCGACACGACGCTGGGGTTCCAGGTGACATCCGAGCGGGACAGGTAGGTGAACAGGTTGAACGCGTGGACCTGGTCCTCAAACCCCGCCTCGGCCTGGATCAGGGGTTCGTCCTGGGCGACGTCGGTGAAGTGGCGGTTGACCGGGTGCCCGGTGGCATCCGAGCGGAGCGGCTCGTCGCCGGGGAGGCCGACCATGCGGGTGGCGGTGACCCGGTGGCGGGTGACCGCGGCGGTATTGTTGCCGTGTTTGGGGCCGAACGCGCTGCCGGTTTCGTCGGGGCTGGCGAAGGGGTCAAAGCCGCTGTTGGTCCAGTCGTCCAGCATCGCGGCGAAGGTGGCGCGGATGTGGGCGGTGGGGAAGTTCTCCACGTGGTCCAGTTCGGCTTTGCGCCAGGCGTCGTTGTAGCGCCCGGCGAACAGGTCGACGGTGCCGTAGTGGTTGACGGTGCCGACCACCCCGTCGAAGTTGACGATCCCGTAGAAGAACTCCCAGGCCACATCCCGCTGCAGGGCTTTGAGGAACGCGTCGGCGCTGAGCACGTGGCTGCCGGTGGGCCAGTGCACGTACACGAAATAGTCATCCCGGCTGAAGGTGAACTCCCCCAGCGTGAACCCGTGGTAGCCGGCCTGGTTGGCCTCCCCTGCCTGCACCTGGGGGTCGTGGATGGCGCTCATCGCACCCCTCCTCCTCCTAAATCGGCTGGCTAGCTGGTCTGGCAGATCTGGGCCCAGCGGAACAGCGTGTCGGGGCCCTGGACGGTCTGCACCAGCACCACTCCCACCCGCTCGGCCGGCAGCAGCACCAGATGCCCCCGCCCCGCCGTCACCCTGCCCATCGCCCGACCCCCCGGCTGGCCGTCTGCCAGGGCGCGGGAGCCCTGGGCGTGCCCGTCGGGGGCCTGCCCGGCGGCCAGCTCGGCCAGCTCCACCACCACCCGCCCGTCCATCACCAGCGCCGACTGGTCATGGCTGGCCGTCCGCCACCCAGAGGTCCCCTCGGCGCGGACCACCTCCAGCACGTACTGGCGGTTCTGCCCGACCGCGACCTGCTCCCACGGCCGTGAGCGGCTGGCGACCTCGAACACGTTCGAGAACGCATAATGCCGCGGGTCGTCATCGATCACCTCGACCCGGCCCTTCTCAAACCTCTCCAGCGACCCAAACCGCGTCACAAAACGAGACAACAAGCACCACTCCCCTCCGGTGCCGGCAGAACCTCAGCGAGCCGCATGCCGAGGCCAAGTCGCCCAATTGAGCTGCGTGAAAGCGACCGATGTCAAGGGACCCGCCGCCGCCCGAGGCTCCCTGCTGCCGCCCTGGGAGGAACGGGTCGACAGCCTTGGCGGCCGCTCGACCAGACTGGCGCGATCGAGCAGAACAAGGAGCCAGAGCATGACCACGAGTCCGCGCCCCGACCTCCAAGCGCTCCTCCCGCACGGCGACGGCCCCGGCGCGATCACCCCGGACGGGTGCTCCGTCGAGTTCTACTCCACGCTCACCCCCGCGCAGGAACCGCGGATCGTCCACGACGCGATCCCGCACGGCGCGTCCATCCTGGAGCTCGGCGCCGG
>WNGR01003062.1_pt1 | contig 18306 bp, 13 predicted proteins | sample 5407581 | NCBI WGS metagenome assembly WNGR01 (sample SAMN13153383, study PRJNA577476) | soil metagenome | isolation source: 80 cm soil or saprolite under Garry oak tree replicate 2 | place: USA:California | collected 2016-06-15 | reverse complement strand
GAGCGGTGAAAGTCCCGCGCTGCCACATGCCCGATCGACTGCCCGTCGAACACGATGTCGCCTTCGCTCGGATCAATCAGACGGCAGATCATCCGCGACGTCGTACTCTTGCCGGATCCGGATTCGCCGACAAGCCCGACGCTTTCGCCGCCGGCTATCGTCATCGAGAAGTCGGCAACCGCCGCCGAGCCCTGGTCGAAGCGTTTTGCGAGCTTCCGGACCTCAAGGAGCGGTGGCGTGCCCGCCGCGAGCTCCTGCCTGGGCTTGCTGACGACTGCCGCGTAGCGCTCCCTCTCCTCTTCCGTCACCAGATCCTCTATCCGGGAGTTTGCGGTCGGCGACGCCGCAACCAGACGTCTGGTATAGGCATGCTGCGGCGCGCCGAAGAGAGTTTTTGGACTCGCCTCCTCGACAATACGCCCTTGCTCCATCACGGCGATGCGGCGGCAATATCGTGCCGCAAGGCCGAGATCGTGCGTGATCAGGATCGTCGCCATGCCGCGCGCGGCGGCAATGTCCGCGAGCAGGTCCATCACCACCTTCTGTGTGGTGACGTCGAGACCCGTCGTCGGCTCGTCGGCGATCAGCAGCGCGGGATTGCAGGAGATCGCGATCGCGATCATCACGCGCTGGCACATGCCGCCGGAGAGCTCGTGCGGATAGGCGCTCATCCGCTGTTCGGGATCGCGTATCTGGACGGCGCGCAACAACTCCAGCGCCTCGGCGCGCGCGGCGTCCTTCGATATCCGCTTGTGGGTGAGGATCGCGTCCGCGATCTGCAAGCCGATCGCCCGGATCGGATTGAGTGCCGCCCGTGGATTCTGGAAGATCATCGACATCGCGGCGCCCTGGAGATGACGAAGGTCATCGCCCCTGAGCTTCGTGATGTCCTGCCCACGAAACAGGATCTTTCCGCCGGTGACGCGCCCGGCCGCGTCCAGCAGCCGTGTCGTCGCAAAGCCGGTGACCGACTTGCCCGAGCCGCTCTCGCCGACGAGGCCGAGCATCTCGCCGGCCTCGACCGTGAGCGTGACGCCGCGCACAGCCTCGACCAGACCACGCCGCGTCGAGAACGAGACGTGGAGGTCGTCGATCCTGAGCAGTTCCTCGCTCATGTGCGCATGCGGGGATCGAGAATGTCCCGCATCCCGTCACCGAGAAGATTGAAGCACAGCACGGCCATCATCAGCGCGAGGCCCGGAAAGGCCACGAGCCACCACCGCCCGGTTGAAATGAAGCGCGCACCCTCCGCGACCATGATGCCCCATTCCGGCGTCGGCGGCTTGACGCCGAGGCCGATGAAGGACAACCCCGCCGCGTTCAGGATGGCCCAGCCGAGATTGAGCGAGATCTGCACAGCCATCGCCGGCAGGATGTTCGGGAGCAGGAAGCGCAGCACCACAGAGACATGGCTCTCGCCGCAGGCGCGCGCGGCCTCCACCCAGCCGACATTGCGCCTGATATTGACCTCGGCTCGCGCGAAGCGGATGTAGAAAGGGAGATTGATGATCGCGGTCGCGATGACGATGTTCTCGATCCGGTTGCCCAGTGCAGCGACCATCGCCATCGCCAGCACGAACAGCGGAAAGGCCATCATCACGTCGACGAAGCGACCGACCCCACGATCGAGCCTGCCGCCGGCATAGCCGCAGAACGATCCGACGACGGCCCCGATCACGAAGGAGATGCCGACCGCGGAGACCGCAATCGCAAGATCGAGCCGGGCCGCAACGACGAGGCGACTGAATACGTCGCGCCCGAGCTGGTCCGTGCCGGCGAGGTGCGCCGCGCTCGGCGGCAGCAGCGCTTCCGAGACATTCGAGACCACGGGATCATAGGGCACGATCCAGGGACCGAAGATGGCAACAAGAACGAACAGCAGAACGCCCGCCGCGGAAACGCCGGTGAGCGGGTTTCCGCGCAGGATCCAGACCGAATGCCGGAGGGTTGCACTGGTCATCCGATCGACACCCTGGGATCGGCGATGCCGTAACAAACATCGACCACCAGATTGACCAGCACGAACAGGCTGGCCATCAGCAACACGAAGCCCTGCACCGGCGCATAGTCGGAGGATAACAGTGCATCAAGCGCATAGGAGGCGACGCCCGGCCAGGAGAACACCTTCTCCACCAGGACATTGGCACCGAGCATGGTCGAGAACACGATGCCGGCGATGGTGATGACGGGCAGGATCGCGTTGCGCAGCGCATAGGTGACGACCACCTTGTGCCAGGACAGCCCGACGGAACGCGCGGTGCGTACGAAATCGCTGCCGAGCGAGACCAGCATCGAGGCGCGCGTGATCCGCGCCAGCGGCGCGATGACGAACAGAGCCATGCTCACTGCCGGCAGGATCAACTGCTTGCAAGCCGCCCACCAGCCCTCGATGTCACCGGCGAGCAGAAAATCGATCGACAGAAACCCGGTACGCTGCGGCGGCAGCGAGGTGAAGACATCGATCCGCCCGGTCGGATCAGGCGCAAGCCCGAGGAGGTAATAGAAGACATAGATCAGCAGCAGGCCCGACACGAAGGTCGGCACGCAGACGCCGAGCGCGCAAAACAACCGTACGCCGTGATCGACGATCGACCCCGGCGTCAGCGCTGCGACTACGCCGAGCGGCACCGCCGCAATGAGTGCGATCAACAGTGCGGTGAAGGTGAGCTCAAGCGAGGCCGGCAGCCGCTCACGTAGATCCTTCAGCACCGGCTGCCCCGTCATCATGGAGCGGCCGAGATTGCCGTGGCCGATGTCGGAGAGATAGAACACGAGCTGCTCCGGCACCGACTTGTTGAGCCCCATCTGCTTGCGGATCTGCTCTATCTCCTCCTTGCCGGCATTGGGCCCCGAGGCGAAGAACACCGCGGGGTCTCCGGGAAGGACGCGCATCAACAGGAAGGTGAAGACCAGCACACCGAACAGTGCCGGCAGCGACGACAACAGTCGCCTGCCCGCCCGCACCATCGTTGCACCAAGACCAGTCTTCACCTGTCAGAGTCCCTCTCGCTTGCGCATTTCACTTGCGGCTGACGTCGCGGTAGTCGACCTGACGATGGAATTCGTAGGTATAGCCTTCGATCGACGGAGCCATCACCGCATCCTGGTTCGGCTGCCACAGCGGGATCTGCGGCATTTCGCTGAAATGGATCGCGTTGAGCTTGCGGCCGTCTTCCTCATACTTGGCCTTATCCGGCTCGAAGCGGGCCTCCTGCGCGATCGCGGCCAACTCGGGATTGTTGATCGAGCTGTAATTCCAGCGCTGATTGCCGGTGTAGAAATTGCGATAGAAATAATCCGTTGACGGCAGCCAGGCGACGATGCCTTCGGTGAACAAGGGCAGCTTCTTCTCGTTGATCTGCGTCGACATCTGCGCGTCCGGCAGTTTTTGGATATCGACCTTGATCCCGATCTTGGCGAGCGATTCCTTGACGAGAGCCGCCATCGGCTCGGCGGTCGAGGCCTGGCCGACGTTGAAGCTGAAGGTGGTCGAGAAGCCCTCGGGCAGGCCCGCGGCCTTGAGGTATTCACGGGCCTTGTCGAGATCAACCTTCACCGGCGCCTGGAACGGATAGATGCCGTTCGCCGGCTTGCCGTCCGGCCAATTCGCGCCGAACAGCGGCGCGCCGCGGCCGAACAATGCGGCCTTGAACATGTCGTCATAGGGCAGCGCAAAGGCGATGGCGCGGCGCACATTGACGTTGTCGAAGGGCGGGATCTGGTTGTTCATCGAGACGAAGGTGATCGCGTTGTATTGCGGTGTCGAGACCACCTTGAGCTTGCCCTTGGCCTCGAGCGACTGCACGTCGCTGGCCTGGAGATCGACGACGATATCAGCATCGCCGCGCTCGACCAGATTGGCGCGGGTCGCTGGCTCCGGCACCGACTGCACGATCACGCGCTTGAAGAAGGCCGGCTTATTGGCCGAGCCGCGATTCCAAGCCTCGTCGCGTTTGAGGATCACCTGCTCGCCCGGCTTGAAGGTCTCGACCACGTAAGCGCCGCTGCCGGCGGTGTGCTCCTTCAACCAAGCTGTCGCCCAGGGATCATCCGCCGTCGCATGCTCCTTGGCCACCTTCGAGTTGATGATCATGGGATAGACGGTAGCGAGATTGGGCAGCGCGAGCTTGTCCGGCTTGGGCAGCGTCACCTCAATGGTGAGTGGATCGATCACCTTGAACTGGTCGGCCGACGTCAGGGAGCCCGTCAGCAGTTGCGCCTTGCCGAGGATCGGCGCGGTGACGCAGCGATCGAGCGACCATTTGACGTCCTCGGCCGTGACCGGCGAACCGTCCTGGAACTTGGCATCCTTGCGCAGGCGGAAGGTGAGCTTCAGGCCGTCGGGACTGACGTCGTAGGATTCAGCGAGCTCGCCCGTGATCTTGTCGAGATCGAACACCCATTTGCCGTTGAGCTGCTTGCGGCCAAATGCCACCAGCCGGTCGTAGGTGCTCATGCTCAGCGCGAAGGACTCGCGGGTCGAGCCGGGAATGTTGGGATCGAGCGTGTTGACGGATGCACCGGTCACATAGCGCAGCGTCTCCGCCCTGGTTTGCGCCTGCGAGGGCGCGGTGGCGACGAGCAGCAGCGCGGCGGTGGCGACGACGCAAGACGCCGGCCTGAAAGACACAAAACGCATTCGTTTTCCCTTGAATTTCGACAAGAACGCCAGCAAGGCATGGTGAGAAACAAGCAAGTTGCGCGCCAATCCGGAGGGGGCGCTTCGTCGCGGCAGAGCACGGATAATCATCGTGATTCCTCCATTTTTTGCGCCGGCCGTGTGACTACGGCCTGCGGCACGTCATATGCGCTCAACGACGCCCAGTGACGTTCGATATCGGCACGGAACAGGCCACGCGTCAGGCCGTGGACCAGCTTTGGGACAGCGGTCGTCATCGCATTGATCGACGATCCCGACGGGCCGAAGCTCATGGTGGACGCAATCGCAAAGACATGGATGTCGGAGATCCATGGCGTCTCGCCCGGCACGCGCTCGGTGAAGGCGTAATCGTCGGCGAGATAGGGAAAGCGGCCGAGCCGCTGGTTTCGTTCGTTCTCCGGCGGCTGGTAGCGATCGACCCAGCTCGCGATGTTGCCGGCAAAGTGGCGAAGCTCGCGGCGCTCGGCGAAATTCATGTCGATGCCGGTGCCGCAGATGACGAAATCGGCCGTGACGGCACCGCGCGGCGTCTGCAATTCGATTGCTTCGCCGGTCTTCCGAGCGGCCTCGACCGGCGCGCCTTCGTGCAGTGTGAAATTGGAATGACGTGCGCAGCGGTCATAAGTCGGCTGCGGAAATCCCTCGCGCATCTCGAGGATGGTGCGCATGAAGCGCCAGCGCCAGGCATCATCGAGATCGCTGAGATGGCGCAGGAAGCCGCGGAAGGTCAGCCAACGATAGGGCTGGATCACCTGAAGCTGCACGCGGCGGCAAAGCAGATGGACTTCGGCAGCGCCTGCTTCGAGCGCGGTTGCCGCATTGTCGAAGGCGGATGCGCCGGCGCCGATCACGGCGACGCGCTTGCCGCGAAGGTCTTCGAAATCGATGTTGTCGGCGACGGTCGCGACAGAGCCGGCCGGCAGGTGTTGAAGCGGCTCCGGAATCATCCAGGCGCCCATCCCCTCCTGCCCCGTCGCCAGCACGATCTTGCGCGCATAGAGCGTCTCGACGCCATCGGCACGCTTCACATGTGCAGCGAGCAGACCGTCGGCCGCCGGCGCGATCTCCAGAAGCTCGCAGCCATTGCGCACCGGCAATCCGATCGTGCGGCGCAGCCACAGCAGATATTCGGCCCAATGCCCACGCGGGATCAGGTCGACCTTCTGCCAGCTCTCTTTGCCAAAGCGGGCTTCGTGCCAGGACTGGTAGGTCAGGCTCGGAATATCGAGGTCGGGACCGGTGTAGTCCTTCGGGCTGCGCAGCGTCGGCATGCGGGCATAGGTGAGCCACGGGCCCTCCATCCCCTCCTCGGCCTTGTCGAGCAGCAGGAAGTTGCTGACGCGGGATCGCATCAACCCGAAGCCGATGGCGATGCCGGATTGGCCTGCCCCGACAATGAGAACGTCGAGCGCCGGCTTGCCGTCCGGTCCCGTCTTCGGCTCGAGCCAAGCGGCGCCCGGATGCGTGATCATCGCGAGATCGGCGCGAACATTCGTTTCGAGGTCTGTCAGCGCGTCGCTCATGCCGCGAGCCAACCGCCGTCGACTACCATTACGGTGCCGGTCGTGAACGAGGAGGCGTCGCTGGCGAGATGCAGTGCCGTTTGCGCGATCTCCTCCGCCTGGCCGAAACGTTTCATGGCGTGCCGGTTGCGGGAGGCTTCGCGGACTTCCTCCGAATTCGCGTGACGGGCAAAACTGCGGCGAAGCATCGGCGTGTCGATCGCGCCCGGGGCAATCGCGTTGACGCGAATGCCGTCCGTCGCAAAATCCACCGCCATCGTCCGCGTCAGGCTGACGATCGCGCCCTTGGCGGCGATGTAGGCACTGTTGCCTTTGCCCCCGGCAATGGCGAGCTGCGATGCCAGCGTAATGATCGAACCGCGGCCCTGCCGCTGCATCTGCGGCACGGCGGCGCGTGCCCACAGCCAGGTGCCGCCGACATTGGTGCGAAATACCGCGTCCCAATCGACCGGGTCCGTCGTCAGCACCGTGCCGCCGCAGGAGAAGCCGGCGGCAGTCATCAGGATATCAAGCCGGCCGTGCCGTGCCACGACATCGGCCGCGACAGTCTCGGCGAAACCGGCGTCACCGACGTCGCCGACATGCGTCGTTGCCTCACCCACTAGGCTCAAGGTCTCCTCAAGCCCCGCGGCATCACGATCGACCAGAGCAAGACGCGCACCTTCCTCTGCGAACAACTTTGCGCTGGCACGGCCAATGCCGGAGCCCGCTCCGGTGATGATCGCCGTGCGCCCTTGCAGCCGCATATCAGACGTTCTCCCGATGCTGCATCCACCAAGCGCTCATCGCGGCCGCGGACTCGGCGCAGCCGAATCGCGCACGCCAGCCGAATTCCTCTGCCATCCGCGCGACCGAGAGCGGCGCGCGATCCGGCCCATGCAGCTTGATCGAGGTTTTCTCGCCCGGCGCCGCCAGCCGGCATTGCAGTCCGGGATGCAACGCCGCAAAGGCTTCGCCCCATTGCAGCGCGGACCACGCTACGCCGCTCGATATGTTGTAGAGCCGATGACGAGGCCGCTCGGCCTCGATCAGCACCGCAACGGCTTCGGCGGCGTCAACGGCGTAGGTCCAATCCTTCATCCCCGGCCCCGGCATGATCGCCGCTTCGCCGCGCGCAAACGCCGCCAGAATCTGGAACTGGAGGCTCGGCGTATCGCGCACCGAACCGGTCCGCTCCCACGGACCGAACACGGCGCTTAGCCGCACGCTCAGGAAGTCGCCGCCAAAAAGCTCGGCAAGGCGCGCCACCGATCGCTCCGAGGTGAACTTGCTGATCGCGTAGAACGAGATGGGGTCGCAGGGCGTTTCCTCGTCCAGAACCTCGACCCGCGCGCCCGCCGCGCCATAGGCCGACGCCGACGACAGATTGACGACACGGCGAACACCATGACGTATCGCCGCGAGCAGGATGGGGATCTGCGCCATCACGTTGATCTCGAGAACGCGCGAGGTCGACGCCCTCTCAAGATCGTCGCCGGCGGTGATCGCCGCGCCCAGCACGATCGCATCGCAGCCTTGGGAGATCAGAGCGTCGATGCCTTCGGCGTCGTTGATCTCACCCTGAACGACCTTCAGCCGCGCCTTGTAGTCGGCAAGAGATCGCTGCGCGGCTGATGGAAGCGGCGCGCGATCGTACAACGTCACGTCATGGCCGCGCGCGAGCAACACCTCCGCGAGATTGAGGCCCACAAAGCCTGTACCGCCGAAAATGACGATCCTCATCTGGTGGGGTCCACCATCACAGCAGCTTCGCCCCAAAATTCCGTTCTGGATCCATGTCGGCGACAAGCCGGCCGGTCGGCTTCGCCGCCTCACCGCCGCTACGCGCAAGGAACTTGCCGCTGCCCGCTTCCGCGAGGCACTTGTTACCGTCGACAACGACGCGGCCGCGCGAGAGCACGGTGATGGGCCAGCCCTTCAACTTACGGCCCGCAAACGGCGTGTAGCCGGTCAGATCGTGCATCATGGCGTCGGCGAGCGTGACCTCGCGATTGGGATCCCAGATCGCAATGTCGGCGTCAGCCCCGACTGCGATCGAGCCCTTGCGCGGATGCAGATTGTAGATCTTTGCGGGTGCCGTCGCGGTCAGCTCGACGAATTTTTCCAGGCCCAGCCGACCCTTCGACACCATCGCGTCGAACAGCAGCGGCAGCCGAACTTCCAGTCCCGGCAGGCCATTCGCGACCTGCTTGAAGTTCGGGTTGGGGCCGGCGCGCAGCTTGCCGGTCTCGTCAAAGCGATACGGCGCGTGGTCCGACGAGATGGTCTGGAGATCGCCGAGCGACAGTGCCTGCCAGAGCGCCTCCTGGTCGGAATGCGTGCGCGGCGGCGGGCTGCACATCCACTTGGCGCCGTCGGCGCCGGGCTTGTCGAGATCGGCCGCGGTGAGGAACAGGTATTGCGGACAGGTCTCGGCAAAGACCTTGAGCCCCTGCCCGCGCGCGTCCCTGATCACCTTGGCGCCTTCAGCGGTCGAGACATGGAATATCATGATCGGCTGGTCGATCAGCGCCGCCATGCCGATCAACCGGGTGAAGGCTTCCGCCTCCGATACGCGGGCGTGGCTGACGGCGTGATATTTCGGCAGCGTGTAGCCGCGCGCGAGCAGGCGCTTCACCATCCAGGCGATGATGCCGTGGTTCTCGGCGTGCGCGCACAACATCGCCCCAGACTGGCGCGCGGCGAGCAGGATGTCGAGCAGCGGCTCGTCGTCGACCTTGAGCCGGTCATAGGTCATGAAAATCTTGATCGACGCATGGCCCTGTTTCACCAGCGCGGGGATGTGCTCTTCGACCGTTTCTTTGGTCGCGTCGGCAATGATCATGTGGAAGGCATAGTCGATCACGGCGCCCTTCTTCGCCAGCGCGTGATAATCCTCCACCACCTGCGGCAGCTTCATGCCTACATGCTGGGCGGCGAACGGGATCACCGTGGTCGTGCCGCCGAACGCCGCCGAGACGGTCGCGCTCTCGAACGTATCGGCGTTCATAATGCCCGCCGCCGACAACTGCTCGATATGGGCGTGGCTATCGACGCCGCCGGGCAGCACCAGCTTGCCGCGTGCGTCGATCTCGCGCTTGGCTGGCGGAAGCCCGCGGCCGATGGCCACGATAGTCTCACCGGCGATGGCGACGTCGGCCTCGAACGCATCGGTCGTGGTAGCGACGCGGCCGCCACGGATGATCAGGTCGTAAGTGGGTTCAGTCATGAGGCACTCCATGATATGCCCAAGGCAAGTGATAGCCATTTCGCAGGAAGACCATCATGTCCCGGCCACGCATTCTCGTCATCAATCCGAACTCCAACCCCACGGTCACGCAGGGGCTGGAGGACGCACTGAAGCGGCTCGACTTCGAGGGCGGGCCGGAAGTCGTCTGCCAGACGCTGGCCGAAGGTCCCTTCGGCATTGAGAGCCAGGCCGACGTCGACGGCGTCGCCATGCCGCTGCGCCGGCTGGTCGAAGGCGACAACAGCTCGGTCGCTTTCGTCATCGCCTGCTACAGCGACCCCGGTCTCCAGGGCTGCCGCGAGGGCACCGACCGTCCCGTGTTCGGCATCGCCGAGTGCGGCGTGCTGACGGCACTGGCCCGTGCCGAGACGTTTGGCGTCATTGCCATCGCGCAGCGCTCGATCCCGCGGCACATGCGCTATCTCAGGCAGATGGGATTGACCGAACGCCTCGCGGGTGAGCGGCCGCTCAACATGAGCGTTGCGGAAACCGCCGCAGGCGAAGGCACGCTGGCCAAGATGATCGACATCGGCCGCGCGCTGCGCGACGAGGACGGCGCCCGTGCCATCGTGATGGGCTGTGCCGGCATGGCGCGCCACCGCCGCCCGCTGGAAGACGCGCTCTGCATTCCCGTGATCGACCCGACTCAGGCGGCCGTCACCATGGCGCTCGGTGCGGTGCAGTTCTCGCGTCACTAGGCGTCCTTCAACACTTGAGCATCCCGGCGCGTGAGCCATTGCGCATGGCTCTCGCGCGCGAGTGCGAATGTGTCCCGCTGCGTCGTGTAGAGATTGCCGAACATGCGGCCGATCGGCCGGTAGGCGTTGAGATCGACATACATGTTGGCCTCGTCGACAAGGCCCTCGCGGGCATGGACCCTCAAGACTTCGCCGACCAGCAGCTCGCGATCGGGCGAAAAGTTCAGCACGACATGGCGCCGGCATTCGAGCGCAAAGGGAGCCGCGGCCAGGCGCGGCACCTTCACATCGACGGAAGGAAGCGTCCTCAGCCCGGTTGCCGCGACCTCGCTATCGCCGGAGGGAAAATCGACGGCGCAGTCGTTCATCGTCGTCGACAGTGCCTCGTCCACCATGTGAACGACGAACTCGCCATCGCGATGGATGTTGCGGGTCGTGTCCTTTGGACTGTGATCCGGCTTGTGCTGAAGCCCCAGCACGATCAGCGCGGGGCTCTCAGAGAAGACGTTGAAGAAGCTGAACGGCGCGGCATTGACCGCCCCGTTCTCGTCCAGCGTCGTTACCAGCGCGATCGGCCGCGGCACGATCACGCCGCACAGCAGCTTGTAGCGATCACGCGGGTCGAGTTCGCGCAGAGAAATACCCGATACGCCCTTGTCCGCCATCGGCGTCACTTCTCCGGCGGCGGCACCGCGCCGGTTTGGCTGGTGATCAGGCCGTAATGCTCGATGCGGCGGTGCTGGGCGAAATTGAAAATTGTGGTCTTGCCGAAGGTCGTAGCATCAAGGTCGCAGGGATGCACCAGGAGTTCGTCCTCCTCCGTCTTGGCCTCGGCGACGATCTCGCCATTGGGATCGACGATCAGGCTCCCGCCAAACAGCGGGTGTCCGTCTTCGACGCCGGCCTTGGCCACCGCGACGACCCAGGTCGCGTTCTGATAGGCACCGGCCTGCACGGACAGGCGGTTGTGAAACAGGCGTTTCTCGACGCCCTCTTCGCTCTTCTCCGCGTTGACGGACGGCGTGTTGTAGCCGATCAGCACCATCTCGACGCCCTGCAAGCCCATGACGCGATAGGTCTCGGGCCAACGCCGGTCGTTGCAGATGGCCGTGCCGATGATGCCGCCCAGCTCGCGCCAGACGTTGAAGCCGAGATCGCCCGGCTCGAAATAGCGCTTTTCCAGGTGCTGGTGCGAGCGCTTGGTGTCGAACTCCACATGACCCGGCAGGTGGATCTTGCGATATTTGCCGACGATCTTGCCGGATTTGTCGGTGAGGATTGCGGTGTTGAAGTGATGGCCGTCGAGCGTCAGCTCCGCATAACCGAAATTCATCGCCATCTGGTGCTGTGCCGCGCGCTCGAACAGGGGCCTGGTCGCCGCGCTCGGCATCTCGCGCTCGAACCAGATGTCGGCCTCGGCCCGGTTTTCCATGTACCAGCGTGGAAAGAATGTCGTGAGCGCCAGTTCCGGATAGACGATCAGGTCGGCGCCCTTGGCCTTCGCTTCGTCCATCAGCGCGATCATGCGCTTGACCACGGCCTCGCGGCTATCGGCTTTCTGGATCGGGCCCATCTGGGCAGCGGCAACATTGACGATACGCATCAGCGATTTCCTGGTGATTTCTTAGGTAAAGCCATAACTTCAACGACGTGACGGCGCGTGCAGCATAGCGCAGCCTCGCCTACGATTTCCAGTCGGACGCCCCTCATACGGTCCGTCCCCACTCGGCGTCTTGCAGCAGCCGCCAGTTGATCTTGTTGCTCGCAGTCCTCGGCAGCTGATCGACAAAGACGACGGCGCGCGGCGCCTTATAGCTCGCCATCGCACCGCGCGCCCAGCCGATGATGTCGTCCGGTGACGTCGTCGTGCGTGACGCCTCATCCAGCACCACCAGAGCCTTGACGGTCTCGCCGCGATAACTGTCCGGTGCCGACACGATGCAACACTCCCGAATGGCGCGGTTCTGGTACATCGCGGCCTCAACCTCGGCCGGCCACACCTTGAAGCCGCTGACATTGATCATCCGCTTCAACCGGTCGACGGCGAAGAAGTAACCGTCAGTATCGCGGTAGCCGAGATCGCCCGTGCGCAGGAACCGCTTGCCAGCGAGTTCGATGAAGGACTCGGCATCGGCCTGCGGCCTGTTCCAGTAGCCCCACAGCACCTGCGGCCCGTGCACGACGATCTCGCCGACCACGTTGTCGTCGAGTTCGATCAAGCTCTCCGGATCGACGATCCTCGCATCGGTATCGTGCACGGCAATGCCAAGACATTGCCGCTTGGGTGCGGCCATCGGATTGAGGTGGGTGGGCGACATCGTTTCGGTCATGCCGTAGCCCTCGACGAAATCGAGGCCGAACCGTCCTTTCAATCGCTCGGCAACCGCGGCCGGCATCGCCGCGCCGCCGCCGGTCAGCACTTTGAGCTTCGTGAAGCACCGGTCGCGGAACCGGGCGCTCGCGAGCACGTCGATGATCATGGTCGGCGCGGCGTTCCAGAACGTCACGCCATAGGTTTCGAACAGATCCGGCAGCAAATCCTTGTCCCAGCGCGCCATCAGCAGCAGCGTCGCGCCAGTGACGATCGCCGCATTCATCGAGCCCTGCATGCCCGCGACATGGAACAGCGGCATGAAGCCCGTCATCACGTCGTCGCCACCGAGACCGTACCAGCGCGCCTGCAAGATCGCGGTGAACAGCGCGCTGCGATGCGTATGCATGCAGGCTTTGGGTTTTCCGGTCGTGCCCGACGTGTAGGGCAGGATCATGAGATCGTCTGGCCCGGCACTCATCTCGCCCGGTCGCAAGCCTTGCGCGATCGCAGATGACCAGGAATGCCAGCCCGGCGACGACGGCACGTCTGACGGTGCTTCGGTCACACATGACGGTAATGTATACGGCGTGGCGGCAGGCACCTCGTCGCGATACTGCGCGACGATTGCATGGGTGACGGCTTCGCCCACCAGCGGGGCAAACACAGCGCTGAGCTCGCTGCCGATGATCGCGACCGTGGCGCCGCTGTCGGCGGCGAGATAGTCGATCTCGGCGGTCTTGTTCATCGGATTGACCGGAACGATGACCGCATCCGCCCGCATCACCGCATAATAGGCGATGACATATTGCGGCGAGTTCTGAAGCGCGATCATGACGCGGCCGCCGCGCTTCACGCCGCAAGCGCCTTGCAGGAAGCCGGCCATGGCATCGACCCGGTCGCGCAGCTCGGCGTAGCTCAGGCTCGCGCCGTAAAACACCGTCGCCGGATGCGAGGGCCGATCATGCGCGGCCCGCGTCAGCCCGTCGTAGAGCGTTCCCTCCGGCATCGCGAGATGCCAGGGCTCATCCGCCGGCCAGGCCGGCGACCGATGGGGCGCTGCGTGATCCGCGCTCACCCGTGCTCCTCGTCGGCAATGTCCAATCCGTGGTCGAGCGCATCCAGAAGCCACTCGGCTTCATGCTCGGAGATCACGAGCGGCGGCGCCAGGAACAGCGAGGTCTGTTCGCCGCTGGTTCCGATCACCGCACCGGCCTCCAGCGCCCGCGTTGCGACGCGCGAGGCGATCGGCACTTCGGTAGTGTCGGCGTGCCAGTTGCGCCAATCCGGGCCGTGCAGCTCGACCGTCCAGTGCAGCCCCTGCCCGGCCACGCGTTGCACGCTCGGATGCTTTTGCGCAATCGCGAGCAAGCGGCGGGTGAAGAATTTTTCGAGGCTCTTCACGTGCTCCAAAATCTTCTCTTCGCTGACGACCTTGAGGTAGGCGCTGACGGCGGCCATGCTGATCGGATGGCCGCGCAAGGTGCCATAGTTCTGCCAGCTCGTGCCCTTGAGCCGATCGACGATGTCTTTCGACACCACGACCGCGGCGACGGCGGCTGCGCCGCCGCCAAGCGATTTTCCGAGTGTCACGATATCGGGACGGCTCTTGGCCCCCTGAAATGCGAACCAGCGTCCGGCGCGGCCTGCGCCGGTGACGACCTCGTCCGCGATCCAGTACGAGCCTGCCTGCCGCGCACAGCGCGCCACCTCGTCCTGATACGCGCCATCGTAGTAGATGCCGCCCTGGGTGTAATCGATGATCGTCGCTGCGGTATCCGAAAGCAGGCGCGTGGCATCCGCCAGATATTCGCTCGGAGGCGCATTGTTGGCCGGCGCGCCGTAGATCGCGCCGTCCGGCGCCGGCAAGATTCGCACCGGTGCCATCGGCGCCGGTAGTCGCGAGCCGCCGGCATGCACCGCGAGGCCGCCATGCCATTGCGGCTGCACCGTCATGCTGCGGGACAGGCCCGTGATGCCATGATAGGCGCGCTCGCGCGTCGCCAGCGCAGAGCGCTGCGTCAGCGCCTGGCACAGCGACAGTGCCATGTCGTTGGCCTCGCTGCCGCTGATGCAGAAGCGCACCGCGCCGACCCAATCCTCTTCGCCCCTGAACGCGGTGGCCATCAGATCGTCAGCAGCCTGCTCGCGCCCGACCCAGGTCCAGCCTTCGTTCACGACGGGCGTATCGGCCGCGCGGCGGATCGCCTCCACCATCTCGGGATGGCGATGCCCGAGACCGCCACCAGTGTTGCTGCCGTCGATAAGGCGGCGTCCGTCCGACAGGTGGAAATAGACGCCCTCGCCGCCGACCACCGCCATGGGCGCGCTGTCACCCGCATTCAGCCCGGTTCGCAACAATTTGCTCATCGCAATCCCTTCATTCCGCGGCCTCGACGCCGTAACCACCGCCGCCGCAGGTCTCGATCGTGACGAGATCGCCTTGTTGCAGCACGAGGTTGGATTTACCGTCGATCGCGACGTTTGCACCCTGCCGGACCAGCGAGATGCGACAGGCCTTGCCGGATTCGCCGCCCTGCATGCCGAACGGCGGGATCACCATGCGCTCGATGCAAGTGGTCAGGTGCATCGACGGCGCCAGAATGCGGTAAGTGCGCACCACGCCGTCGCCGCCGCGATGAGCACCCGCGCCGCCGGAATCCCAGCGAATGGCCTGCTGCTCGACGCGGATCGCGTAGCTTGCCTCGATCACCTCGATCGGCGTGTTCGAGGTGTTGGACAGATGCACCCGGGTTGCCGAGATGCCGGCCCGATCGTGGCGCGCGCCTTCGCCGCCGCCGTGAACCTCGTAGAGCATCTTCCACGAACCGTTTTGGCGCGGTTCTGCAAAGAACAGGACCCCCGCTGTGGTCGCCCCGCCCGCGGACAAGCGTTCGGGAATGGTGTCCTGCATGGCGCGGAAGATCGCATCGACGATGCGCATGGACGTCTCATGATTTCCGGCGGCGACGGAGGCTGCCCAGCCCGGCTCCAGGATCGAGCCCGGACGCGTGATGATGGTCAACGGCCGAAGTGCGCCGGCGTTCTGGTTCATGTCGCGCCCGCTCATGATGCGCGCGGCATAGGCGACGGCGGAGCGTGCCATGAATGGCGTCGTGTTGCAGAAATTGGAGACGCGGTCGCAGCTGCCGGAGAGGTCGAAGGTCGCCTCGTCGCCGGCGATGGTGATCTTGACGTGGATCCGCGCCGGCGCATTGTTCACGCTGCCGTCGTCGAGATGATCCTCGCCCTCGTAGACGCCGTCCGGCAGAGCGCGCAACGCCTCCCGCATCTCGATCTCCGAGAGATCGTGCAGGCGCGATTGCGTCGCCGTGAAGACCGGCTTGCCGTGCTCGCGGCAGAGCTCGACGATACGCCGCTCGCCGGCCTTGGTCGCCGCGATCTGGGCGAGAAGATCGCCCTCGCACGCTTCGGGATCCCGAACATTGGCCTTGAGCAGCTGCATGATCGGGGCGCTGACGCCGGCCGTGGTCGCAATCAGCACCGGCGGAATCCGCATCGCCTCCTGGAACGTGTCGATGGCCTTTGCGAAATAGCTGCCGGGCCAGGTGCCGCCGATATCGGGCCAGTGCGCAAGGCTGACCGCGAAGGCCACGATCTCGCCGTCGACGAAGACGGGCCGCACGACCTTGACGTCGTTGAGGTGATTGCCGCCAAGCGCGCCGACATTGTAGATCAGCACGTCGCCGTCGTTCAGGCTCTCGACCGGCACGACCTTCAGCAGTTCGAGAATCGTATAGGCCATCGCGCCGAGATGGATCGGAATGTCGCGGCCCTGCCCGACCAGACCGCCACGGCCGTCCGTGATCGCCGACGACAGGTCGCCGGCCTCGCGCAGCAGTGGCGAACGCGCCGAGCGCGTCATCACCAGACTCATTTCCTCGGCGGCGGCGGAAAGCCCGTGCCGGATGACCTCGACGACGAACGGATCGAGCTTCATGCGGCCCTCCGCGTCAGGAACAGATTGCCGGCAGTGTCCGGCTTGGCCTCCCAGCCGGGCGGCACCACCACTGTCGACCACGCGTCTTCAATGATCGCCGGGCCGCTGACGATTTCGGTCAGCGAAGCGCGGTCGATGATCGCGGTCGCGATATCGTGGAAGCCGTCAAACGAGCAGATGCGGCGGCCAGTGGACACCGCCCTGACAGCGGTCGTCGGCCGGCTCACAACAGTCGTCGACGGACGGCGCGCCTGCACACGCACGGACTCGATGACGCAGCTCTCGCTCGTCGCATAGCCGAACAGCTCGTGACGCCGTGTCAGAAAATCCTTCTTGAGCTTGGCTGCATCCAACGGCAGCGCGAACGGCACCGGAATGGCATCGTTCTGGGCCGCGTAGCGCATCAGCGCCACCAGCTCGACCTGGATTTCCGCCTTCGCAACACCATTTGCGATGAGCGGCGCGGACGCATCGGCAATCAACGCCCCGATCCGCTCCGACACGCGCGCTAGATCGATGCCATCGAGCGCCGCGCGCAAAGTCTGTTGCTGGAGGAAGCTGAAATCGGCGGTGAGACAGCCCAGCGCCGAGAACGCGCTCGACGCACTTGGCACGACGACCTCTGCAATCCCGTAGAGATCGGCAAGACCCGCGGCGTGCATCGGGCCGCCGCCGCCGAAGGCGAGCAGCGTGCAGTCGCGGCCGTCGATGCCGCGCTCGACCGTGACGCGGCGGAGCGCACGCGCCATCGTTGCGTTCGCGACCTTGACGATGCCGAGCGCGGTTTCGGTCAGGCTCAGCCCCAAGGCCTGCGCGATCGCCTCGATGACGCGTGCAGCCGCCTTGATGTCGATCCCGATGCGGTCACCGAGTTTTGTCTCGGGATTGAGATAGCCGAGCACGGCGTTGGCGTCGGTGATAGTCGGCTCGGTGCCGCCGCGGCCGTAGCAGGCGGGCCCCGGCTCCGACCCTGCGCTCTCCGGCCCGACCGTCAAGCCACCCGGACCGTTGCGAACGATCGATCCACCGCCCGCGCCTATGGAATGAACCGCGAGCATGGGCTGGCGCAGCGGCTTGTCGCCGAGCATGCGGCCATCCGTCATCTCGGCCTGGCCATCGACGATCAGACACACGTCGGTCGTGGTGCCGCCCATGTCGAAGGTCAGCATGCGCGAGGTACCGAGCTGGCGCGCGATGCTGACGGACGCCGACACGCCGGCCGCGGGGCCCGACATCGCCATCACCAGCGGCCGCCGCTTCACGGCAGAGATCGGAATCATGGCGCCGGCCGAATGAAACACCTGCAAGCCCGGCCCGATCGGCAGCCGCTGCTCGAGCTCGCTGAGATATTCCACCGCGATCGGCATCGCGGCTGCGTTGAACACGGTCGCCGAGGTGCGTTCGTATTCGCGCGCCTCGGGATTGACCTCATGCGACAGCGAGACATGAGCGACGACATCCTTGAGACGTTCGCCCAGCATCTTTTCGTGCACCGGATTGGCATAGGCGTGAAGGAGAGCCACCGCGACGCTCTGAACGCCCGTCTGTTTCAGCCAGGCCATCAGCCGCTCGATCTCCGCGTCCTCCAGCACCTTCAGCACCCGCCCCTCGTGATCGAGGCGCTCGGCAAGCCCGAAACATCGTTCTGGCGGCACCAGCGGCGGCGATTTCGGCGGGATGTCGAGGCGGTAGAGATCGCGGCGTCGGTAGCGCGCGATCTCGAGCACGTCGGCAAAGCCTTCGGTCGCGACCAGCGCCACTTTCGGCAGCCGGCCTTCGACAATGGCGTTGGTCACGCGCGTGGTGCCGTGGACGAAGCGCTTGACCTCGCTCTTGCGCAGGCCCACCGCCTCGATCGCCTCCAGCATCGCCTGAACCGGAGCCTGCGGCCGCGACGGGACCTTCGCGATCCGCGCTTCCGCGG
>WNGR01012060.1_pt1 | contig 18307 bp, 18 predicted proteins | sample 5407581 | NCBI WGS metagenome assembly WNGR01 (sample SAMN13153383, study PRJNA577476) | soil metagenome | isolation source: 80 cm soil or saprolite under Garry oak tree replicate 2 | place: USA:California | collected 2016-06-15 | reverse complement strand
AAAAAGTAGCGAGCCAGCCTAAAATGTGCCTCCTTACGAAGGAAGAAATCGACACTTCTTTCGGTAAGGAGGACCAATGACCAGTATCGCGTATTCTCCCACCAGCATCCAGACCTCTGAACGCTCCGCCCCATTGCCCCCACTCTGGTTTGGGGAAGTGGTTCTCATGGTTGGACACCTGCGCAAGCAGGGAGTCTTCGACGCCATCACGCAGCGAGTTCGCTTTGCCCGCCGCCGCTTCGGACGCTACGAAGTCATCGACTTTGTGGCTGTGCTGTTCGGCTACGCGATCAGCGGCGAACGCACCCTGGAAACCTTCTATCAAGCGGTGCAGCCCTGGGAGGAGGCGCTCATGGCGCTGTTCGACCGCGAGAAACTGCCCTCCCGCTCGGCGCTCTCACGCTTTCTTGCGAGCGTAAGCTTTGAGGCCACAGAAGCGCCCCGTTCGCTCTTTCTCACCGATCTGCTCGCACGCCCTCTGGACAAAGAGCGACACATCGGTCAGTTGGTTGATCGAGCAGGAAACGCCCACGTGGTCTTTGACATCGATGGGACGCGGCAAGCCGCCCGGCAACGTGCTTTGCCAAAGACAGAAGAACTGCCTGCACCACAGCGTCGCTTGAACCAGGTCTGCGCTCCTGGTTACACCGGGCGCAAACGTGGGGAGGTCGTCCGTACCCGCACCGTTGTCTGAGCCTCGCTCACAGCTACCAGTGGCTCGGCAGTTTCGGCAACCGAGGCAATGGACGCTACCGGGAGGAACTGCGCCGGGGGCTGACTGCCATCAAGGGTTATCTAGAGGCACATCATCTGTCTCCTTCGTGCGCTCTGGTGCGGCTCGATGGGCAATATGGGACAGGGGCCGTCATCGCCGATTTGGCAGGCTTCCCGTTCGTGATGCGCGGCAAGGATTACACCGTGTTAGATCAGGAGTCGATCCAGAACCGCCTGCACTTGCCTGCCGACCAACAGTTCAGCCGTTCAGAGAGTGGCCTGGTGTGCCAGCTCTACGACTGCCCTGATGTCCCGGTGGGGCCGGAGGGCTGCCGCTGCCGTGTCGTAGTGGCGACCCATCCCGCCCCCGAGAAAAAGAGCCGGATCGGTCACACCTGCAAGGGCGTGGTTTACGAACTCTTTTTGACCCACCTCCCGCAAGACGCGTTCACCGCCTCCGATGTGGTGGCGCTCTACCTGCATCGTGGTGCCTTTGAGCCGGTGCTAGCAGATGAAGACAACGAGCCAGATCCCGACCGCTGGTGTAGTCACTCGCCCGCTGGGCAAGAAGCCTGGCAGATCGTCTCGCAATGGATTTGGAACGTGCGCCTGGAACTGGGGCATCAGCTCGAGCCGACAGAGGTGCGCACCACCGAGTTTGCGAGAGCTGTGCCCGAGGCTAAAGCGCAGCAGCACCCCTCCTCGGGCTATGGCAAGCCCGCAGTTGCTGCCCCCTGGAAAGCTGGCCGCTTCTCTGGGCAGGACTTTGCCCTCCAGCCGGATGGAACAGTGCATTGTCCCGCTGACCAATCGCTGGTTGCGCACGACAACGCAGAGAAGCCGATGGAAGCCTCCGTGTGGTGTACGCGGCCAGCATCCGCAGTTGTCGCCCCTGCCCTTTACGCCACCAGTGCCAATGGGAAGGAAATGCCACGAAGAAACCGCGGCAGGTGAGCGTGTTGCTCCATCCTCTCCGGGTTGGTCCCGCGCCGCTGCGGCTTCGCGGGATTGGAGCCGGAGAGAGCAGCGGCGCGCCTGTATACAACTCGTGCGACACCAACGTATCGAGGTCAGCGTGCCGCCTCCCACTCCCGCTTCGCCACACAAAGCCGACGTGATCCTTTCCCGCGCGCAGCGTGCTCACTCTCGCCTCTCGTGGGCGGAGCGGCTCGCTCGCAACGCACGAGTCCCAACAGCGAGCCAGGTGACGATCAGGCTGTTCGGCGTCCCAGAAGGCTTTGCCATCTCACTCGGTTTGGCGACGGCTTAACACCGTCTTGACAGCCGTTAAGTTCTTTCTTCTCGGACAAGCTTGCTTCTCCGTGTGGAGCCTCTTAGCCTCTTTTGCTGGCTGTTCCTCAATTCTTCCTCTCTTCTGCCTTTTTTGACTCTCTATCCCGCTGTTGCTGCCATCTCTCACGGGCGGGGCGTCGGGTTCTGAACGACTTTCGCTCATCAGATCAGGATTAACTCTTCAGCAACCTCGTTGCGCAATTCGTGGGTCCTTGAAGAAGCGCATATCACGCTCATTGGGCACAAGCTACGGGGAAAACTTCAGGAGTTGAACCGCAAGGCGTTTGGAGAGGTCTTAACTGATATCTTTAAGCGCCTCCAGTTACAGATCGATGATGAGGAGAAGCAGCGCTTTATCCAAAGCAGGAATAGCCTTGTTCATCAAGGACGCTTCCATTGTGAAACGCAAAAGCAAGCAGAGCCGGATGATAGGGAGCTTTTTCGAGAATATTGCTTCCTGATGAGTATTCTCGACAGGGTCGTTCTCAGGCTTCTGGGATATCACGGTATCTATTGGGATTGCAGATCACCTGGGGAGCCTATTCCTAGAGAGCTTAGCTGAGTAGTCCTCTATAGGGACGGTCCTCATCATGAACATAGGATGTCCCACAGCTTTTTGCAAAGTTCTTGAGAAGTGAGTGCGAGGATTCGCCGGATTGGTTCCCTGTTACGCTCACATGCTCACCGTGTGCAATCTGAGAGTACACGAAAAACTCAGCTTCCCACTTTAGCTTTCTCTTGTTCCCGCTTAACAACATATCCCTCGATTATTTCTGCTGCTCTTGCCAAGCATTGCTGATAGCTCAGTTTTATTTGAGCTTGTGATACGGCATGACGGTGATGTTGCAATGACTGTTTCAGATCACTGATGTACACTCTGGAGCGCCCCAAATAGTTTATCAGATCCTTTTCCCCACCCACTGCATTCTCTAGTTTTTCAATCGCGATGTACAATATCGGCACAGCTTTGCTTTGGGTTTCACCATTCGCTTCAATCAGGCATTTTAGGGCTTCTACAGCCTCGAGGCATTCCTCCAACTGCTCTGCCCTTTCGGATAGTTTCAACAAAGGCTGCATGAGAAGAATCCAGCATGCCCCCTTGAGAGTAACCCGTAGCGTTGAATATCCTGATGGGATAGTACCTGCCACGAAGCCCCTTTTTTCAAGACCCGAAAGAGCCTGAATCACTTCAACTCGGGCCGTATATTGGTCTATCTCATTCCTTGTAGGCAGTAGCGCGGATACAGTCTCCTGGTGAGGTATACTGACAAGTGCGTAGAATGTAATACCCTCCTCATAACAGACGGCTCGCTCATGAACGAATTGTAAAGCCCTCGCACGCAGAGGCGGGATTCTAGGAAGAGGAGGTGTTACGAAAGATGCTGTTGGTGGTACAGAGGGGCAATTGGCAGAAGGCGCAACGTACATCCACCGATGGCCATTGAAGTTCCCCCTACCTACGCAGAGTAGCCCATGTCTACTAGATCTTTGAGTGCCTGGGCTATACCGAAGACACAGGAGTCGTTGTCCCACCTGTAAGCTACGCCTAACTCTTGAGAGATTCGCTGCTCTGAAATGAGAAAGTCAATCCGTTCGCGTACTTCGGGGGCTCCATTTATAATCCTCCAAATGGCATCTACTAACTGCGGATAATTATCGATCTCCATTATATCATTCTCCTTAAACGTGTCATCATTTTCTGTGCAACCACTTGCGCCTGCGCCATAGCTCATCGTTGATGCTCATTCGGCGGATCTGGTAAAACCGACAGTATCTATCGCATCGAAAGTTAATTAACATGTCTCAATTACAGAGAAAGATTGGTAGTCGTCCCCAATGCAGATCATGCTGACCTCTTCACCACCATCTTGTACATGCACAGTGAGGGTCTTGGCCAGCCAATCGACCATTTCTGCCGAAACATCTTGAAACTCATCAATGAAGAGATGTTTGAGGTGTCTCAACTGACCACGCATGGCCCGCAGTGTCGTTTCCTGGCGCAGGACACTTAACACGTCATGGAAACGCACGTAACGGCGCTGGGTCAGTTCGGCATGAAAGCTGCGCCAGAAGAGGGGCAGCATCTGCGCAATCATGCTGCTGGTCAGGTCCAGCGTTCCCTGCACCTGCACCTGCTCGACCTCCAGGCGAAGGCTTTCGCTAAAGACGCCCTCCTGGTAGAGGAGTTCGGCCAGGTGAAGGCGATGAAGGCCGCCAGCTACCTTCACACGCACAGAGGGAGCCGCTGCAGACGTGCTGGCATGTTCCTGGAAGCCTACCCAGCCGTGTAAGAGCCTCTCGCCGTCTGGCGAGAGTCTCGGTCTGCCATCTGCCATGACAAAATCCTTGGGCCCAAGCTTCTTATGCTGGTCGAAGTGATCGGTATAGAGGGCAATAAACTTGCGTCGGTCGCGTTCATGGAATGATAATTTGCGACCCGCAGCTTCACCGGTGGTGTGCGGGTCTCGCTCAATATGCAACAAGAGCTTGCCTATTTGGAAGGCGGCATACATCTGTCCACCATACCCACCGTTCATAGGGCAGCGAACGGGAAAGGACGGCAACGGGACGAAAGGAATACCAAGCTCACGCAGCCGATCGGCAACGGCGGCACGGTAGGGATCGCTATACCAGCACTGGCGCTGATCCTGGAAGCCAGGGTCGGGAGCAAATTGCCCGGAGCGGTTAAAGCCGTGATAGGCTCGTTCCTGTCTCAGGAAAGCTTCCCATATCGCCGGTTCTGTCTCGGCGCGTAAACACTGCCCAGATGTTGCCCGCATCCAGTGCTGCCGGGTTTCTTCGGTCAGCAGCGTGGTCACGAACGCGCGGTACTCAGGTGATTGGTCGTATGCCCTGGTGTGAGCAGCGTTGAGGATTTCTCGTTGCTGGGCAGAGAGTTTCGCCGTCAAAAAGGGATTGAAGTGCTGCATGTCTTCTTCAGTGGCAGCACGCTCTCCGAGCAGGTCAAAGAAACCAGCAACCTCCCCCATGAGAACAGCTGAACGTAAACGCGCAATGACACTGTGAAACGTGCTGACCACCCGCTGCGCCGACGTGCGCAGCTCTGCCCGGCGCTCTTCGCTCACGCTGCGCTGTTCCACACGCTCCTCCCAGCACGCCAATCGCTGCGCCAGCTTCTCCTGGAAGTCGCGGGTAGAGGCTCGTGTAAACGAAAACACATGCATCTCATCTAACGGAATGTTGAGCAGCTTGTGCAGGACGAGCAGCCGGAGGATCAGCGTGGTTGATTTGCCAGAACCCGCCCCGGCAATCACACAGGTGGTAGAAGTGGGGGCCAGAATCATCTGCCACTGATCAGGGGTTGGCTCGACTCCAAGCAGACTGACACATCGTCGTGCTTCTGCCTGTCTCTCTGGGAGGGCCAGTTGCTGTATGGTCGGACACGCAGGCAGAAGGAATGGATGAGAGACCGGTGCCGTCCCCTGACTGGATAGCGTTTCATCTATATACGAAGAAGAGGGAGTCGCAGCACTGTTCTGCCAAAGCTTCTTCCATGGGCGAGAGAATGGACTCATCGGTAGCTCCTTCCAAGCAGGTACGACGTCTTTGAGAAATGTGACTTTCTCTCTTCCTTGCTTGCACTGCAAGTGGTATACGTTACATAACCACCTTTTGTCAAGAGCAGCTTGCTCACGGCAAGAGGTACAGTACGGGGAGGATGTGTAAAAATCTCTCAGTGTCCAGAGACCTATCTGACTTTTCTGAACTCCATTGTGGAGAGGCATGTGTACTGACCTAGCAGCTTGTCGGAGAAAAGCAGATCTGCATCGGTGATGGTATACTGGTGAACATGAAAAGGACATTCAAAACGGTGGACTACGACCAGGCACTCGATCTGACGGTGCGGCTGGGCGACTGTCTGCCCCCCGACCATTTGGCGCGCTTCGTGGTAGACAGCGTGGCCCAACTTGACCTGTCGGCTCTGTATGCCCACTATGGGACCCGCGGTGGAGAACCCGACGCTCCTGAAGTATTGTTGGGCTTGCTGCTCTATGGCTATGCGACCGGGGTATTCAGTTCGCGCAAGATCGAGCGCGCCACCTATGAGGCGGTGCCATTCCGCTTCATCGCGGGCAACCTGCATCCCGACCACGAGACGCTGGCGACCTTTCGGCGCACCTTCCTGCCCGAGTTGAAGGACCTCTTCGTGCAGGTGCTCTTGCTCGCCCAGGAGACGGGCGTGCTGAAGTTGGGGACGATCAGTCTGGACGGAACCACGATCCATGCGGATGCCTCCAAGCAGAACGCGGTCAGTTACAAGCGGCTGCTGGAGATGGAGACACAACTGCGAAGCGAGGTCGAGGAATTGTTCGCGCTTCCGTGAACAGAGCGACCAGCCAGAGGTGCCCGATGGGTTAGTAGTACGCGAGGAGATCGCGCGGCGCGAGGATCGGCTGGCGCGACTGGCAGAGGCCAAAGCGGTGCTGCAAGCGCGCGCCCAGGAGCGTGCGGCAGCCGAGCAAGCGGAGTATGAGGCCAAGCTGGCGCAGCGCGCGGAGCGGGAGCGCACCACGGGACGTCGCCCGGGTGGTCGCCCACCGACCCCACCGGTGCCAGGACCGCGCGACGGTGACCAGTACAACTTCACCGACCCGGAGTCGCGCATCATGAAAAACCCGACCAACGCCGGCTTCGAGCAGGATTACAATGCGCAGGTGGCCGTGGATCAGGGGAGTCTGCTGATCGTGGGATGCGCGCTCTCCAATCATCCCAACGACAGTTAAGAAGCCGAGCCTACTCTGGAGGCCATCCCGTCCGCGCTCGGCACGCCCGAGGCGGCCGCGCTGGATACTGGCTACTTTGGCCCCGCGACGCTGCTGGCCTGTGCCAAACGCAGCATTGAGCCCTACATCGCGACGGGGCGTGATCCCCATCATCCCAGCTGGCAACAGCGGTTCGCGCCACTGCCTGATCCGCCGCCGGAGGACGCCAGCGCACAAGTCAAGATGGCCTACAAGCTCAGGACCGCGCTGGGCAAAGCCATCTACGGGGCACGCAAATGCACGGTCGAACCAGTGATCGGCATCATCAAAGAGATCCTCGGCTTCCGCCAGTTCTCCTTGCGTGGGATCTCGGCGGCGGGCGAGTGGTGCCTGGTCTGTTTGGCGTTCAATCTCAAGCGCTTCCATATCTTATCCTGGGCCTAGCGTGGGGATGGGGGCATCTTTCCAGGTCGTTCGGTCACCATCGCTGACCCTGTCCTGCCTGTGACCGCATGCCGTTCTGGCGCTTGTGCCCGTGCCGTGAACAACACATGCGCTGGCGGAGCGGCTGGCATCACTGCCCATCCGTTCTCTCCGACAAGCTGCTAGACAGAGCTTTTACGGAGGAGGCGGAAGGGACTTGAGCCATCGAGTGATTCACCTCCTCCCTTGAAGCGAGAAACCTCTGGACGCTCGTCCAAGAGGAGTAGGATCAGGGCATCATCCATCCCATATGCTATGCTGAACGTTGAGCAGACTGCGTTCTCGAACACCTCCCTATTCTCATGGTGAGACACCGTTTTGAGATGGGCAGATGAGCGTATGAGGCTCTGAGTCGAGGTTGCTACTCTGAGGAGCAAAGGAAGAGGCTCGGGAAAGTGGCGGGAACGACCAGATACCGCGCTTTGCCTTTCCGGTTTTGCAGTGGGCAATCAGAACATATCTATAACAAAGTTACTTGCAAAATACAAGATATTGAAGGAGTTGTTCATGACAACCACTACAAACAATCCAGCAGGAACGTACGCTTCTGTCAACGGAATCAACCTGTACTATGAGATTCATGGAACTGGCACGCCTTTGATCATGCTTCACGGTGGCTTTGGGACCTTTGAGATGTTCGCTGCTCTTTCTCCCGCGCTGGCTGAGAAGTATCAGGTCATTGGTGTCGATCTGTATGGGCACGGACGCACAGCCCTCACGGATCGCCCCATCCGTTTTGAGCACATGGCTGACGATATCGCTGGCCTGATAGGGCATCTCGAACTCGAAAAAGCCGACCTGCTTGGCTTCTCTCTTGGCGGTGCCGTGGCTCTGCAGACCGCCATTCGCCATCCAGAACGGGTCAACAAACTCGTGGTGATCTCCACACCGTTCAAACGGACGGGCTGGCATCCCGAAATGCAAACAGGCATGACATCCATCGCCCCTGAGTTCTTTATGAGTACTCCCATCTATGATGCCTATCTGCGTGTTGCGCCAAAACCAGAAGATTTCCCTCGACTTGTCGCCACCATGAAGGAAGCCCTGGGTCAGGACTATGATTGGACAGAGCATGTTTCCGCTTTGGGAACCCCCACGCTGATTATCGCTGGCGATGCTGATGGTCTTCCTCCTTCGCATGCGGTAGCGTTCTTCAACCTCTTTGGCGGTGGCTTGAAGGATGCTGGCTGGAATGGGGAACACCTCATCCCATCACAACTCGCCATCTTGCCTGGTGCCACCCATTACAACATGATGTTCCGAGCTGATCTCCTCCTCCCAGTTCTTTCTCCCTTCCTTGACGAGATGCGCAAGTGAGCGTGCTTTGAGCCAGCGTAGAGAGGCGGGTTCAACTTGAAGTTGGCTCATGTCCACTTTTGGGGATAGATGAGCTTATCGGTAGGGTAGATGAGTTTATGAGAGAGGGTAATGGGGTTGCCTTTGCTGTGAATGCAAGAGCCAACAGCCCCTCAAAAAGAGCAAGATAGAAGAAGGGGTTTTCTTGTGAGTATGCTTTGATGGTTAAATGACCAGCAGGTAGATCAGGGAGCGGCGATATCCATCGAAGCACAGAACGCCGCGCAAGTGCGTCAATAATTTCGATGAAGAGTGAGCAGGTTTCGGCGCGAAGAGTGAGCACTTGAGGCGAAGGTTGAGCAGCACAACCATTGACAGCCTGAAAAACCGAGCGCCTCGCGCGGATGGTTGTGCGCAAGAGTGGTCAATTCGGGTGGTCAGACGGACCACACATCGCGCTTTACGAGGCCCTGATCTCCACAGAAAAACGGTCGAGATCGGCTCGATAGAAGTTCTTGCGTCTTCCATGCGCATTCGATTTCCAGCCAAATTCCGAGAAATGCGGACGCATTTTCACCGCTTTTTCTGGTATACTGAGGACAGAAGAACGAATGTTTGAGATACGAAAAGGAGCCTGACATATGAGCACGGATACAGCGCTGGTCGTCATCGATGCCCAGATCGGGGTCGTGGGAGAAGCCTATCACCACGACGAGGTGCTCTCGAACATCCAGCTGTTGCTGGGTCGTGCCCGCAGCAGCGGGACGCCCGTTCTTTATGTGCAGCACAATGAACGAGGCGGGATGGAGAAAGGCGAGCCATTGTGGCAGATTCACCCGGCAGTGACGCCGCGCGAGGGTGAGCCCGTCATCCAGAAAGAATCACCCGATTCGTTTCATGAGACGCGTTTGCAGGAAGAGTTGGAAGCGCGCGGTATCAAAAGCCTGGTCATCACCGGGGGCCAGACACAGTATTGTGTCGATACAACCGTCCGCAGGGCAGTTGCTGCCGGCTACGACGTGCTGCTGGCCAGCGATGCTCATACCACCGAGGATAGCGAGACATGGCCTGCGGAAACAATTATCGCGTTCTCTAACGAGACGCTCAATGGCTTCTGGGCAGGTGAGCGCAAAGTGCGGGTACAGCCAGCTAGCGAGATTCATTTTGCTGAGCAGTAGAGCTTTCGCCTATGACACGTCGAGGCCGACGCCCCGACCTGGATGCTCTCTTCATTTACAACTATCGAGCGTCACAGGCGGTTTCTGGAGCGGCTTTTCTAAGGTCGGCTCCAAACCGCTGCTCACTCGTCACCTTATTAACCAGTATAATTCCAAAATAGACATTGACAAAAGCAGACAAACACGTGAAACTAGGATCAGCATTACACGCGGGAGGTGTACAGATGGATCCCTTGTGGAGGACCGCCCTCTGGCAGCAGTTCGGCGCGACTATCGACATGCTCGAAAACGCCCTGCTCGCCTGTCCCAGCACGCATTGGAATGGACGCCTCTGGAGCGACCACTCAGACCACCCTCTGCCACCGGAATACGCAGCATTCTGGTCTATCACCCATCACACACTCTTCTGGCTCGACTTGTATCTCACAGGCTCACTTGAAGGATTCGCTCCCCCCACGCCCTTCACCTTGGATGAGCTTGAACCAGCACGTGTCCTTCCCGAACAGCCCTATACCAAGGATGAGTTACACGTCTATCTGGTGAATCTGCGCAAGAAGTGCCAGACAACGATTGCTGGGTTGTCAGACGAGAAAGCGCACCAACAGGTCGATTTCCCCTGGATCGGGGGAAAGCCGATGAGCTTTTTAGAGCTCCTCTTGTACACCATGCGCCACGTGCAGGAACATGCGGCCCAGTTGAACCTGTTTCTCGGACAGAACGCCAGTGATGGAGCCTCTGATTGGGTCAGCCGGGCGAAAGCCGATGAGGGCGGTGAGTAAGCGCTTTCAGAACTGCACCCGAATTGACCACCGAATTGACCACTCTTGCGCACAACCATCCGCGCGAGGCGCTCGGTTTTTCAGGCTGTCAATGGTTGTGCTGCTCAACCTTCGCCTCAAGTGCTCACTCTTCGCGCCGAAACCTGCTCACTCTTCATCGAAATTACCAGGTGAAAAACAGAACAGGAGGAAATGAAAGGGGAAAATAACATGGGAAAAGTAATTTTTGGCATGACAATGTCACTGGATGGTTTTGTGAATGACCGGAACGGTGATGTGAGCCGCCTGTATCCTGATCTCGATGCATTACGAAAAACTGAGATGCTTCAGGAAGCAATAAAAACGACCGGGGCAGTGGTGATGGGCAGACGGGCCTATGACATGGCAGAGGGGGATTTCACGGATTACGAATTTCAAGTGCCAATCTTTGTCCTGACTCATGATGTTCCAGAAAAAGTGGCCAAAGGAGAAAACGCAACGTTGAAGTTTACCTTCGTCACCGACGGTATTGCAAGCGCCATTGCACAAGCAAAGGCAGCCGCAGGTGACAAACATGTCACGGTCATAGGCGGCGCGAATACCGCTCAGCAGCTCATCAGAGCTGGCCTGCTTGACGAAATACAGATTGGCATCATGCCCGTACTGCTCTGTGAGGGTCTCCGCTTGTTCGATCATCTAGGTACTGAGCATATTGAACTGGAAAGAACGAGGGTCATCGAGTCCCCTGGGAGAACAGATATGAGATTCCGTGTCGTCAAGGATGGAGGGAACAGGCGATGAGCGCTGCAGGATTGTCCAAGGCGCGGCTCAGCCGCATGCACGAGGTCATGGCTGGCTATGTCGAGCGCGGTGACGTGCCTGGTCTCGTCACGCTGGTCAGCCGGCGGGGCGAGGTGCATGTCGATGTGATCGGGACGCAGGCGTTCAAAGACCCCGACCCGATGCGGCGCGACACCATCTTCCGCATCTCCTCAATGACCAAGCCGATCATCGCTGTTGCGACGATGATCCTGGTGGAGGAATGCAAGCTGCGGCTGGACGAGGCGGTGGATGCTCTGCTCCCCGAACTGGCCGAGCGCCAGGTGTTGAAGCGACTCGACGGGCCGCTCGACGACACGGTGCCCGCGAAGCGAGCGATCACGGTACGTGACCTGCTCACCTTCCGCATGGGCTTCGGGCAGATGATGGCACCGCCGGATGCGTATCCGATTCTCTCGGCCGCGAGCGCCCAGCAGATTGGCATGGGGCCGCCGAGTCCGTCGGCAATGCCTGCGCCTGATGAATGGATGCGCCGCCTGGGGAGCCTTCCGCTCATGCACCAGCCGGGGGAGAAGTGGATGTACAACACGGGGTCCGATGTGCTGGGCGTGCTGATTGCACGCGCCTCAGGTCAGCCGCTTGAGACGTTCTTGCGCGAACGCATCTTCGAGCCGCTCGAAATGCGCGACACCGGCTTCAGCGTGCCGGAGGCATCGCTCGACCGGCTGGCAACCAGCTACTGGACCGATCCTACGAGCGGGCAGCTTACCATTTATGACGAGCCCAGGAGTGGCCAATGGAGCCGCCCGCCAGCCTTCCCGTCGGGAGCGGGGGGACTGGTTTCGACCATCGACGACTATCTGGCCTTTGGTCAGATGATGCTCAACTTGGGCAAACACGGCAACGAGCGTATCCTGTCGAGGCTGTCGGTCGAGCTCATGACAACCGACCAGCTGACGCCTGAGCAGAAAGCGGTGTCTGGCCTGTTTCCTGGCTTTTTTGACAGCCACGGCTGGGGATTCGGTGTCTCCGTGGTCACCAGGCGCGACGACGTGGCAGCGGTCCCCGGTCGGTATGGCTGGGATGGCGGCCTGGGCACCTCCTGGTATACAGACCCCCGGGAGGAGATGGTCATCATCCTGATGACCCAGTGCGCCTGGACTTCCCCCAGGCCACCGAACGTCGATTTCTGGACCCTGGCCTACCAGGCGATCGACGACTAACGAAGATCAGAGAGTCCCCGACGAGAACAGATATGAGATAAGGAAGACATGAGAAGATGCGAGTTTTTGTCTCATTTCTTCCCCACTGCCCGCAGGGAATGCAAGATACGCAAAGGATATGGTGCTCAGCTTCTCGGGCTTAGAGAACCTTGGGGCTTCTTCTGCAATTCCTTGAGGGCATCGCTGGCTATCCATCTGGCTGCCGGAGAATCCAGCTGTTTGATCGCAGAGGCCCATTCCATCGCCACCGCACGCAGATGGCTATTACGTTTCCCGATCTGGCGCAAGGCCCAGTTCACCGCTTTCTTCACAAAATTGCGCTCATCGCCTGCATATTGCTTGATCAATGGGAAAAAGGGCAAGAATGCCTCATCATTGGCTCGTTTGTCATGAACCGCCAGTTCAGCCATCAGCACAAAACCAGCCCGCCGGACAAACTCCTGCTCCCGGTGAGCCCATTCCATGGCTTTGTGATAGGCGTAAGGGGTTTTATCGAAGAGGTTCCCGCAGACCTGGTCGCAGACATCCCACGCATCGAAATCGTTGACCCATGCTTCCATAAGCTCAGGGGAAACAAGGCGTGGGTCAGCGATCATGGAAGCCAGGATGCGTGCCTCGTGTATGCCAGTCTGCCACAACTCGAGAGCCAAGGAATGATTCCTGCCGACATCTTTAGCAATGCTTCGTAGCGTGGGGATCGAGACGCCTAGCGTCTGGTCAGAGCTGATACCAACTCTTGCCATCCTCTGGACAGTTTGCGGGTTGGCGTGCTGGTGCAACGTCGTGATGATCTGGTCCACTGTCATAGCTCTGCGTCTCTGTTCCTTTCATGAAGGCATCAAAGCGGAACGAAGAAGCGTTTGAACATGCAGCCTTCAGAGATTAGGCATCAAGCAGAGCCTCTTCTACTGGAAGTGGAAGATCTGAGCTTGGTTGGGCATGAATCCAGCCCAGTTCATTTAAATCGCGTATGGCTTGAGCGATTTCTTCATCTTGGAGAGGTGGTTGACGTCTCTGCTTCCAGTGCTTCACTCCCTCAAACACTGCCATTTCAGTGACGGGGGGCTGAGATTCTCGGCTCAAGGATTGAGCCGTAAAATGAACGGTGGCTGCTAGCTTCTTGTGTTCGCATCCGTAGAAACAAATCCGTGATGCGATCAATAATGGCTTCCCATTGTTTTAACTCATGCCGAAACGCTTGAGCCGCATCTCTATAGGTCGATCCTGGTTGTATGGCAAACATATTCCCACGTTGCACCTCGTGTATCAAGCCGTTGTTGACAAGACGGGTCACAAGCGGTCGCACATCAGGTGAGAAAGGACCGTAACTTCCGCGGACAAAGTGTAAACCGGTTGGCAATCCCAACTCAGTCGCAAAGTAGGCGATCTTCTGGAAGGTGATCCTGCCGATAGGCCAATGGTATGGTTCACGCTCGATACGCGCGAGGATTTCAACCAGGCACACATAGGCTGGATTCATCGTTCCTCTCTCTTCTTGAGAAGCATTTGTAATTGTTACCACTGGTGTTTGAGCAAGGAACGATGTCTCGATTTCCTCTTGTGGCGTTCCATAAGGGGCATAGAGTTCGACGGGAATATCGAGTCGACTCAGATAGCGATAGAGCGTGGGACCCACCACTCGCCATTCAAGTTGTCCGTTATTACAGCCGAGTGCAGGAACTGCTAGTGAAGTGATTTCCCATTCCCGATAGTGCTTTTCAAGATATTCGAGGCCAGCCACAATATCAGAGAGCCGAGACACGGATCGCCAGTGATCCTTGGTCGGGAAGTTGAGTATCCAGGGAGGGAGCAACCGTCGATAAAGGTAGGGTTCGCCCAATCGCACTTCCTTTGCTTTGCAGCGAATCACATAGTCCTCATACATATCAGGAAACAATTTCTTGAATTCGAGGGCCAAGCCTTTCCCCATGATGCCAACGCAGTTTACGATGTTCACAAGGGTTTGTGCCTCCGACGTGAAAATGTTACCGACTAATGGACGAATCATAGTCGCTCCTCCTTGGAGAAGAACAGGTGAGCATTGACAGCAAGAGAAAGTTGCGGTGCAATACCATTGAGTCTTCTCTGGCTCTCTCTACAGGAGACATAGGCTCCAAATATGTAGTGAGGAGGTATACGGTTAGGGACCAGAACTTCCGCACACATGATTTTTTTATGATTATCAGATTCGATGTCATCTCCAGGATGAGTCCAATATTGGGCAAACACGAGCTCGCGATCGATCAACGCAAGCCCCGTTGATGCAGGGCTAAAACGTGCGCTTGAAGCCGCATTTCTGTGACACTCCGCTTGGACTAAAGTCCAGCGGCTTCTCGTTTCAACGCCGAAGGTGACTCACCTGATTGCTCAGGCCCCTCTCTTCGGCTCGACGAAGGCCCCGTCCGGGCCAAGACCTGCAAGCCGCGTTGCAGGATGTTTCTGGCAGCATTCTCGTCGCGATCGGCGATGGAGCCACAGAAGGGGCACACATGCGTTCGGACACTGAGGGACTTTTCGACATACGCACCACACGAAGAGCATTGTTGCGACGTGTAGTGAGGTCGCACAGCAATCACTTGACGCCCAGCACTCTCAGCCTTGGCTTCAAGGTAGTGCCGGAACATCCCCCAGGATGCATCGGCGATGGCAAAGGCCAAACAATGGTTGCGCACCATGTTGGATACTTGCAAGTCTTCAATGACAATGGTTTGATAGTGTTTGACATAGTGATGAGAAGCTTTATGAAGGGTATCTTTGCGTTGGTTGGCAATGCGTTCATGGATACGCGCTACCAGGTGCTTCACCTTTTTGCGTCGGTGGCTTCCCCTTTTACACGTAGCCAGTTTGCGTTGGGCCCGTGCCAGCTTCTTTGCGCTTTTCTTGGCATGTTTCGGGTTGTCGGTGATCTGCCCATGACTATCTGCCACGAGATAGCGGATCCCCATATCAAGTCCAACGGCATTCTCCTTGTGAGGCAGTGGTCCTTGAGTGGTTTCACAGATGCATTGCAGATACCAGCCAGAGGGACGTAAGACAATCCGTGCGAACTTAAACGTTCCCTCAAGAGGTCGATGCACAATGACCCGAATACGTCCACCACAGTGTTTCGGAGCCCTGAACCTGCCATTGTCCAAACAGTTCGCGGCATCCCGGAATTGCATGGTATTCCAGGCGTTGGCACCTTTAAAGCGGGGGAAGCCAATGTTACGGCCCTCTTTGAGCCCCCGAAAGAAATTCGTGAAGGAGCGGTGGAGACGTTTGAGCGTAGTATCAACAACCACGGCAGGCAGATCAGGATGGGCCTCTTTGCCATGCCGCTTGTCTTGCTCGTACAGGTGCAGGTACGTGCCGGTCTCTTGGTAGTGCGTGATCAATTCCTCAAGGCAGGCATTGTACATCTTGCGCGAGGCAATCAAGGTCTTCATCAAGGCGTGTTCTTGGGCCTTGCTTGGTCGCAACCGGTACTCAAATGTTCTCATGACTCAAGGATAGCACAACATGACTATATAGTCCACAAGCAAGAGCTAAAGCCCGAATACGCCTCACCGCTGGGGTTGAAACCCCGCAGCTTGCGGCGGGCTAAAGCCCTTTTCTGTCATACTTCAGCAGATGAGCATTGGTTTTGGTATCTGTCAAATCGTTGATCGCCACCACCTCAAGCTCATGGCTGTGACGTTCCAGGATTGCTTTCATCGACTGACGTCCGATACGCCCGAAGCCATTACTACCTACGCGGGTAGCCATAGAGGCAGTTTCTCCTTTTCCGAACTTCTCGTTTTCAAGCTATTCCTCCTCGTTGGACTATCGGTAATGACGGAAGGTGCGGCGCAAGTCGTCAATCCAACCGTCCGGGATTTCCCAGGGGATGAAGTGACCACCGTGATCGTGAACGGTGACGTTCACGTGGTTGTACCAGGATGCCCGATCGCTGCTCAGGAAATGCTGAACACGGTTCTCCGTAGAAACACCAGGCGGGTTCTCATAGCCCACGAACGTGATACCGGTGGGAGCTTCGACGACTGGCCAGCGGTCGTGGGCGGGTGTCCACGGATAGCGGTTTGCATTCGCGTACATGCGCATGGAGGTTTCGATGGCATTATTAACCCAGAAAATCATGGCGTGCGTGAGGATATCGTCTTTCGAGAAGATGTGCTCAACATTGCCATCATTATCGCTCCAGTTCGCCCATCGTTCAAGAATCCAGGCGAGCATCCCCACTGGGGAGTCGCTGAGTCCGTATGCGAGGGTACTCGGCTCGAGCACATGCACGGCTAGATGGGCAGCGAAACGGCGATCGAGCGATACGATCCTGGCCCGGATATGCTCAGGAACACTCTCTGGAATGGGATGCCCGCCGCTGAGATCCCATGCACGATCCCCATTGAACAAACTTAACTTTTGTGCAGAGCCAATATGGATCGCGTACAGTTCGTTGGCGTATTTATGCCCAAGTTGGCCAGTCACCAGAGCCCCGACATCGCATCCACCAGCAGCGTACTTTTCGTAGCCAAGGATGGTCGTCATAAGGGTGTGCCAGAGATCAGCAACCTTCCAGAAATTCATGTCCGGGTTGTTTTGCAGGGGCGTCGAGAAGCCGAAACCGGGAAGTGAGGGTACGATGACATCAAACGCTTCGGCAGGGTCGCCACCGAATGCACCAGGGTTCGCAAGCGGATCAATGACCTTGGACCAATGCCAAAAGGTCCACGGCCAACCATGAGTCAAGATAAGTGGAACTGGGTTCGGGCCGACACCAGGTTTGCGCATGAAATGCACAGGAACGCCATCGACGTTCACCTGGTAATGTTCGTAGCGGTTCATTGCTGTCTCCGCTTTGCGCCAGTCGTAGGCATTGAGCCAGTAGTCAACAAGTTCCTCAAGGTAGGTTCGACCAACACCGTAATACCAGTCGTCATTGCCAACGCCCAGAGGCCATCTGGTGCGCTTCAGCCGTGTGCGAAGGTCCGAGAGTTGTTCGTCCGAGACGTGGATCAGTGTGGGTTGAAGTGGAAACGAGGGGCCTGCCAGAGAGGCTCCTTCTTGGCTTCCAAGCATAGTTCACTCCTTTTCTTTTGGGCGTTCCGTGTGCTGTTCGATGCTGGCGGAAGGAGGTGGGTGCAATGGTAGCTCTGGGTTTCTTCTCAATTCGATCGTATGGGCCAGAGCTGGCAAGGCGGATGCAATGGCCGCACGTTCTTCTGAGGGCAAGCTGTCGAGCAAGCTGGTGAGCCGCTCCACACGCGCGGCGTGGCGTACTTCGATGACCTGTGCTCCACGTGTGGTAAGTTGTACCAGCACCGCACGGCCATCGCGGGGATCTGCTCGACGTTCGAGCAATCCGTCGTCTTCGAGCCGTCGCACCATTTGCGTGATAGCCGGTTGCGTCATTTGTTCTGTTGCAGTCAACTCGGTCAGCCGCATGGGGCCTTTGCGAGAGAGCGTATGCAACACCGAAAGAGTGGTGAAACTCAGTCGTTCCACCGAGGGTAATCGAATGAAGATGGTTGTGAATTCTTCAATGATGGTTGTCAAGTCCCTGACATTGAGGTCAGGATCAGAAAAATGGTCTGTCATACGTCATATTATATCACGATTTTATATAAATTTTCTATGGAAATAAGCCCTGATGCTGTCAATCCCAGGATAATGCCGGGAGAAATCGGTACAGGTATCTGGGTGGACAAGCAATCTGAAAATACAGACTTCCGGCTGGAGAACGTACAGATTGAAGATAAGTTTGTCGCTTTCGGAAGATAAGTTTGTCACGTCATAGACAGTTTCAGTTTTGCACCACTCTCAACGCTCAAACCCAAGTTCTTGCAGAGTAGTCCGCCAGACTACTCTAGCTTCCTGCATAC
>WNGR01005007.1_pt1 | contig 18312 bp, 12 predicted proteins | sample 5407581 | NCBI WGS metagenome assembly WNGR01 (sample SAMN13153383, study PRJNA577476) | soil metagenome | isolation source: 80 cm soil or saprolite under Garry oak tree replicate 2 | place: USA:California | collected 2016-06-15 | reverse complement strand
CCACCCAGGCGGACCGGTACCCGCACCAGCTCTCCGGCGGCCAGCAGCAGCGGGTCGCCCTGGCCCGCGCGCTGGCCATCGAGCCCCAGGTGCTGCTGCTCGACGAGCCGCTGTCGGCGCTGGACGCCAAGGTCCGGGCGCAGCTGCGGGACCAGATCCGCCGGATCCAGCTTGACGTGGGCATCACCACGCTGTTCGTCACCCACGACCAGGAGGAGGCGCTGGCGATCGCGGACCGGGTCGGCGTGATGCAGGACGGCCGCATCGAGCAGCTCGCGCCGCCCACCGAGGTCTACTCGCGCCCGGCGACCGCGTTCGTCGCCGAGTTCGTCGGCCTCACCAACCGCCTGGCCGGCACGGTCAGCGGCTCGACGGTGACCGTGCGAGGACGCGACCTGCCGCTGGTGGACCTCTCCACTCCGCCCGGGCCGGTGACCGCGCTGGTGCGGCCGGAGGCGGTCACGCTGGCCTCGGACAGCTCGGGCGGGTCCGGGCCGCTGACCGGCACCGTGATCGCCACCACGTTCCTGGGCGCGACCAGCCGCGTCACCGTCGATCTGGGTGATACCACGATCATGGCGCAGCTCACGACCGCGGACGCCGCAGGGCTGCCGGCGGGCAGCCGGGTGTCGCTGACGATCCGGCCGGACCCGGTGCTGGTGTCCGCGGCCGCGCCGGCGGATGGTGAGGCGTGAGCGGGCACCGCCCGCCGCTGACCAATCATCGCCGCCTGGGACCCGGCACTGTGCTGCGCCAGGGAGCCAGCGCGCCCTACCGGGCCATCGAGATCATTGAGGGCGAGCCGCACCTCGTGCGCGAGGACTTCGGCGCACCCGGGCCCGGGCCCCGCCCGGGCCGCGGGCGGCCGCTGCTCTGCCTGGTTCACGTCACGGACCTGCAGCTCGCTGACGTTCAGTCGCCGGCCAGGTTCGAGTTCCTCAACCGCTACTTCGCCGACCCGCGGTATGCCGAGATCGTGCCGGTGCAGCGTCCGCAGGAGGTGCTGGCCCCGCACGCGGTCGACGCCACGCTGCGCACGCTCAACGCGGCGTGTGGCCCCGTGACCGGCCTGCCGCCGCAGCTGGCCGTGACCACGGGCGACGCGATCGACAACGCGCAGTGGAACGAGATGCAGACCTTCCTCGCCCTGCTCGACGGCGGGCTGGTGCGGCCGGACTCCGGCGGGCCCGGGTACGCCGGCGTCCAGTCGCTGGACTGGCCCGACGACTTCTTCTGGAAGCCTGACGGCGCGGGCCCCGGCGGTGACGACATCTTCCGGCGCGAGTTCGGCTTCCCGCATCATCCGGGCCTGCTGCAGCGGGCCCTGCGGGAATTCTCCGCCGCCGGGCTGCGCGTCCCCTGGCTGTCCTGCTTCGGCAATCACGAGGCACTCAACCAGGGCGTCGGGGCGATCACCGCGGACCTGGCCCAGGCCCTCGTCGGCGGACGCAAGCCGCTGGGGCTGCCGGCGGGCTTCGACCATGACCGCGCGCTGGCGCTGTTCACCTGCTACCCCGAGGCTTTCATGGCCGGCCCGGCCAGGGCGGTGCCTGCCGATCCCGGCCGGCGGCCGGTTACCAGGCGCGAATTCGTTGAGGCGCACTTCCGCCCGGGCTCGCGCCCATTCGGGCACGGGTTCGGCGAGCAGAACCGGCTCGACGGCACGGCGTACTACGTCCATGACACGCCGGCCGCACGGCTCATCGCGCTGGACACCAGCTGCACCGTCGGGGGCGCCGACGGATGCATCGACCGCGATCAGGCCCGGTGGCTCGAAGCGCGGCTGGCTGAAGTGCACTCCGCCCACCGCGGGCCGGACGGGCGTGAGGTACGCACCGGCCACGATGACCGCCTGGTGATCCTGTTCTCCCACCACGGGATCGACACGCTCACCAACACCCGGACGCACGAGGGGCCGGGCGGCGAGCCGCTGCTCGGCGCGCCCGAGTTCACCGCCCTGCTGCACCGCTTCCGCAACGTCGTGCTGTGGCTGAACGGGCACACCCACACCAACGCCATCCGGGCCCGCCGCGACCCCGGCGACCCGGCGCGCGGGTTCTGGGAGGTCACCACCTGCGCCATCGCCGACTGGCCGTGCCAGGTCCGCATGGTCGAGATCCTCGACGCCGGCGACTGCCTGTCCATCGTCTGCACCATGGTCGACCACGACACCCCGGCCGCTCCCCGGTCGCTGGAGACCGGGGACGACCTCGCGTCGCTGCATCGCGAGCTCGCCGCCAACATGCCCGTCATCGGCGCGGACTCGCAGCGGTCCGGTGCGGCCGCCGACCGCAACGCCGAGCTCCGGATCCCGCCGCCGTTCCCGCTGGCCCGTGCCGCGGTCTGATTGCCCCCGCCGTCACGTGGCGGCCGGGTGCCGCCGCCCGGCCGCCCGGCGCGCCCCGGTCACCGCCGCTCGGCGACGAGGACCGGCGTTCCCGCCAGGCTGACCTCCACGGATGTGCCCGGCGACATGGCGGCCGCCCCGGTGCTCGGCAGGTCGACCTTGACGGTCACGTCCCCGGACAGCCGCGCGCTGACCCGGGTCACTGAGCCCAGGAACGTCCGGTCGACCACGATCCCGTTGCCGCCGGAGACGGCGGTGATCCGGAGTTCCTCCGGCCGGACCAGGATGTCGACGTCATCCGAGATCACGGCCGCCGCCTCGTCGCGGTCCTGGACCGCGTCGCCGACCGCGCGGACCCGGTCCACGGGCAGCAGCCCGGCCGGGATCCGGTTCATCGTGCCCACGAACTCGGCGACGAACGCGGTCGCCGGATGCGCGTACAGTTCGCTCGGCGCCGCGACCTGCTCGAGCTTGCCGTCCTGCATCACACCGACCCGGTCGGCCATGGAGAGCGCTTCCTCCTGGTCGTGGGTGACGAAGATCGTCGTGATGCCGAGCCGCTGCTGCAGCAACCGGATCTGTTCCCGCAGCTGCAGCCGCACCTTGGCGTCCAGCGCCGACAGCGGCTCGTCGAGCAGCAGCACCCGAGGCTCGATCGCCAGGGCGCGGGCCAGCGCGACCCGCTGCTGCTGGCCGCCGGACAGCTGGTGCGGGAACTGCCTGGCCTGCCCGGCGAGGCCGACCATCTCGAGCAGTTCGCTGGCGCGCCGGTTCCGCTCAGCCGAGCGGAGCCTGCGCATCCGCAGCCCCGAACCCGACGTTGCCGAGGGCCGACATGTTCGGGAACAGGCTGTAGCTCTGGAACACCATGTCATGCCGCAGCCCGACGGGCCGAGCAGGGCCACGAACTCACCGGGCGCGATATCCAGCGACAGCCCGTCCAGGGCGCGCACGGCGCCGAAGGACCGGCTCAGGTTCTGCAGGATGACCGGCGAGCCGGTGACGCGGCCGGCCCGGCCGGGCACGCCGCCCTCGGCAGTGCCTGTGGTGATGTCAGCTGTCATGAGTTCCCCCAGTGTCACGCCGGACCACGGAGAAGAGCGATGCCTCGGTGCCAGCCCTCTTCGCCTGCCTGCCGCCCAGCGTCGCGATAACCATCAGGAAGAGCCAGGTCACGAACAATGCGAGCAGTGAAGAGGCCACCGATACCGGGCCGCTGTTCTGCTCGAAGAGCACGATCCATACCGGGAACGTCTGGTACAGGTCCAGGCTGGCCATGGTGTACTCGCCGAGCACCAGCGCGACGGTGAGCACGACGGCGGACAGCATCGCGGTGCGGAGGTTGGGCAGCATGACCCGCCACAGAGTGGTGAGCCAGCCCGCTCCCAGCGAGTTTGACGCCTCGACCAGCGTCTTGAGATCCAGCGCCCGCAGGCCCGCGTCGAGGGACCGGTACGCGAACGGCAGCGCGAGGATGACGTACTCCAGCGCGAGCAGGTTGGGTGACGACTTGAGGGTCCCGGGCGAGACCTGCAGCACGCCGACGATCAGCACCACGGGCGGGATCACGATCGGCAGGATCGTGACCGCCTCCAGCGTCGGGCGCAGCCTGAGCAGCCGCAGATGGACGTAGATCGTGGTGGGCACCATCAGGACCAGGGTTCCAGCGGTGGTGATCAGCGCCAGCCGCAGCGAAAGCCCGAGCGCGGAGATGAACCCAGCGCCAGACCGGCGGCCGGTGCCGCCCGCGGTGTGCCGGGGGAGTCCCGGCGGCCGCGCGGCCGGCCTGCTCGGTACCCGTTACCGTGGCCATCGGGCCGCCTTCGTTACCGTGGCCATCGGGCCGCCTTCGTTACCGCAGCCACCGGGCCGCCTTCGTTACCGCAGCCACCGGGCTGCCTCCGTTACCGCAGCCACCGGGCCGCCCGGCGCTGGAGCATCGTATAGATGATCATGACGACCCCGATGATGATCACCATGCCGAGGCCGAGCGCCTTTCCGACGTTCTCCTGGCCGGCGATGACATTGCCGTTCAGGAACGTCCCGATCTGGATCGGCGTCAGCGCCAGCGCGCCCGCCGTCATGGCCTGGGCGGTGGCATAGGCGGCAAAGGCGCTGCCGAACAGCAGCAGCAGGCAGCCGAGGAACGCCGGCGCCAGCACCGGGCCGCCCACATGGCGCCAGTACCGCCAGGTGCTGGCGCCCATGTTCTCGGCCGCCTCACGCCAGGCCGGCCGCAGGCCTTCCAGCGCGGGCAGGATGACCAGCACCATCAACGGGATCTGGAAGTACATATAGGCGAGCAGCACGCCGGTGAAGGTGAACAGCGAAAAACTGCCGCTGTAGATGTCGAAGCCCAGGTCCTTCAGCCACCCGGTGACGACCCCCGTGGTGCCCAGGGAGGCGATGAACAGGAACGCCAGCGGCACGCCGCCGAAGTTGGCGAACACCCCGGAGGCGGTGATGGCGACCCGGCGCAGCACCGCACCCCGCCTCGCCGTGTAGATGGCGTAGGCGATGAGCAGGCCCGCGACCCCGGGAATGATCGCGGAAAGCACAGAAAGCTCGATGCTCTGGCGGAAGCCCTCCAGGTAGATGCCGTGGGTGGCGAGCTTGACATTGCTCAGCGTGAACTTGCCGGTGACCGAGTCCTGGAACGCCCCGACGGCGACGGCCACGGTGGGCAGCAGCAGCCCCGCCAGCACGTAGATGGTGAACGGCACGACGCCGAGGAGCCTGCGCGCGGTGCGTACCGAACTCGCGAGGGTACTGGACCGGCCCCCGGGACCCTCGCGGGTCCCGGGGGGCGCGGTCACAGCGGTGTTGTCCGCCATCTGGCTAGCCGAGCACGCTCTTCGCCCACTGCTGGGAGACCAGGTTCTCCGCCGTCGTGTACTGCGCCTGCGACGGGAAGACCAGCGTGGTAGAGGGCGCCGGAGGCAGCGCGGAAAGCGCCGTCTTGTTCACCGTGCCCGCGCTGGTGAGCGTCGGCAGCTCGATCGGGCGCGCGGCGCCCTCGAGCCAGAGGTTCTGCCCGGTCGTCGAGTAGAGGTACTCCTCCCACAGCCGCGCCGCGGCCGGGTCCGGGGCGGTCTTGCTGATCGCCTGGTCATAGTAGGCGGCGAAGTGCCCGTCCGACGGAATCACGATCTTGAAACCGGGAACGACCGGCTTCACCTCGGAGGCGAGCAGGTAGTCCCACCAGATCAAGATCGGCGTGCTGCCGTTCTGCACGGTGGTCGGCCCGCCGACCACCGGCACGAAGTTGCCTATCTTGTGCAGCTTGCTGAAGAACTGAATACCCGGCTCGATGTTGCCGAACGAGCCGCCATTGGCCAGGGCCGCCGCCCACACCGCGCAGAAGGCGGCGCTGGCCTGGGTCGGGTTGTCGTTGATCGCGATCTGGTTCTTGTAGGCCGGGTTCAGCAGGCTCTTGAACGAGGTCGGCGGGACCTTCACCTTCGCCGGGTTATAGCCGATCGCGACGTAACCGCCATAATCCCCATACCAGGTGGCGTTGGAGGCCTTGGAGCTAGCCGGGATGTTCGACCAGGACGTCACCTTGTAGGGCGCGAGCAAGCCCTCCTGGTCCGCCTTGATGGCGAAAGAAGTGCCCATGTCCAGGACGTCAGGCGCGCGGCTCTGGCCCTTCAGCTGCTGCATCGCGTTGATCTCATCCTGGCTGGAGCCCTCGGGGTTGGCATCGTTGATCTTGATGCCGTACTTCGCCGTGAAGTCTTTCATGATGTTGCCGTAGTTGGCCCAGTTGCTGGGCAGCGTAATGACGTTGAGCTGACCTTCGGCCTTGGCCGCCTTAACCAGGCCGCTCATGCCGCCGAACGCGGCGAGTGAACTGGCGGTGGAAGCGTCCACGCTGCTGTTGCTGTTCGATGAACTACTGCTACTGCTGCCGCATCCGGCGGCCAGCACGACGCTGCCGAGAGCTGCTGCAATGGCAACGCCCGTCCTCTTGTTCATTCGCACGTTTCCCCTCCGACCTGCATGGCCACGCGGGCCAGGACGCGAGCATCGTCGCGGGAGAACGTGAAGAAAAGGTTTCTGTTCATCAGATGAGAGCCGTCCGGACCATGAACGATAGCGGGCCGGAGAAGGAAATCTCCGTATGCGTTTCCGTTGCCAGAAGTTCGGGCTGCGTTAATTGTTAGAATAGCAACACGTAATACTGCTGTGATGGTCAGCTGCGTTCACCGGGATTGAATATTTCGGCGGCCCGGCCAATTCAGGGCGGCCAGCCTTGCCGTTCACGGGCGGCCTTTATTTCCTGAGGCGCTTATTTCCTGAGGCGCTCAGACGTGCCAGCTGGCCGTCTTGAGCGCGCTGACCGCCGCCTCGCTGCCGTCGAGCCTGACCCGCGCCGCGGTCGTCCGGCCGAACGTCCACATGGTCAGCTCCGCGGGAGTTCCTGTGACGGTCACGACCGGGGTGCGGGCCTTGGCCGTGATCCGGACCCGTGACCCCGCATTGCTCCCTGGTTCGGGTTCCGGCTGGTCATCCCGGGCGAGCTCGACGCCGACGGGTGCCTTCCGCAGGATGAGCCTGGCCATGCGGAGCCGCTTCCAGAGCACGTCGGCCAGGTCCTTGCCCATCTCGCGCGGCTCCCAGCCCGGGCTGCCGCGGCGCACGTCCTCGTGATGCACGAAGTACTCCATCAGGTTGGCCCGCTCATCCGCGCCGGGCAGGCCGAACATCGACAGCCTCGGCGGACCATTCCTTATTTCCTGCACCAGGCGCGGGTAAGGCGTCCGCTCCGCGAGCTTGCGCTGGACCCTGCGGGTGTGGCCGGCCAGCGGCCCCCCGAGCACCCCAGCCCCGGCGTCGGGCCGGTGCTCCCTGAGCACGAGATGCGCAGCCAGGTCGAGCGTGGTCCACCCTGCGCACAGGGTCGGCGCCCCGGGGCCGGTCTCGTCGAGGAGGGCGCATAGGGCAAGACGCTCATCCCGGGCATACCTCATCATGAGATCGTAAGCCACCCGTCATCGGCATGGAATGGCCGGCATGCGACACCGGCCGGGGCGGCGTTCACCCTATGCTGGCAGCGACGGGAGGCATTCCATGCGTGCCCGTAAGGCAACGGGAGGGGGCCGCCGATGACCGCGGGCAGCTCTGCTAGCCCGGGGGGGACGACCCCCCAGGACCCCCCCGCGTGCCCCCACCCCCCGCCCGCCTCCCCATTCCCTCTTCACTGTCCCCCTTCACGGCCAGCCTTCGGCCGACCGTCGCGGCCGGCACCGCGCCTTCGGCGCTTTTCGCGCCAGCCGCCGGCCGCGAGTCGGCCGCCGTCCCCACCGCCCGCTGGGGGTCGGCTCTCCCGTTCGCCTCGCCGCGAACTCACGCTGCTGATGCTGCTCGGCGCGGCCGGCGCTGGCCTGGTGCTGCTGGCCACCCGGCAGGGCTGGGCCCATATCGTGACCGCCGCGCCCAAGCCGCTGCCGGCCAGCGTCACCAGGGTGTCCGGCCAGGCGCTCGTGCCCGCCGCGGCCGCGCTGGCCGTGGCCGCCCTGGCCGGCCTCGCGGCCGTCCTGGCCACTCGCAGGCTGCTGCGCCGCATCGCCGGCGTGATGCTGGCCGGGCTCGGCGCGGGAATTGCCGTGACGCTCAGCGCCGGGATCTCAGCCGCCGACGTGCTGGCGGCCGCGTCGAGCAGCGGCCCGGACGCCGGCGTCACCGCCGGGTCGGCCGCGGGAAGCACGACCTCGGGCACGTCGGGCGCCGCGGGAACACCGCTTTCCGGCTTCCCCGGGCACGTGGTCTTCGCCAGCTTCCCCTGGCGCTGGGCCGCGCTCGCCGGCGCGCTCGCGGTGGTCGCCGCCGGGGCGCTGGTGACCTGGCGGGCGGAACGGCTGCCGGTGATGTCCAGCCGGTTCGACCCGCCCGCGCGGCCGCCGGGCTCGCGATCGGCGGTCCCGGCCGGGGGCGGCAGCTGCCCGGCCGGCGATTCCGCGGCGATCTGGGAGTCGCTGAGCCGGGGTGAGGATCCCACGGGCGGGGAATGACTATCCCTGGGGAACAGACGGGGAATAGCGGTGCGAGATCCGTCGCTGCACCTGGCGCGCGGCGCGGCTCACGCGCCAGAGGCAGGCCTGCTGAACCGGTGCCAGGAAGGCGCGGGTTAGGCTCGATGTGATGATCCTTTGCGTGACTGGACAGGTCATGGAGGTGAGCGATGAGCGCGGCAGATTATGAAATCCGCCCTAGCCGACGCCGCAGCATGGCCCTGAAGGACCGGCTGCGGCCAGATCCGTCGAACTCGCTGGTCAAGCTCGTCACCCGGCTGATCGTGGCCCAGGCCGGGGTGGCCGCAGCGATCGGCCTGGCGTACAGCCGCCGGCATCTGCCCTCGATCATCATCACGCTGATGCTGGTGGCGGCGCTGCTGGGGCTGGCCGCCATGACCCGCTCGGGCACTCATGGGGCCTGGGTGTTCGCTATCGGCTTCGAGAGCGCGCTCATCATGTTCGGGCTGTTCCGGTTCTTCACATCCCGCTATCTCGGCGGCACGCTGTTCGCGATCGTGGAACTGGGAGTGCTGCTGCATCCCGCGGTGGCCCGCGCCTTCAGCGGCGTTCCACGGCGAGCCGCGGGCCGCTTCGGCGGCGACCCCGCCCTGCGTGATGCCAGCGGAGAGGCGTTCGGCGGCCGCGCGGCGGGCTGAGAAGGCGCCCGGAGGCAGGGGCACTGCCAGATAGTCTTGGCGCTCTCGCTACGATCGGGGGCGCAAGGCATCCCACCCGAGGGGGCGGCAGAACCGCGTGAGCGTGCTCGACGAGATCCTCGAGGGAGTGCGTGCCGACCTTGCGGCACGGCAGCGGAGTGTCCCGCTTGACCGCCTGAAGGAGGCTGCGGGCCGGGCACCAGCGCCGCGTAACCCCTGCGCCGCGTTCAAAGGCGAGGACGTGGCGGTTATTGCTGAGGTCAAGCGCGCGAGCCCGTCCAAGGGCGCGCTGGCCGCCATCGCCGATCCCGCCGCCCTGGCCAGAGATTATGAGGCAGGCGGCGCGTGCGTGATCAGCGTGCTGACCGAATCGAGGCGGTTCGGCGGCAGCCTCGAGGACATGGTGGCGGTCCGCGAGGCGGTGCGGGTGCCCGTGCTGCGCAAGGACTTCATGATCAGCTCTTACCAGCTCTGGGAAGCGCGGGCGCACGGGGCCGACATGGCCCTGCTCATCGTGGCGGCGCTGGAGCAGAACGCGCTGGTGTCACTGGTGGAGCGGGCGGTCTCGATCGGCCTGGTCCCGCTGGTCGAGGTGCACACCGATGACGAACTTGATCGTGCGCTCGACGCCGGGGCGACGGTGATCGGCGTCAACGCGAGGAACCTGGCCACGCTCGAGGTCGACCGCAGCGTTTTCGCCCGCCTCGCCCCGCGGATACCTGACCGGGTTGTCAAGATCGCTGAGTCGGGGATCCGCGGCCCGCACGACCTGCTGGCCTACGCAGCGGCGGGCGCTGACGCCGTGCTCGTCGGAGAGAGCCTGGTGACCGGCCGCGATCCGCGGTCGGCCGTGGCCGACCTGGTGACGGCGGGCTCGCATCCGGCGCTGCGCGGGGATCGCGGATGAGCACGCCAGGAAGCACCGAAGTAAGGACGGTTCCCGACGCCACCGTTCCCGACACAACCGGGCATTTCGGGCTGTACGGCGGGAGGCTCGCGCCAGAGGCGCTGATGTCGGCGCTGGAGGAGCTGACCGCCGCATACCTCTCCGCCAAGGCCGATGCCGGTTTCCAGGCCGACCTCGCCGCGCTGCTTCGGGACTACGCCGGCCGGCCGACGCTGCTGACCGAGGTGCCGCGGTTCGCCGCGGAGGCGGGCGGCGGCCGGGTGTTCCTGAAGCGGGAGGACCTGGCGCACACCGGCTCTCACAAGATCAACAACGTCCTCGGCCAGGCGCTGCTGACCAGGCGGATGGGCAAGACGCGGGTGATCGCCGAGACCGGGGCCGGCCAGCATGGCGTGGCCACCGCCACGGCGTGCGCGCTGCTCGACCTGGAGTGCGTGGTCTACATGGGCGAGGAGGACACCAGGCGGCAGGCCCTGAACGTGGCGCGGATGCGCATGCTCGGCGCCGAGGTGGTCCCGGTGGCGACGGGCAGCCGGACGCTGAAGGACGCCATCAACGAGGCGTTCCGGGACTGGGTGACCACGGTCGAGACCACGCACTACTGCATCGGCTCGGTGATGGGCCCGCACCCGTACCCGGTCATGGTCCGCGATTTCCAGCGGATCATCGGCGTCGAGGCGCGCGAGCAGGTGCTGGCCGCGACCGGGCGGCTGCCCGACGCCGTGATCGCCTGCGTCGGCGGCGGGTCGAACGCGATCGGGGTCTTCCACGCCTTCATCCCGGACGACGGCGTGCGCCTGATCGGCTGCGAAGCCGGCGGCGAGGGGCTGGCCACTGGCCGCCACGCCGCGACGGTGGTCGGCGGATCCGCCGGGGTAATCCACGGCATGCGGACCTACCTGCTCCAGGACTCCGACGGGCAGACCCTGGCCACACACTCGATATCCGCGGGCCTGGACTACCCGGGGGTCGGGCCCGAGCATGCCTGGCTGCACGACACCGGCCGGGCCAGCTACCGCGCCGTCACCGACGCCGAGGCGATGGGTGCCTTCGCCACGCTGTGCCGGACCGAGGGGATCATCCCCGCCATCGAGTCCGCGCATGCGCTGGCCGGGGCGCTGCAGCTCGGCCCGGAACTAGGCGCAACCGCGGTGCTGCTGGTGAACCTGTCCGGGCGCGGCGACAAGGACGTGGACATCGCCGCCCGCTGGTTCGGGCACGTGAGCGGGGAGAACCAATGACCGCCGTGCCGGAGGCGCGCCAATGACCGCCGTGCCGGAGGCGCGCCAATGAGCGCGGTCTCCGCCGCCTTCGCGAAGGCAGCCGCCCAGAACCGAGCCGCGCTGGTCGGGTACCTGCCCGCGGGCTTTCCTACCGTGGCCGGGGCGATCGCCGCGGTGACCGCGATGGCCGAGGCCGGGGCCGACATCGTGGAGATCGGCCTGCCGTATTCCGACCCGCTGATCGACGGTCCGGTCATCCAGGAGGCCACCAACCGGGCGCTGGCTGGCGGCACCCGGGTAACCGACGTGCTGCGCACCGTGCAGGCGGTGGCCAGCGCCGGGGTGCCGGTCCTGGTCATGACCTACTGGAACCCTGTGGACCACTACGGCGTGCCCGCGTTCGCGCGTGACCTGGCTGCTGCCGGCGGCAGCGGGCTGATCACCCCCGACCTGACGCCGGAGGAGGCGGGGCCGTGGCTGGAGGCGGCGGCAGCGCGCGACCTCGACCCGGTCTTCCTGGTTGCGCCGAGCTCGTCCCAGGAGCGCATCAAACTGATCACCTCCGCCTGCGGCGGATTCGTGTACGCGGCGTCGCTGATGGGGACGACCGGAGCCCGGGACGCCGTGGGCAGCCAGGCGGCCGGGCTCGTCCGCCGGGTCAGGGAGTGCACCAGCCTGCCCGTCGCGGTCGGGCTCGGGGTCCGTGACCGGTCGCAGGCTGGGGAGGTGGCTGGCTTCGCCGACGGGGTCATCGTGGGGTCCGCGTTCGTCCGCAGGCTCCTCGACGCCCCGGACCCCGATGCTGGGGTCGCTGCAGTGCGGGACCTGGCTGCGGACCTGGCCATCGGCGTGCGCGACCGCGCAGCCGCAACCTCTAGCAACCTGTGACCTGGGAGATCACACCCGAGGACACATGTTCGTTACAATGGAGACGTAAGCAGTGACTAGCTAGCTATAACTAGCTGCAGGCTCACTGCATCTACACCGCAGGGCCAATGTCGTCCCGACCGCACGTGATCAGAGAAGGCGGAAACGGACGACAGGAGTATTGATGGCGCCTGCTGTAAATCGCCGAGCCGCGCAGGGGCTCTACGACGGCCGTTACGAGCACGACGCCTGCGGTGTGGGCTTCGTCGCTGACCTGTCTGGCCGCCACAGCCACGACGTGGTAGCCCAGGCGATCACCGTGCTGCGGAACCTGGATCACCGGGGCGCGAAGGGCAGCGACCCGGATACCGGCGATGGGGCCGGCATCCTGACCCAGATCCCAGACGAGATGTTCCGTTCGGTCTGCGGGTTCAGCCTGCCCGACCCTGGCTGTTATGCGGCCGGGATGGCGTTCCTGCCCGCCGGGATGGCCGACCGCGCTGCGGCGATGGCCGCCGTGGAGCGGATCGCCGGGCGCGAAGGCCTAGCCGTCCTGGGCTGGCGGGACATTCCGCACGACCCTGCGCACTGCGGTTCGGGATCGCGGGCAGTGCTGCCGCACCTGGCGCAGCTGTTCGTCACCTCGCCCGGCGGCGAGCGGGGGCTTGCCCTCGACCGGCGGGCGTTCTGCCTGCGCAAGCGCGCGGAACGCCAGACGGGGGTGTACTTCGCCAGCCTGTCGTCGGCGACGATCGTCTACAAGGGGATGCTCACCGCGCTGCAGCTTGAGCCGTTCTACCCGGATCTGTCCGATCCCCGCTATGCGTCCGCCCTGGCCCTGGTGCACTCCAGGTTCTCCACGAACACCTTCCCGTCCTGGCCGCTGGCCCATCCGTACCGGTTCATCGCGCATAACGGCGAGATCAACACGATCCGGGGCAACCGCAACTGGATGCGGGCCCGCGAGGCGATGCTGGCCACCGATCTCATCCCGCCGGATGCCGACGGGCGCGGGATTGAGCGGCTGCTGCCGATCCTGGACGAGTCGGCGAGCGACTCGGCGAGCTTCGACGCGTGCCTGGAACTGCTGCACATGGGCGGGCGGTCGCTGCCGCACGCGGTGCTGATGATGATCCCGGAGCCGTGGGAGAACCACGAGCACATGGATCCGGCGCTGCGGGCCTTCTACCGGTTCCACGCCACCCTGATGGAGCCGTGGGACGGGCCCGCCCTGATCGCGTTCACCGACGGGACGGTCATCGGGGCGGTGCTTGACCGGAACGGGCTGCGGCCCGGCCGGTACTGGGTGACCGCGGACGGCCTGGTCGTGCTGGCCAGCGAGGTCGGCGCGGCGGACATCGACCCCGCCGCGGTGGTCCGCAAGGGAAGGCTGCAGCCAGGCCGGATCTTCCTGGCCGACACCTCAGCGGGCCGGATTATCGAGGACGAGGAGGTCAAGTCCGGGCTCGCGGCCGAGCGGCCCTACCAGGACTGGCTGGACGCAGGGCTGCTGCACCTTGATGATCTGCCCGACCGGAGCGGCGACCGGGACCCGGTGCGCTACCGCGGCCAGGGGCTGGCCAGGCGGCAGCAGCTGTTCGGGTACACCGAAGAGGATCTCCGGGTCATCCTGGCGCCCATGGCACGCACCGGCGGCGAGCCGCTGGGGTCGATGGGCGACGACACGCCGGTAGCGGCCCTCTCCGGCCGGCCACGCTTGATCTTCGACTACTTCACGCAGCTGTTCGCCCAGGTCACCAACCCGCCGCTGGACGCGATCCGGGAGGAGCTCGTCACCTCCCTGGGGTCGACGACCGGACCCGAGCACAACGTTTTCGACCCGGGCCCGGCGTCCTGCCGCCAGGTCGTGCTGCCGTATCCGGTGATCAGCGACAGCGACCTGGCCAAGATCATCCACATCAATGACGACGGCGACCTGCCCGGCTTCTCCGCGCACGTGGTGGAAGGCAGGTACCCGGTCGCCGAGGGCGGCGACGGCCTGCGCCGGCGGCTGGACGAGATCCGCGCCGAGGTGTCCGCCGCTATCCGGGACGGGGCCCGGTTCATCGTGCTGTCGGACCGTGCCTTCCCAGGGGGACGGCCCGCCGGCACCCGCTACGGTGCTGACCCGGGGGAACGCCCCGCCGGGACGCCCCGGGACGCCGCCAGGCACGCGCCGATCCCGTCCCTGCTGCTGACCGGCGCGGTGCACCACCACCTGATCAGGGAGCGGACCCGGGCCAGCGTCGGCCTGATCGTGGAGGCGGGAGACGCGCGCGAGTGCCACCACATCGCCCTGCTCATCGGCTACGGGGCCGCGAGCGTCTGCCCCTACCTGGCGATCGAATCGGTCGAGGACATGGTCCGCACCGGGGCCATCGATCAGATCACGACCAGGAAGGCCGTGGCCAATCTCATCAAGGCGCTTGGCAAGGGCGTGCTGAAGATCATGTCCAAGATGGGCGTGTCGACGGTGGCCTCCTACACCGGCGCCCAGATCTTCGAGGCGATCGGGATCGGTGACGAGGTCATCGAGGAGTGCTTCGCCGGGACGTCATCGCGCCTCGGCGGCGTCGGCTTCGACCAGATCGCCGCCGAGACGGCCGCGCGGCACGCCCGGGCCTTCCCGCCGCGCGACGCCAGGCCCGCGCACCGGCGGCTGGAGATCGGCGGCGAGTACCAGTGGCGGCGCGAGGGCGAGCCGCACCTGTTCAGCCCGGAGACCGTGTTCAAGCTGCAGCACGCCACGCGCAGCCGGCGGCAGGAGATCTTCGCCGAGTACACCAGGCTGGTGGACGACCAGTCGGCGCGGCTGATGACGCTGCGCGGCCTGCTGCGCATCCGCGGCGTCGACGAGCCAGCCGCGACGGCCGATGCTGGCCGCGACGGCCGGCCGGAGGCCGATGGTGGACAGCATGGCGGGGGGTCCGGGGGGCCGCAGGTCCCCCGGGCTAACACAGTGCCCATCGACGAGGTGGAGCCGGTCTCGAGCATCGTGCGCAGGTTCTCCACCGGCGCGATGTCGTACGGCTCGATCTCGGCCGAGGCGCACCAGACACTGGCCATCGCCATGAACCGCCTCGGCGGCCGGTCCAACACCGGCGAGGGCGGGGAGGACCCGGACCGCTACACCCCCGATCCCAACGGGGACCTGCGCCGGTCCGCGGTCAAGCAGGTGGCCAGCGGCCGGTTCGGGGTGACCAGCGAGTACCTGGTCAACGCCAGCGACCTGCAGATCAAGATGGCGCAGGGGGCCAAGCCAGGGGAGGGCGGCCAGCTGCCCGGGCACAAGGTGTACCCGTGGATCGCCCGGACCCGGTACTCCACTCCCGGAGTCGGCCTGATCTCGCCGCCGCCGCACCACGACATCTACTCGATCGAGGACCTCGCCCAGCTCATCCACGACCTGAAGAACGCCAACCCCGCCGCGCGGGTGCACGTCAAGCTCGTCGCCGAGGTCGGGGTCGGCACCGTGGCCGCGGGCGTGTCCAAGGCGCACGCCGACGTGGTGCTGATCTCCGGGCACGACGGCGGCACCGGCGCGGCGCCGCTGACCAGCATCAAGCACGCCGGGGCGCCGTGGGAGCTCGGGCTCGCCGAGACCCAGCAGACGCTGCTCCGCAACGGCCTCAGGGACCGGATCGTGGTCCAGGTGGACGGGCAGCTGAAGACCGGCCGCGACGTGATCGTGGCCGCGCTGCTTGGCGCGGAGGAGTTCGGCTTCGCGACCGCACCGCTGGTGGTGGCCGGCTGTGTGCTGATGCGCGTCTGCCACCTGGACACCTGCCCGGTCGGCGTGGCCACCCAGAACCCCGAGCTGCGCAAGCGGTTCAGCGGCAGGCCCGAGTTCGTGGTGACCTTCTTCGAGTTCCTGGCCCAGGAAGTGAGGGAGTACCTGGCCCGGCTCGGGTTCCGAACCCTGGACGAGGCCGTCGGCCGGGTCGAGCTGCTGGACGCCGCGGCCGCGGTGGATCACTGGAAGGCGTCAGGCCTCGACCTGGCCCCGGTGCTGCACGTTCCCGAGCTCGGGCCGGGCGACGCCCGGCACGCCGTCACCGGCCAGGATCACGGCCTGGACCGGGCCCTGGACAACACCCTGATCCAGCTCGCCGAGGGGGCACTGGCCGACGGGACGGCAGTCACCCTGGAACTTCCCGTGCGGAATGTCAACCGGACCGTCGGAACCATGCTCGGTTACGAGGTGACCAGGCGCTGGGGCGGCCAGGGGCTGCCCGACAACACGATCGACATCTCGTTCCGCGGGTCGGCCGGCCAGTCGTTCGGCGCGTTCCTGCCCCGGGGCGTGACGCTCCGGCTGGCCGGTGACGCCAACGACTACCTTGGCAAGGGGCTGTCCGGCGGGCGGGTCATCGCCGCGCCGGACCCGGACGCCACGTTCGCCGCCGAGCAGCAGGTGATCGCGGGCAACGTGATCGGCTACGGTGCGACCGGCGGCGAGATGTTCCTGCGCGGCGTGGTCGGCGAGCGGTTCTGCGTCCGGAACTCGGGCGCGACCGCTGTGGTCGAGGGGACCGGTGACCACGGCTGCGAGTACATGACCGGCGGCCGCGTGGCCGTGCTCGGGCCGGTCGGCAGGAACTTCGCGGCCGGCATGTCCGGCGGCATCGCCTACCTGCTCGATCCTGACCCGCGATCGGTGAACGTGGAGATGGTCGACACCGAGCCGCTCGACGCCGAGGACGCGGCGTTCCTGCGGGACCTGGTCGAGCGGCACCTGGCCGAGACCGGCTCCGCGGTCGCGTCCCGGCTGCTCGCGGACTGGCCATCGGCGCTCGGCCGGTTCGGGAAGGTGATGCCGAAGGATTACAAGCGGGTCCTGGCCGCGGCGCAGCGCGCCGAGCGCGACGGGCTCGACGTGAACGAGGCCGTCATGGCCGCGGCGCAAGGCTGAGGGGGTAGGTCACCATGGCGAATCCCAGGGGATTCCTGACCACGCCGCGGCAGACGCCGTCACGGCGGCCGGTCGACATCCGGATCCAGGACTGGCGCGAGGTGTACACCGAGTTCAGCCACCGCGATCTGGAGCGGCAGGCCGGGCGGTGCATGGACTGCGGCATTCCGTTCTGCCACAACGGCTGCCCGCTGGGGAACCTGATCCCGGAGTGGAACGACCTGGTCTGGACCAGCGACTGGCGGGCCGCGGCCGAGCGGCTGCACGCGACCAACAACTTCCCCGAGTTCACCGGCCGGCTCTGCCCGGCGCCCTGCGAGGCCGCCTGCGTGCTCGGCATCAACGCCGAGCCGGTGGCCATCAAGCAGGTCGAGGTGGAGATCATCGACCGGGCCTGGGCCGAGGGCTGGGTGCCGCCCCAGCGGCCCTCAGCCGCCGCGTCCGCAGCGGGCCGCCGGGTGGCGGTGATCGGCTCCGGGCCGGCCGGGCTGGCCGCGGCGCAGCAGCTCACCCGGGCCGGTCACACGGTGACCGTGTACGAGCGGGCTGACCGGCCCGGCGGCCTTCTGCGTTACGGAATTCCGGAGTTCAAGCTGGAGAAGCGGCACCTGGACCGGCGGCTGGTGCAGATGCTGGCCGAGGGAACAACCTTCCGGTGCGGGGTCAATGCCGGCGTGGACGTGACCGCCGACGAGCTGCACGGCGACTACGACGCGATCGTGCTCGCGGGCGGTGCCACCGTGGCGCGCGGCCTCCCGGTCCCCGGTGCCGATCTGGACGGCATTCACCAGGCCATGGAGTTCCTGCCCCTAGCCAACCGCGCCGTCGCCGACGGGGCGCCGGGCCGCCGCGAACCAGTGATCTCGGCGGCCGGGCGGCACGTGGTGATCATCGGCGGCGGCGACACCGGCGCCGACTGCCTCGGCACGGTGCACCGGCAAGGAGCGGCCTCCGTGACCCAGCTGGAGATCATGCCCCGCCCGCCGGAGCAGCGGCCGGACACCCAGCCGTGGCCGACGTACCCGATGATCTACCGGGTGTCCAGCGCACACGAGGAGGGCGGGGACCGCGTCTACGCGGTGTCCACCCAGGAGTTCGTGCCCGACGAAGCGGGCCGGGTCCGGGCGCTGCGGCTGGTCGAGGTGGAACCGTCGGCGAGTGGCTTCAGCCCGATTCCGGGGACAGAACGCGAACTGCTCGGCGATCTCGTTCTGCTGGCGATGGGGTTCACCGGGGCGCAGCGCAGCGGCCTGCTCGAGGATCTCGGCGTGGACTTCGACACGCGGGGCAACGTGGCCAGGGACGGCTCGTACGCGACATCCGTTCCCGGGGTGTTCGTCGCCGGTGACATGGGCCGCGGCCAGTCGCTGATCGTGTGGGCCA
>WNGR01003939.1_pt1 | contig 18312 bp, 19 predicted proteins | sample 5407581 | NCBI WGS metagenome assembly WNGR01 (sample SAMN13153383, study PRJNA577476) | soil metagenome | isolation source: 80 cm soil or saprolite under Garry oak tree replicate 2 | place: USA:California | collected 2016-06-15 | reverse complement strand
CCGTTCAATAATTCCCGCGGCGAGTTTGCAAACTTTTATCGTAACGTGTACCCCTTCCTCCCAAGCCAGATTGGGCCCGGTGGCGCAATCACTCGTCCATTCTCTGCATCCTTCTTACCCACTCTGTCCCCTCCCTTGGGAAGCGCAGACCGGGAGTCCTCAGGTATTCCACCTATTCACCCTCCCTCACCTCATGTGCGTTACAATGATCAACACCGCCGCGCGCCGGTTTACTATCCCCCGAGGGGCGCCGCCCGTCGGTCGGCCACGCTGTCATCATTACAGTCGCCTAGTACAAGAGCGCTTTCTGCCCCTTCGAACACATCGTTCGGTCCTTCCAGCGACGCGGTCTATTCGAGCACCTTCGAGGCACCAGTAGATGAGATAAAGTAAACCACACTCAACGGTAATTATTAGTGGTCGGCGGAAAATTTGGTGACATCTAATTCTTATCGGTGTCTTAAGACTCCTACACCCGGGGCCTCGTCGCGTCTTAGTATCGTTGCCGCGACCGAGCCACATATAGACCGTGATGTACTGGTAGACGGTGGTTTATTGGGCTTCTGTCGCGTGTTGGCATTCGGTGAATACATATTATTAAACACCTTTCTTTGGCATGTGCACTGTATGACCCACATGTTGGCCTACGTGGGCACGATGTCGGCCGTCTTCCATGCTAGCGGTGGGCCACCCTCAATGAGAGAATGTTACGGAGGGAACATGTTATTGACTTCTCAGGACGGTGTCGTTCTGTACGCGCGCGCATCCCACACTGCGCCCGGGTCTTTTCGAAAGTCCCGTACAAAATACCTGATAGAACGTGCGTGGTGACCTTGGTGGTGACAGCACTCAAAGCTCCCACTGTCCTGTCCTCTGCCGTTGTCCCTCTGCCGTTGTCCGAAAGATTTGATATTTTATTTTATGTCTGATAAGGGTTATTTCTAAGAAAATCATGCGCGACTTGTCACGATCATATGACGTTGTGACACAATGCACTGACCTCTGACCTTATGGCGACTTCGACGAGGATTGCTCACTGCCCTGCGGCACCACCAGTACGAGTTCCCCATCTAACGCCATTTCACATACAGTACTCGGGTCCAGCGCTACCTACTTTCGTGTCCAACCTGCACCCTTGCCAGAATCCCATCCGTGTCCCTCGTCTGGCTGTTGAAGCGCAGCTGGTCTCTGCTACTTCTACCGTCGTAGCCGTCCCAGAGGAGAAGGAGAACGCTCCCGCGGTCTCAGCCGTAGTCACTGCTACGGCCTTAGCCACAGCGACGGTAGAAATCAAGGCAGAAATTGACTCAGTCGTTGAGCTACCCCCTTGCAACCGCTGCGGCCCCATGGAGCGGCTCTCTGGATCCGCCAAACGATTCATCTCGTCTTTCCGCGGTTGCACGGTCCACGGCGTAGTAGCCCCGTTGCCAGAAGGATACTCAGGCATCGTCCTGCGCGGCGATGCGGAAGGCCGGACCAAGGCAACGACAGGTAAAGCGAAGTGCCAGCAGGCCCGTAAGCTCTGCAGTCAGCTCCCACTCGGCTCCCCAAGGAGATCCTGGAGGGCGATATGGCGGGCATCCTGCCGCCTGAAGAGGAGCATCCGGTCAGGGTACTGAAACCGTCTGCCCGGTTTGATTCGTTCGTCTTGTGGCACCCTGATATCCCCGTCGATGAGGAGATGGACGAGTGCCTCCGTTCGCTTTCTGAGTGGGTCAACATCGCTTCCGAGGTGCGTGTCATAGGCCTGAATAACTCCACAGTCGTAAGTTAGTCTAACGGTACTCGACCAGATCCATGAAAGCGAACCACTTCCAACATAAATAGAAGTGTACACCGATCAACACTGTATTATCATTGCAACCCAGTTTTTTTTTTGCTCTACCACTCTGTTTAATCACGTGTAGACCGTAGGGGCAATTGTCAGGACCTCCAGAGACAGGCACGGCACGATAGGCACTGAGGCGAACAACGAGTCCAATGTACAAATGTCATTGGCGCGTTTCGAGAGCGAATTGTCTTGTCAGACTCTGCCGTACGGTCGCATGTCTGGCTAGCCTGGAGACCTTATGCGCAGATTTCCGCCATCCGTCCCTACTGCCCAAACCTTGTGATAACTGCGTTGTTGACCCCTCATTCTCACGATTTGCCAGTTCCACTACTCCTAGATCAGGCTTCTACCGTAGAGAGCAGCACGTTCCCTTCGTCTCTCAGCTAAGTCTCGTTAGATCGCAGCAGCCAAGAAGAAGCCTCGGGTACCATCTGGACTCGCCCACCCCCAAATCTGTCGGCGCCTATCCCCGCTGCTCACGCCCCCTCCCCCGCCCCCGCCGCCGAGGAGATCCTATCTCCGAACACAACTAATGCAGACGGCACCTATGCCGACGTGCGCTTGCCCCGCGGATGGGAGGAGCGCATGCCCGATGGCCGTCCTTATTTCGTTGACCATCACACGCGCACGAGATCGTGGAATGACCCTTGGCGGCGACGATGATGACGCTCGCGAAATGCGCCTCACTAGGTCCGCTGCCATCGGGTTGGGAAATGCGCATGACGTCTACACGACGCATCTACTTTGTGGACCACAACATGTGCACGACTATCCTCAGCTGCCATCGACGGTCGACGCGGGCGCCCCGCAGTAAAAGCGTGACTACCGGCGGAAGATCGTCTACTTCCGGAGCCATCGGCCATATTCTCGGCCGTATTCCACCATCGGTTCCTCGATGCTTTGCGCCGGGCTTCTATAAAATGGTCCTCGATAAGAAGCGAAGGACATTGGACCGGTCGACTATGAGCTTTACAAAGCCTTACTAGATGTTGTGCGTGCTCATGGTCATGGTCGTGGTCATGTTGTTGGCTGATGCCTCTTTTTCACAGGGAGAACGATATGACAGGTGCGCTCGATGAGACGTTCTCCGTAACGAAGACCGCTTTGGCGAGCACGTCGTTGTCGAACTCAAGTGCTTTAGACGCTGTCGCAAGTGTTTCGGTATCTTCACTCAGTGGTAGTGTCTGTCAATGCATTGCTGCAGCACCGGATAAGTTGCTGCTGCATACACCATTAGCTCTGCCGGTCAGCCTGGCACCCGTATTCGATGTGTCGGCCAGGCCCGCAGAAATGTCCGAGGCCGGGAGGAGGGGTTCGACGCTGCGACGGCGTTCGCACGGCCTTTGGCGCTCTTACTAGTGGACAGAGGGTCGATTAGGGGTCTGTAGACATAATGGAAGTGACGTTGGCGCGGAACACAACGACTCGGAAATGTGCATTATTAACAGACAAGTAACTCATTTACTCTCCCCTTCTCAAATTTGGTGGACCAGCTCGGTAGCTCCGATCCACCGCATTCACTCTTGCGTTCACTGGCATCGTATGGAGTATAGAATCTAGACACGTGATCTTAATGAATCGTGACGTGATGTGGGGCCCGGGGCATGTCAAATCCTACCTGATGATTGCAGTGATATCGATGTAGGGCGGGTCGGGTTCTTTTACCCTTCTCGACCGCTTTGACACCCGCCGATGATCCCCGTTTCACCGAACTTCACGCCACTTTACAGATTTGGAAGTTGTCACAGTTGTCTTCGGACTTTCGACAGCAAGGTGAGACGCCGAGGGCGTCCTGTCCGCGAGCGACTGTGGTGCTTGTGCTTAGCTCATAGTGTAACCTGCGGAGTATTTTTTGGATCACCTGCGGAATGATTCCCTCCATTTCCTGTCAGTGGCTATTCAATTTTGTGCCAACAAGATGTGCCGGCTTGAAACGAGGTATCCACTTTACCTCACTGCTCGAGATCTGTATATGTCGGAAATAGTCACGATTTGCCGTACGTCACTGACGCAGCATTTTTGGCACTTTGTTTTTGGCACTTTAGAACCTGCAAAAGGTGAACCAAAATTTGGAGCGCTGGCACCACCATCATCAGGGGTTCCGCAGTCCCGCATCAGTCATATCAAGGCCCGATCCTGTCGAAACTTCCTAGCTCCGTTTTCGTGGAGGTCGATCGCGATCTCACTGCGATCTTTCGGTCGCAACGGGGCGTTGCGTTTCCCGCGGGACTGCCCTGCACCCTTGGCGTGGGTGATGGAGAGGATGAAGATTTCTAGAAGTGTTTCATCGATAGTGGCCGAATCGGGGCCGAGTTCAAGATTAGAGCACACGGGATGCCCGGTGGATACTCGACGTCACGGTTGCGGTCTACGACGGGCCACTAGTACTGCCGGAAAAGTTTGCATTGGCATTAACGACTGCAGTGCCGTTCGAAGGGTCGGACCTGAGGCCTGAAGCTTGAAGGGTTGGACATTGAGAGGTTATTGTCACTGCTGCAGAAACATGTGGACGACTCACGTCTATCCTTTCTTAAGTTTGGGCTGCTGACTACAGGATGATCAGGTCGGTGACATTACTAGCGCAATGAGCTGCCGGGGGAATGAGGTCTTGCTGCGGCCATCATTTTTCGGGATCGGGTTAATACCGTTCTCCAGGCAAGAGTTCGTCCTTATTCATCCCCACTCCCAGGCTGGGGGTTTCTGTTCCTTCAGTTACTCGCCGCGCTCCCCCCGCACGAGGCAAGCTCCCAACACTGTTCCCCGCCGTCAGTGCTTCGGCCTCCAGCAGCGCCCCTCCAGAACGCACACTCGCATTTCATTTGAGTCGCCTTGAGGCCTTTAATACTACACTCATAAATGCGGACGGAGGAGGCACCTGTTGCACGTGTTTGTGTATTGTAAGCACTTTTGGGATGGGTCTGCGCTTCACGGTACGGTGATGGTTTTTGTTCAATTTTTCGCTCAAGGGACATTCTGCCAGAGTCTGTCTAGAAAGCAGAGCCAGAGCCACCTCCTTCTAAAGTTATTGAGCTCTACTAGTATCCTTCCAGAGTCTGCGAGCTTATTCTCTCCTTCACCCCAGTTCACAAAAGTGCTTACAACGATCGCTACACCTCCGCTGTTTTGTAGCTTCATTCTACGACTGCTAATTCTGCTGCTACGATTTCCTCATTTTCGGATACTCCGCATATCCTTCTCGAGGATATCCCTTCTCTCGAGTCTGTGATGCTCACTTTCTCCGAGTCTGTGGACATTTCATACTCATACAATCCGGTCCTCCCGTCGCAGCTCTCGAATCCATTAATGTGCACCTTAAGGCAACTCCGCTTTCATCCCGAGCACTCATCAACTTGATGTTCAAAGACACAGTCCTTGTAGCGCCTGCGCCCAGGCTTGCCATTCCAAAGGACCCTCAATCTTGCATTCTCTGCGACTGGCAGCGTGTAACCCTCATGTACAGACAGCGCAGGGTGTCTACCCCGCAGACAGTTACATTCGCATCCTATTCGCTCAAGTTACCTCACACTCCGCGCATGGGGAAGCTCCCTACGCCGTTCCACGCTGCTAGCTTCTTACGGCGAACCGTACTTCCAGAACCCTTTTTTTGATTCCATTTTCGTGCGCCTGGGAGTACAGAACCCTATGTAGCACGTTTCTTCCAGAACCCTTACATGCCTCAAGGCGCTTAACGCCGCACTCATAAACACAGAAGGTGAGAGATATTAGCTCGGTGCACCGGATGCGTGGCCACGGCACATGAAGAAGTGCACTGATACACGGTGCTTGTGTACCGACCTCGTTACGGAGTGAGTCGTGCCGCTACATTCCCTGAACAGGCACCGTGGACCCCCCGGACAGGACCCGGATATGCCTCACTAGTTCCTCCTGCGCAGCCGCGAAGGTGAATTCTCGGTGCGCTCCGAGTCCGCACTGTGCTATCGTCCCTGCTCGATTCACCAGCCCCTACTGCGCTGCTCGCCCAGCTCAAGAGTTGCGGCACACCGTTTGCACCACTATATTTTAGACTTCTGCGCGCTGCTTCTTCCCCAGTTCGGAGATGCCGTGCGTTGGCGTGTGTCTGGTGAATTTTTGGCAACGGAGGTGTTTGGGAGGACACCGACGAGCTGTGCCGTTGCGGCCGGTGCACAGCGAAGGGACTTACAGGCCATTGCCAAGACGAGCGTGGCCCTGCGTGGGCGTGCCTCAGACGCTGCCGCAAGTGTTCGCGGTATCTCCACCTAGTGGTAGCGTCTGCCAGTGCGTTTCTGGCAGCACCGGATAAGTTACGGCTGCACACACCAGCAGCTTTGCCGGTCAATGTAGCACGCGCATCGATGGTGTGTCATCCCAGGCCCGCAGAAACGCCTGAGGCCGGGAGGAGGGGTTCGACGCTGCGACGGCGTTCGCAAGGCCTTTGGAGCTCATAGTGGACAGGGGGTGTGTAGCAACATCATCACTCAAGTAACTCTTTCACGTATCTCCGATCCACACGCATTCACTCCGAGTCTTCCGTTCACTGAAACCGTATGTAGTAAAGCATCTAGACATGAGATAGATCGTGAGTGATGTAGGGCCCGACGCATATCAAATCCTGCCTTATGAGTGCAGAATAATGACCTTCTCAAAGCCCGCTATGAAACCATTCGCGACCGGCGACGGAGTCATGATCACGGTTCTAGTTGTGCGGGGCATGCGGCGCGGACCTCGGCGCGGACCGCCGGTCCCCGTGCCAACATCGTCAAGACGTAGTCCGTCAGCGCGTCAGCGCATGGCGACAGTATTTTGTTTGTGTACAAATTCGAGTCTACAGTAATGGAACAGGTAAGTTCTACCCCAGTGGCATGCACTCGTACTTCCCGTGACTGCGCACGTAGCAAGTCCCTCATTCATCGGTAAGGCTAGTACTTCTTGACGCCGACGCAAACGTCGACGAAACAGTTTGTCTATATCTTCGAGTCGACTCAGAAGGAGAAAGTCAGTTGCACCGCCTGGGACGTCACAGACATCGCAGAGGGCACCGGTATCTGCCTGTGAACCTGCCTCTCTGCCAGTGTGTCTTCATACCTTTACCGAGACCGCAAACGCTTATTCCCGCCTCATCTGCCCGAGCTCTCCGTCTCTTTCTTTTTTCAAGCCCCGAGAGCAGTCACAGCCATCTTCCGATCCGTCACACCAGCGTACTGCGGCCTACACCCCGTCCGCGAACGCATGTCATCCCTGCGTCACTATCGCCACAGACAAATTGACCCACAGAGACCAACTGCGACGCATGGTACCACGGCAGTTCTAGTCACCTCTCCACACTGGCGAACGCTGCGTGGAGGATGTCAAGCTTTAAATTGAGGTCTTCTTCCCCTTTAGTGGTCGGAATTTTCTCTCCACATCCCAGATGTGATATTGCCAGAGCTATGTACCCTTTTCCAGGAATAAATTTGGAAAGTGGAAAGGATGTGTAGTTTGGTGAAGGTGCCGATCAGAGTTCGCACCCTTTCGCGTTCGCCACGGACCCCTACACCCCTACCCACGATCACCGTCTCTTCTAGTAGGGTCCGCCCAACCCACGTACAGTCAGGACTTTCCCTTTAAATAGCGTCTCTGCTAGTGGCTTTGACCTCACGACAATGACTACACTTCACGATTCGAGGGACCTAGAAGCCCAAACGGAAGGTCAGCGTCGAATTTATGCTTACTTCCTCGACCTCATCTCACCTGGAATATCACAGCTCGGAGATGGTTTTCTAACTGGGCGATGGTTTACAGGAACGACGACGGTAGAAACCAAGCAAGGCGACGCGAAGGTACGCATACTCTAGCTTGAATTACTAGCATTTCCCTGGCTGACTTTGAGCAATCCGAAGCTGCTGAGTATGGAGACTCGTCCGTCATTTACTGGAAGTTGTACGGGTCAGAGGCTGAAATCAGCGACCAGAAGCTCGTCGAGACCTTGACCGGTGACATCAATTCGATGTTGATCCTGGTGAGTGGTGATACACGGACTTCACACTCTGCATCAACCTAGTCCCACGCCACAGAATGGCATTTTCTCTTCCATAATCGCGGGTTTTATCATAGAAACGTACAAGGCTCTTCAGCCAGACAACGGCCAAGAAACTGTCTGCCTATTATCACAGTTCGTTTCCCAGGGAAACTCCACCCAACAATCATCTCCATTTTGTCCGGGTCCTTACCCCGGGGCGCCTTCGGCGGCGGCCATTCGATCGAATATCCTACTGTTTCTCAGCTTCTTCCTGGCTATGGTGAGCGTCCTAGCATGCGCCCTTATCCAGCAATGGTGCCGCGAATTCATGAAGTACGCCTATCCCCGTGCAGCCCCGCACAAGCGCGGGCGGGTCCGAACTTATTTGTTTCAAGGCCTTAATCGATCCTATATGAGGAGGTTTATGTACGGCGTCCACGTGCTCTTGCACATTTCGGTCTTCCTGTTTTTCTGCGGCGTCAGCGATTATCTCCACGTCGTTTACCCGAGGGTTGGAATGATCTCCTGGTACTGCATCATCACGTTGACGGCGGTGTATGCGGTTCTCAGCATTGCTCCCCTGATTATCGGCAACTGCCCCTATCAACGGCTCTGACCCCTCCACTTCAGTTCGGTGGCAGACTGCTACTCTTCCCTGGTCGCATCGTATGGTGGCGCTTGTGCCAGTGGCGCGGCCAAAAAGGGACTTGGCCACGGCGTGAAGACCTCCACTTCAACAAAAGCCATTTTCTTGTGGAAGAGGCGAATGCGAGAGCGGCACACCTCGATCCCTATGCCATGAAATGGCTCTTCGCAGACAATGACTTCGGCGATACCGATATGGACAGGTTTCTAGAAGGATTCCCAGGGTATATCCACTCACACTTCACTATCGCAAAAGACCTGCCGAAGGTTCTAACTGCACCCTATGTCCTCCGGCGCATCAGAGAACACCTCTTGACGTGCGCAACAGCAACTGAACTTTCTGAACAAGCACGCGTAAAACGTGTGTCGGCATGCGTCAATTCTCTCCGGGTAATACTTCAACACCGGACAAGCGCCGACCCGGAGCGTCCCGCAAACCCGGACGAAGAAGAGTCACTACGAGTGTACATGCAGAGTATCGTCGATGGTCTCAACACATTATGCGAAGAATCAGACGAGATAATGGACCTGCGCGCATATTGCGTCAGGGCTCTCGCTTTCCAAGGTTTCCTAGAGCCGGCCAGAGTGGTCCCACCGAATGACAAATTCCCGGGCCACTTTGTTCCCCTGTACACGTTCTTCTCTTCCTGGGACAATACGTCGCGGACGCAGCGGCAGGACACCGTGCCGCCGGCCGCGGGGATTTCCGACGAGAAGGCGCCCACCGACACCGACGAAGGAAAAATGTGGCGGACTGTTCTGAATGACGGCCCGCTCATCAATCTGACCTTGCTCGCCGGAGCTATTCTTTCGCAAGACGACGTTGATTCTTTAAGCCTTTCAATGTGTTGGAAGACACTCGACATACTCCGGAGCGAACTTCGAATCAACAAGGTCGACGTATCTGACTCCTCATTGGCGCGGTTCAACGAAGTACACGAACTAACACGCAGGCGCGTCGGGGCCGAAGAGCCAGGCTTCAGCGTCATCCCGCTCCTCGAGATATTGGACGCCGTGGCCGGAGGGTGGCGTCTCAGCTTGGTGTTTCAAGACCATCCCAAGTATCACAGCAAGGCCGAGCTTGTGTTTAGAAAGGACCACCTTCGGAACCCCGATCTCCTCCGGGCATTCGCCAATTGTCTTCGAGACTTTGTTACCAAACACCCTGATAAATCCATGGAGTTCATGGAGGGCCTCGTCTGTTATGACTACTTGTGGACTAGCTTGCAGGTCAACCTCTTAAATTCCTTGCGATCTAATGCCTTCATTCCAGCCAAGCTACACGTTTTTGATACGTGCTGTACGGTGATCGACGCGGCGTTCGCAGCGCTGGAGAACTCGCAGAAAGTGGACTGGCGAGCACCCGACCTTGGATCACTGGCGCATTACTTCGAATTATTTGTCACAGATTGTTTCCAGGGCATGTTCGTCGAGAGGACCATTGGCTTCATCGGGAAAACCCCCCCCAGCTAATTAGCGTTAATTACGAATAATTAACGTTAATTAACATGTAGCGCCCATTTTCCGTTTTAATTAAGTCCTCTGATAATTAAGGGTAATTTGCATTCAGTCTGAACTAATCTTCAACAAATTTCGAAAAATTTATCATTCAGAAAGATTAAATTTGTTCATCATTTGGTCAAAAACTGTAGCTAATGTAGGTTAAATGAGTGGTAAGAAATGATTAAAATGATGTAAATAAGACATTGTTTGGCATCTTCTCAGGCTTGGGTATCAGTCTATAGATGGTGTGAATTCCTAGGCTGAGATGGAGTATATAGCACTTACAAATTTCTGGTTGTCACATGTGCTCAATCCTCCAGCATGCTAAGATCAATTATAGTAGCCAAAGGAGGAGGTTGGTTCATTGTCAAGCCACCATTCCTAAGAATGATCAGTAAAATTAGTTGAGATGAAAGTGGGAAGCTTACATTGCAAGTTGGTATATTTCTGCCATCATACTATGGTAAGATGTGTTGGACTTGCTTTCAATTGTATCAAGAGATAAAATATGACCATTGTAGGCATCCAGGTAGGTGTTTGCTGTAAAATTGAGTTGCTTTCACTCACCCATGCACCACTCATGGAGGGCTGCATAGTACTTGAGTGATTCCGAATATAATTAGATAACATATGACAAAAAAAAAAAGGAAAAACATACTGCCATTGACACCAATGCAACCATTGCCTTTGGAACCTCCCAAATGACATCTCCATTAGTTCCCTGGCGAGATGGGAACTGATCCTTGTGCTTTGTGACAAATGGTGTATACCCAGAAAAAAACAAGTCTCGGATCACTGAGATGATAATAGAGCTACGATATGGCCGACTGAGATGTGGCAGCCCAACGAGAACGTTGTTCTTTAAATGGAGTATTAGTATGTTTCATTTTGGCACTTTGGAGACTCACATTCACATTCCGTCTTGGGAAAATATAATTAAAATCAGTTTTGAGCTTGTTCACTAGGTCCATAACTGTTGGTGAGTCATGGACACTAAGTAAAAGAGTGATGGCGGCCACACAGTGCTCCTTGACCTCTGCACAAAAGATGCTAATCTGTGCTCAGGGCTGAATTCCTTCATTAGGTTGTGTTCTTAAGGGAAAACATGTGCAATATACCAGGGTGGACATCTTTGAGCAATATGCATGGTCATTGAGTATGCGCACATGTACATCTTCTGCATTGGGGATATGAAGGGATGCTGTGGTAAGCGCGTCCTGTATGAACTTGCTGGTGAGTAGTGCATCAGGGAATGCATGTTCAAATATGATTGATGCATGCAAAAAGTCAAAAGCGTCCGTAATTGTTGCTTGTACTATTGGGGTCTGATCTGTCAGCTTGACCTTCCCCAAACCAGAGCTGAAATGTAGGTCAGTATCAACTGGCCATAGCTGTGCAACTCTGGTGCTTCTTGGGTGCCCATGGTCAGTAGTAACCTCAGGCATAGTGGCTGCATTGTCGTGTTGGTGCACAAAGTAAGTGTAATGTACAAGTTGTTCCAGAGTATTGACTCACCTGTGAATTCTGAGGCAGCAACTTGAGGGCATTCGGAATGTGTGTGTGCTGTTTGTTGACTCTCAGAAATAATGCCTGCATTGATGTGTGTTAATACATGATGTCGGTATTGAGCTGATAGATGCTGCAAACTCACCTGTGAATCCCAAGGTAGTGATGTGAGGGCGCTCAGAATGCACATGTGCTGCTTGTTGACCTTCAGAAGTGGTACCTGCATTGACGAATTAATGCACAGTGTTAGTATCAATGAGCTGATAGACACTGCAAACTTACTTGTGAATCCTGAGGCCATAACTTGAGAGTGCTCACCAGAATATGAAAATATGGCTTGTCAACCCTCAGAAGCAGTGCCTGCATTGGTGTATTAATGTGCAATGTCAGTATTATTGAGCCAATAGACAGACACTGTGAGCTTACCTTTGAGTCCTGAGGCAGCAACTTGATGGCACTTGGAACGTGTGTGTGGTGCTTGTTGACCCTCAGAATGGCCCTCAGAATTCACATGCACCACTTGTTGATGCTCAGAAGTGGGGTCTGTATTAACGCATTAACCTCAGAGTAAGTATTGTGCACCTGATAAGTAGTGCACACTTACCTGTGCAACCCGAGACCATAACATGAGAGTGCTCCAAATGTGCATGTGTCGCTTGTTGACGCTTGGAAGTGGTGTCTGTGTTGACACATTAATGCACAGAGTAAGTATATGGCATGCAAGAATTTAGTACCTGGGCTTACCTGCAAGCTCTGGCTCTGCTGTTCGATCATCCTTGGGTTGTATGCCTACTTTGTGCATTGGTGCACAGAGTACATAGAGTATGAGTGGTTAGTATGCACATCAGCAATCTAGTATGCGTGCATACCTATGGGGCCCCTGGAAAGGACATGTGTGCTGCCTTGGGTGTGGGATGGCAATGTTCCACGGTTTGAGGGCATGGACAATGGCATGCTGCCAGATGCGGTACAATGCCCTACATCGATTTGGTCTGTATTCACAGTGTCAGCAAAGTTTTCTGTGGCACTGGCTGGCCAAGAAGGTCTCTAAATGACCTTGAGTCACAATACCAGTACCTGAAGATGGGAAATACTTACCTTGAGCACCATCTTCGAGAACCTGGCTGTCTGTGTGAAGCCGACCAAGTTGTTGCACTCCTCATCTCCAGTTGACTCAGAATCCGAGTCTTCATTGTCTGTTTCACTAGAAATGTCGTGTACAAGGTCATCGTTATCTTGCATGAGGGTCTCCGCTAGGTGAGGAAGCAGCTCAATTTAGTGAAGCAAAAGGGCAGAGCCATCAATTGGTCACACACTTCGTCTCAACTTTCTCACACAACTTGGTGGAATGTGACTTATAGTTCCAACCTCATTGATCTCATCATCTGTCAGCTCAAGATGGGGAGGATGGGTGTCTAGGACTCAGATTGTTAGGTGTAAGTAATTCCACTGTGATGAAAATAACTCACCACCCGCTTTCATTCGCTTTGCAGGTTTTGGGTTTGACTGCCCTGGCGTTGCATGCCTCTGCTCAGCAACAGTGGTTAGGCCCTCTTCAGGAGACAAGGCATGCTTTCCCAAGGAGACTAGGACACATGTGAGTTGTCATATCTTAGCATGACAACAAATGGGTGTATACCTTCTGACTCTGCTGCTGCCACCTGTGGTCCCTTAACCACCAGTCAAGGCAACTTTCCTTTTTTCCCCTTTTTTGAGCTTGTGGGGCATGTTGAGGTGTCAGTGGAAGGGGCCACTGAAGCCGTCTTTGCAGTGGTGTGCTGCCACCGCATGTGAGGTGCCATACTTGTATGGCAGGACAATGACTGGGAAATATGTTGGGAAGGATAGTGATGGGGATATTGAAATGAGGGACTAGGGTTGGTTGGGGAGTTTGTCTAGGTGTGTGCTGCGTCTTATATTTTTTTTTAACACGCTTAGCTCTCTTTACAGTTTCATCAACTTGTGCCCCAAGTACCACGTAGTGACTCCTCTTTCTTACTACTCCTGTCATTTCGAATCGTACTAGTCCTCTTTTTCAATGAGTCTGGTCACCTGCAATGGCTGCAATAAACCCTTCACACATGCCGGATACTCACGTCACCTTAGCATGACAGCACTTCCTAACTGTCATGCTATCTATAATGGTCGTCTGGATCGCACTATAGTGAATGACCCTCCAGGCGACTCTGGTCCTGAGGACACCAATTCAAGTAAGTGTATTTGCTAGCTTGATCACGCTACTAGTAGATTGACCCTAATTTAGACGGGGGCGAATTCAATCAACAGTTTGACAGATGCGAAGATGGTGAACTGTGCCATATGGACGTTGACACAGATGACAGGGTATCCGACACTAACATGCCTGTATGTGCTGAAACACCTGATCATACTCAACAAGACAGGGTGCCCTTCATCAAACTCTTTCCTTCGGGAGTGGCTGGGGCTCCCATTTCCAATGTGGGTCAGAGTGTGCCAGGCTACCAGGCGTTACAGGACGATCTGGGACCAGACAATATTTGGTACCCATTCCAGTCACAGCATGATTGGGACTTCACTCGGTGGGCAAAGAACAGGGGGCCATCCTCAACTGCGGTAACTGAGTTGCTCGCAATTAATGGTGTAAGTGCACAACAACACAAACTGATTTGACAGCTAACAATGGGTCAAAATAGGTGGTCGAAAGCTTGGGACTGTCATATCACAACATCAGGGAGCTCGACTGCATCATTGATGAAGAGATGCCTGGACGACCAAGGTTCAAGTGTGAGGAGGTCCATATTAGTGGGGAGTCTTACAACTTCTACTTTCGAGAAGTCATTCCTTGCATCTGCATGCTCTTTGGGGACCCAAGATATTCAAGACAACTCATATTTGTGCCAGAACGTCATTATCAAGATGCAGGCCACACCACGCAAGTATTTGGTGAAATGTACACTGGAAAATGGTGGTGGTCAGTGCAGGTACATACATACGAATACTCTACATACTTCATCACATACTCACATAGTAGTCTTCAGCGATCCCTGGAGTTACGCAGACCAGGCGCAACAGTAATCCCAGTCATCATTTCATCAGACAAGACGCAACTTACTCTTTTTCGATCCAAGAGTGCCTACCCTGTCTACCTGTCAATTGGCAACATCCCTAAAGACATTTGTTGTAAACCTACCCAGCAAGCACAAATACTGATGGGTTACATTCCAACAACATGACTTGAGCATATCAAAAATAAGGCTGCGTGGCGTCGGGCGCTTACAAACCTCTTCCATTCTTGCATGCACAAATTTCTCTCACCAATTGAGTCTTATGGTGAGACTGGGATTGCAATGGCCACCGGCGATGGGATATGGTACCGCTGTCATCCAATTCTCACGACATTTATTGGCGACTACCCCGAACAATCACTTGTCGCTTGCACCTACAATGGAAGATGCCCCAAGTGCATTGTCCCACAAGACGAACTCGGAAACAATACAACATACCCTTTGCGCAACTTAGGGGCGGCGGTTAACATATTTTCTTTGTCAGATGGTGATCCAACCATTTTTCATGCAGCATGTCATGAAGCTAGCCTCAAGCCTACATACCATCCGTTCTGGGAGCGTCTCCCATTCACCAATATATTTCTTTTGATCACCCCCGATATATTACATCAGCTTCATCAAGGCATCCTGAAACATCTGGTCCGCTGGCTTGCTGCACTTGGATCTGAGGAGATTGACGCACATTGCAGCCGTCTACCACCAAATCACAATGCACGACACTTTAACAGAGGCATTACATGGCTTTCAAGGCTCACTGGTCAAGAACATAAAGACATGTTGTTACTTGTGATTTGGACTCAGACTAACACATGTTAACGTCTCATGACTCAACTTAACATTTACTTCTGTTTACGCTTTGGAATACATTAAACTACTATAATTAAGCTACAGTTCTCGTGTATGTTCCCTCAGTTTGCCCATCCTGCTTACTGAGGGTTACTTAGGTTCGTATAATGAAGTTCAGTTTGCCCATCCCGCTTACTGAGGGTTACTTAGAATCTACAGGTTATGGGCCCTGCGGGTCTCTAGCTGTGACCTGCCATAATTCTGAATCCCTCTAGTGAACTCTTGGGTGCCCCCTCATTGTCCTCTGCCTCCACGCCTTATCATCATCTGCCTTTGTGCCCCATTGTCTCCCTGCCTTTGTGCCTCATCATCATTTGCCTCCATGCCACCTTCTTTGTCTGCCTCCGTGCCAAATTATATCCTTCTTCACGTCATTATAGCCAATGTCAGGCCATCAAAACCCCCTCTCCAATATGAGTACCTTGATGAACCTCTCCCAGCTGCCACCATTGGCGACCAGCCATGAAAACAACAACATGATACCCCAAATTGATTCAGAACCTGACTTGAGACACTCGGCGATGTCCTTGATGCCACCTGTGGACCCCTCCGCACCCCCACTTGGGCATGCTTCCCATCAGATCCCATCTTGACACACATCATCGCATCGTCAGACACCTCCACATGAGTATCAGCCCACTCGTGTCATGTACAGACCCCCACAGTTGCAAGATTCACGGGAGCCACAACCATCCCAACCACGCCACAAACATAAGCAGTGTTTGCCATCAAGGAGAAGAACCGAATATAACTCACTTTCCTCTTCCCAAGAACACTTGTCGCCTGAATACTATCCTACATGCAATTTGCGCCCACAATGTCATGACTTGCACCATGACTGCAGTCACCTGCCTACAATCAAGCGTGAAAATCTTGCAGGCCTACCCTCATGGCTAGCAAACCTAAAACTGTCATTAAGCGCAGGCAACTGGCTAGAATGGTCATGCTTCCTCCTAAGGTCACTCACCATGACGCAACTTGACAAATATCCCCTTGGTCTCCTTCGGTCCCCCAACGAGCGTGCAGACCCCATTGGACATCGTTGCTGGAATGGCAATGATTGCATGATCTTGGGGTTCATGCAATCCCAGATGTACGCAGCAGAGATTCAATATATCGCCTCATGCGCCACCTCAGCAGAGGCTTTCCGTACACTTCGCACTTGTCATGAGAAACGCAGTGGACTCACCCAGCTCCAACTCATCCAAAACCTGATGCAGATCACTTTCGATGACAACCCCGCGCATTTCGACAACAATATGACAACTTTCCGTGATCTTGTCTACCGCATCGAGAGTATAGGCCATGTTGACGTCCATAGGCTTGGCCTACTGTTTTTCCTCCTAAACCTGAAGTCCTCTCACCCGACAGTCCATGATGCTTTGGCAGCGGCACTCATGGATGGCTCCATATCAGTTGAGCTCATGGAAAATAGGATGCAATACTATTTTGAAATGCGTGGTGCCCAGCAGGGACAACAGCACATGTCCGGCTCTTTCATTGCATTACCCGCTCAACTCCCACCGCAAACTGTCATGTGTCCCAACTGCAAGTGCCCTGGACACTCCATCAAATTTTGCATCGCACCTGGTGGTAAAATGGAAGGTCTTTCCATGCAGGACGCAATTGATCGCCAGTGTGTCATTCGTGACAACATGTGTCAGCGTGTAAAGCCCAGAGAAGAAACCAACACACCATCCAATGGCACTCTACTCAAATTGGACAATGATGGATCTGTCTGGATCACCAGCATTTGCTATCGCCCAGACAGTAAGATCAGTGCTGCCCTAGCTAACTCCGAACACCCGATCCTAGACCCAGATCTGGATGAATATTCGGACTGGCCGGCCGGCAGCTCCACTGACACGGTACTCAACACCAGTGCCATCCTTATCACCTCCATCGATTCCACCGATGTCGTGTTCCTCAGCCACCCCACCAACATACCCTTCTTCCTTGATTCGGGTGCTTCCAGTCATATCAGCTGTGTTCGTTCTGGCTTTGTTACTCTGAAGCAACTGGATGAACCACGCACAAAAGGTATGACCATCAACCTGTCGCTCGCACCACAGGCTTGTGACCACTGTGTCCGTGGCAAACAGGCATGCAGTCCCATTCTGAAGGTGCGTGAAGGGGCAAGGGCTACTAGGTGGTTGGAGCACGTATACATTGATCTGTCAGGACCACATGCAATCATGTCCCATTCCAGTTTCTGCTACATTATGAACCTGATTGACGATTATTCTAGGTACAATTGGACCCATTTACTGAAAGCAAAATCCGACACCTTTGGTGCCTTCTGTACCTGGCTGACGGCCACTGAGATACAGTCGGGCAAAAAGCTTTGCTATGTGCTCACAGATAACGGCGAGCTTTGTTCGACGGACATGGCCCATTGGTGTGCTGATCGTGGTATCACACATCAATTTACTGCCCCACACACTTCTGCACAGAATGGTCGTGTCGAACATCTTCATCGCACACTGATGGATAAAGCTTGCACTATGCGCTTAGCCTGTGATGCCCCCTTACAGATGTGGGACGAGTTCATTGTGACCGCCTCATATCTCACCAACCTAACTGCTTCCCATACACTAAATGGGCGCACCCCACACGAGCTATGGTTCAATGCCAAACCTTCCATTTCCCATCTACGTGAAATCGGCTGTCGCGCATATGTCCTGATCAGCGGAAACAACCCCAAGATCGCCGCTCATTCTTTGGAGTGCATCCTAATCAGGTACACCCCTAACTCTAAGGCGTACAGGTGTTGGGACAGGCAAGGGAGTCACGTTGTAAGGGTCACCCTTCCTCTACGCTTGAAACCATCTGTCTTGCCGCACCCGCCATCCGACCACAATGCCACAACCCGCACTCATCGCGACAGCGCTTCGCATGCAAGCGAGCCTCGAGGCCCCCCTTAGATTAGACATATTAGATTACTACTCTTTGTATATAAG
>WNGR01004130.1_pt1 | contig 18313 bp, 16 predicted proteins | sample 5407581 | NCBI WGS metagenome assembly WNGR01 (sample SAMN13153383, study PRJNA577476) | soil metagenome | isolation source: 80 cm soil or saprolite under Garry oak tree replicate 2 | place: USA:California | collected 2016-06-15 | reverse complement strand
AGTGCGGATTCTGCACCCCGGGCATGGTGATGGCGACCGTCTCGCTGCTGGCCGAGAACGCCTCTCCCACGGAGGACGAGGTCAGGTCGGCGCTGGAGGGCAACTTGTGCCGGTGCACCGGTTATCACAACATCGTCAGGGCCGTGCTGGCCGCCGCCGGCACGGCGGATGAGAGGCGGCCCAGTTGATCCCCGCAGCCTTTACTTACAAGCGGGCCTGGTCCGTCGACGAGGCCCTGGAGCTGGCGTCCCAGAACGGCGATGAGGCGAAGTTCCTGGCCGGCGGGCACTCGCTGCTCCCGCTCATGAAGCTGCGGCTGGCCGTCCCCGAGGTGCTGATCGACATCGGCCGGCTCCGCGAGCTCAGCTACATCCGCGAGGAGAACGGCCATTTCGCGGTGGGCGCGCTCACCTGCTACGGCGACCTGGCCCAGTCCGGCCTGCTGGCCCACTCGCTGCCGTTGCTCGCCCAGGCCGCCAGTCACGTCGGCGACCCTCAGGTCCGGCACTGCGGCACGATCGGCGGTTCCCTGGCGCACGCCGACCCCGCCGCCGACCTGCCCGCGGTGATCCTGGCCCTGGACGCGACGCTGGTCGCCCGCGGGCCGTCAGGAAGCCGCGAGATCGGGGCCGGTGAGTTCTTCCTCGGCCTGTTCGAGACGGCCCTGCAGCCCGGTGAGCTGCTGACCGAGATCCGCATCCCCAAGCCGCGGGCGCCCGGGTGGTCGTTCCAGAAGTTCACCAAGCGCGCCATCGACTGGGCCATCGTCGACGTCGCGGTCCAGGGCGGGAACGTGGCCCTGGTGAACATGGGGCAGACCCCGGTCCGGGCCAGCGCGGTCGAGCAAGCCCTGGCCTCGGGCGCAGGGACACGCGACGCCGCGGCCCACGCGGCCGAGGGGACCAGCCCGCCCAACGACATCAACGGCGGGCCCGGCTACCGTGAGCACCTGGCCCGGGTCCTGGTGGCGCGCGCCCTGGAGGAGTCGGCCTCCCGGTCCTGACGGCCCCGGCCGCCAATTCCGGGGCCGGACGCGACGTCAGTGTTCGTGGATCAGCACGCCACGGATGTTCCGGCCTTCGAGCAGGTCCCGGTATCCCTGGTTGACGTCGTCCAGCCGGTACCGGGTGGTCACCAGCTCGTCCAGCTTGAGCTTGCCCGCCCGGTACAGGTCGAGCATCAGCGGGATGTCGTCGAACGGGTTCCCGCCGCCGAACAGCGCGCCCTCCACCCGCTTCTGGAACAGGGTGAGCTCGAAGCTGGACAGCTGGATGGTCTTCTGCCCCGGCCCGGCCAGCCCGGTCACAATCAGCGTGCCGTGCTTGCGGATGATCGCGAAGGCCGCGTCGACCACGTCCTGGGTGACCACGCCGACGGTGATCAGGGCCTCGTCGGCGCCGACGCCCCGGGTGAGGTCGGTGACGAGCTGCTGGGCCTCGTCCGCTGTCGCCACGCTGTGCGTCGCGCCGAGCTTCTCCGCTGCCTCGCGCTTGTTCGGCAGCGGGTCCACCGCGATGACGTTCGTCGCGCCGGCGATCGCCGCGCCCTGCACCGCGTTGATGCCGACGCCGCCGATGCCGTAGATGACCACCGTGTCGCCCGGCCGCACGCCGCCGAGGGTGACCGAGGTGCCGAAGCCGGTCGGCACGCCGCAGCCCACCAGGGCCACGGTTTCCAGCGGCAGGTCATCGTCGATCTTGATGCAGGAGGCGACGGACACCGTCGCCCACTGGGAGAACGTGCCCACCAGGCACATCTGGCCGAAGTCCTGGCCTTCGGCGTGGAACCGGAACGTGCCGTCGGGCAGGCAGTTGTCGACCAGCAGCGCGCCCATGTCGCACAGGTTCGTCTGGCCGCGGGCGCAGAACCGGCAGCGGCCGCAGGCGGGCAGGAACGAGCAGACGATGTGATCGCCCGGCTTCAGGTGGGTGACGCCCGCGCCGACCTGCTCCACGATCCCGGCTCCCTCGTGGCCGCCGACGATCGGGTACCTGACCGGGATGTCGCCGGTGCGCAGGTGGTCGTCCGAGTGGCACAGGCCGGACGCCACGAACCGGACCAGCACCTCCCCGGCCTTGGGCGGATCGAGGTCCAGCTCAATGATCTCCCAGTCCTTGCCGACTTCGCGGAGCACCGCTGCCCTGGTCTTCATGCGCTCTCCTCGCTACGGCCGTCCGTGATTTTGTCATCTTTCCAAGGCAACCACGCGGCGGTCATTGTGGCTAGGGCTAAGAAAGCCCTTCTGTGTTGGCCTCGGGGGGCGACCCCCCCAGACCCTCCCGCGTGCCCCCCGCCCCCCGCCCGCCTCCCCATTCCCCTTCACTGTCCCCCTTCACGGCCAGCCTCCGGCCGGCCGTCGCGGCTGGCACCGCTCCACCGGCCGGGGGTTCCCGGGCGGCGGCGTGGTTCAATGGCGGCGAAGAGGGAGCAGGCAGTGAATGTTGACGATCTCATCGCGATCGATGTGCACGTGCACGCCGAGGTCTCCGAGAGCTGGCAGGGATCACTGAGCGCCGAGCTGGAAGAGGCCTCTCGCGCCTACTTCAAGGCGGAGGGACGTCCTCCTACGCTGCCCGAGATCGCCAGCTACTACCGGGAACGGCGGATGGCCTAGGGCCAGGCCGGCGTCCGGCAGGCACGGCGGCTGGTGGCCGACTTCGGCATCCGCGGCTTCAAGTTCCACCCGAGCGTCCAGGCGTTCTACCCCAACGACCGGGCCGCCTACCCGCTCTACGCGGCGATCGAGGAGATGGGCCTGCCCGCGGTGTTCCACACCGGGCAGACCGGGATCGGCGCGGGCGCGCCTGGCGGCGGGGGCATCAGGCTCAAGTACTCCAACCCGATGCTCCTCGATGACGTCGCCGCCGATTTCCCCGGCCTGATCATCGTGCTGGCCCATCCCTCCTTCCCGTGGCAGGACGAGGCGCTGGCCGTGGCCACCCACAAGCCGCTGGTCTACATCGACCTGTCCGGCTGGTCGCCGAAATACTTCCCGTCGCAGCTGGTGCAGTACGCGAACACCCTGCTGCAGGACAAGGTGCTGTTCGGATCGGACTATCCGCTGCTGACCCCGGACCGCTGGCTGGCCGACTTCGACGCGCTGCCGATCAAGCCCGAGGTGCGCCCCAAGATCCTCAAGGAGAACGCCGCGCGCCTGCTGGGGCTGTGTTAGCCCGGGGGGACGACCCCCCCAGACCCCCCCGGGTGCCCATCCGCTCGGGCCAGCCTCCGGCCGGCCGTCGCGGCTGGCCCGGCTGCGCCGGCTAGCCCGGGGGACGACCCCCCAGGACCCGCCGGGGTGGCGGGGCCGGGCGCGGCGCCGCCGCGGGCCGTGGTCAGCCCGGAACTGTGGTAGGCGGCGCGGGATGCGAGATCCCGGCTGTACCTGGCGATAATCTGGCGGACCCGGTGCACGGCCACCGGCCCGAGCAGGTCGTAGGCGGCGATGAAGAGCTCTCGCGCGGCGGCCCGGGGCCAGGTCGCGGGCAGCAGCTCGCCGGGAAGGTCGGGATCGAGGCCGGGGAACGCACGCCATTCGTCCATGACCCTGGTCCGCTCGACAAGCGCTTCCACCGGGGAGATCCGCCCGGCGAGCGCGCGGTCCCTTAGCTGCTCCGCGTACGCGATGAAGCGGTCATACCGGTCCTGGAGGTCCTCCAGGTCCCAGGCCCGCTGCGGGCTCCCGTCCGGGCCGGTGCCGGGGACGGTGCTGGCGCGGAATGCCGTGGCTGTGGTGATGCCGAGCTCGGCCAGCTGGCCGACAACCCCGGCGACGTGATCGCGGGGTGAAACCCACAGGCCGTCGTACAGCGGCGCGAAGCCGAGCCAGCGGAGCTGCTTGCGCAGGGCATCGCGCGCGGAGCGGTTGTGCTCGGGGATGGAGAACGCCACCAGGCTCCACATCCCGTCCCACGGCTGAGTGGCCTGGCCGAAAGAGAAGATGTGCTGCCCGCCCTCGTCCAGGATGTGCGCCGCCTTGGCGGAGAGCCGGACGAACGTGCGCCGCCCGTGCTTGGACGTGACCAGGAGCTTATTACGGGTCAGGCGGCTGAGCGCGGCCCGGGCCGCCGAGTCGCTGACGCCGAACTCCGCCAGCAGCGCGACCAGCGCCGCCGAGGGCAGCGGCTCGGTGCGCTGCCACCAGTAGTCGCCGAGCAGGGTCAGCAGCAGCCGGGGTGGCCGCAGTGCGACCCCCCAGGGCCGGTTCTCCGCGTCGTCGAAGGCCGGCTCCGGGTGGCTCGCGGACGGATAAGCAGGCACAACCATGATCGTAGCGAACGACCTTCCGCGCCCGCGAGGAGCACCACAGGAGTTCCAGCGGACACCTGACGTGACACGTATGCGTGCTTACATTACTGTGCCCGTAAGCAGGGTTGTCATACGTTGCGAGGCGCTGAGATGGCTAACGTGATCTTGGATCCGACCGGCGACACCGCACGGGCTCCCTCCGCGCCGTCGCGGACCCTGCGGCCGGCGCCGCGCCGGGATGACCTGCGCGGCGCGCGGGTGGGGCTGCTGGCGAACACTAAGCAGAACGCGGATATCTTCCTCGAGGCGCTGGGCACGCTGCTGACCGGCCGGTACGGTGCCGCTGGCGTCCTGACGCGCACCAAGACCGCTTTTGCCCAGCCCGCGCCTGAGGACCTGCTCAAGGAGCTCACCTCCGAGTGCGATGTGGTCATCACTGGAGTCGGGGACTGCGGGTCCTGCAGCGCGTCCGCGGTGACCGACGGCATCGCCCTTGAGGAACGCGGCACGCCCGCGGCCGTTATCTGCAGTGACGCGTTCCGCGGCAGCGCCGACGCGATCGCGGATCTGCGCGGCTCGCCCGGCTACCGCTACGTGACCACGCCGCACCCGGTCGCCGCGCTCACGCCGGAGCAGGTGCGCGAGCGCGCCGCGGCGGCGCTCCCCGAGGTGGTGGCCCTGCTGACCGGCGGCGGGAGCCGAGCCTGATGGCCGAGGCCGCCAGGCTGGATCCGGATCTCGCGCAGCTGGCCATCGAGCACTGCTATGAGCAGGGCTGGTCCGACGGGCTGCCGCTGGTACCGGCCTCCCAGCCGCTGGTCGACCGCTTCCTGGCGCAGACCGACCGCGGCCCGCAGGAGGTGATCGGCTCGCTGGAGTCGGTCGGCCGCGACTGCACCGTCTACCTGGCGGCCGTCAACGCGGCGATGGCCGGCTGCCGCCCCGAGTACTTCCCCGTTGTGCTGGCCGCCTTCGACGCGCTGATGCGCGACCGGGCCGCGCGCGGCGGCGGCTGGCAGAGCACCAGCGGGCCGGCGCCGCTGATCGTGGTCAACGGACCGGTCCGCGGCCAGCTCGGCTTCAACGGCGGCGGCGGCGCGTTCGGGCCGGGTTTCCGCGCGAACGCCACAGTGGCCCGGGCCATCGGCCTCATCGTCCGCAACGCGTTCGGTATCCGGCCGGGGGTGCTCGAGCATGCGACGCAGGGCATTCCCGGCCGGTGGTCGATCTGCATCGCGGAAAACGAGGAGGAGAGCCCCTGGCCGCCGCTGTCGGCCGAGGCGGGACTGCCCGCCGGGGCCAGCGCGGTGTCCGCGACGCTGATCCGGACCTGCGAGTTCGTGGACAACCGGCACGCCCAGGATCCGGAGCAGGTGCTGTGGGACTTCGCGGACACGATCTCCAGGACCGGGGCGCTGATCTTCCGCGACACCTCGTGTGGCGTGGTGTTCTGTCCCGAGCATGCCCAGCAGCTGGCCGCGGCCGGGTACGCCAAGGACGACGTCAGGGACTGGCTGATCGAGCGGTGCGGCCGGAGCGGCGCCGACCTGGCGCGCGTGGGCAAGAACGGCCTCAGTGAGCATGGCGTCCGATTCGCCGCCGATCAGCCCGCCGGCGGTGGTGACGCCGCCGGTGATGACAGAGCCCCGATCCTGCCGTCGCGGCAGCACGTCCCGGTGATCGTGGCCGGCGCGCGGAACGCGGCGATCTCCATGGTGGTGCGGGTCTTTGGCCTGTGGTCGGGCGTCCCGAGCCTGGTCGACACGCCGGGCGGCCCGCCATGAGGTTGCGGATCCTGATGGAGCCCCGTCACGGCGCGACCTACGAGCAGACGCTCGCGCTCGCCCGGGCGACGGAGGAGGCGGGATTCGACGCCTTCTTCCGCTCCGACCATTACCTCGGCATCGACGCCGCGGACCCCGCGTACCGGCCGTCTGATTCCTGGACCACGCTCGCCGGGCTGGCGGTCCAGACCAAACAGGTCCGGCTCGGCACCCTGATGACCGCGTCCACGTTCCGCCTCCCTGGCCAGCTTGCGATCACCGTCGCCACGGTGGACGCGATGAGCGGCGGCCGGGTGGAACTGGGCATCGGGGCGGCCTGGTACGAGCGGGAGCACCGGTCGTTCGGGATCCCGTTCCCCGCCACCGGGGAGCGCTTCGACCGGCTCCAGGAGCAGCTGGAGGTGATCACTGGGCTGTGGTCGACGCCGCGGGGGGAGCGATTCAGCCACGAAGGCAGGCATTACCGGCTCGAGGACTGCGCGAACTTCCCGAGGGCGGCCCAGCAGCCCAGGCCCCGCATCATCATCGGCGGAGCGGGGCCGCGGCGGACCCCGGCGCTGGCGGCCAGATTCGCCGACGAGTTCAACAGCGGCCTGCGGGACGGCAGCGCCGAGCGGTTCATCAACTTCCGGCGCATCTGCGCCGAGCTTGGCCGCGATCCCGCGACGGTCCGGCTGTCCACCACACTCCCGGTCTGCTGCGGGGCCACGCCCGCTGAGGCGCGGCAGCGGGCGGAGTCCCTCGGCCCGGCCGGGGCGCGGCTGCTGCGCCAGGGCGTGATCGGCACCCCCGGTGACGTCCTGACGCAGCTGGAGGAGCTGCAGAAAGCCGGCGTGGACACCGTGTACTTCCACATCTACGACGTCGACGACACCGACCACGTACGCCTGATCGGCAGCGAGGTCCTGCCCCGCGCCGCCTGACGCACCGATTTCACTGGGTGAAGTTCCATCAGACGGGATGGTCATTGCGCGCGTATCCGGCATGTGCCAGCGTCGGCGCTGTAACGAGGAGGCCGGGAGATGACCGGACCGGTTCGCGAGGGCGACCTGCTCTGGACGCCGGACCCTGACCGGGTGGCGCAGGCCAACCTGACCGCGTTCACGGCCTGGCTGGCCGCCGAGCGAGGCCTGCGGTTCGACGGCTACGCCGGGATCTGGCACTGGTCAGTGACCGACCTGGACGGGTTCTGGCAGGCGGTCTGGGAGTACTGCGGCATCGAGGCGTCGGTGCCCCCGGACCGGGTCCTCGGCCGCCGGGCCATGCCAAGGACCGACTGGTTCCCCGGCGCCCGGCTGAACTACGCCCAGCACGTGCTGCGGCGCGGGGCCGCCGGCGGGCCCGCGCTGATGTACGCCAGCGAGTCCGCGCCGCCCGCCGTCATGGACTGGGCCGAGCTGGCTGGCTCGGTGCGGATACTGGGCACCCGGCTGCGGGAGATGGGCGTGCGGCCGGGCGACCGGGTCGCCGCCTACCTGCCGAACGTTCCGCAGGCGGTGCTCGCGATGCTGGCCACCGCGAGCATCGGCGCGATCTGGACCAGCTGCTCGCCCGACTACGGCTGGCGGGGCGTGCTGGACCGGTTCCGGCAGCTCGAGCCCGCCGTGCTGTTCTGCGTGGACAGTTACTGCTACGGCGGCCAGGAGTTCGACCGCAGCGGCGAGCTGCGCCAGATCATCGCCGGGCTGCCCGGGCCGCCGCACGTGGTCCGCGTGCCGCGGCCGGGCCAGCGCGGCGCGGGCCCGCTGGACGGCGCCAGGACCTGGGATGAGCTGCTCGACCACCCGGAGGTCCCGTCCGCGGAGTACGCGGTCGAGCAGGTCCCGTTCGGGCACCCGCTGTGGATCCTGTTCTCCTCCGGCACGACCGGGCTGCCCAAGGCGATCGTGCACAGCCACGGCGGGATCCTGCTGGAGCAGATGAAGCTGCAGCGCCTGCACATGGACCTGCGGCCGGGCGACCGGATGTTCTTTTTCACCACCACCGGCTGGATGATGTGGAACTTCCTGGTCAGCTCGCTGCTGATCGGCGTCTGCCCGGTGCTGTACGACGGCAGCCCGGCCTACCCCGAGCCGGACGTACTGTGGCGGCTGGCCCAGGACTGCGACGTGAGCTTCTTCGGCGCCAGCCCGGCCTACGTGAACCTGATGTCCAAGGCCGGGGTGGTGCCCGCGGACAAGTACGACCTGCCATTGCTGCGCGCGATCATGCCGGCCGGCTCGCCGGTGTCCGCCGAGTGCACCGCCTGGTTCTACGAGAACGTCAAGCAGGACGTGTGGGTGGCCACCGGCAGCGGCGGGACCGACGTCTGCACCGGCTTCGTCGGCGGCGTGCCGACCCTGCCGGTCTACGCGGGCGAGATCCAGGCGCCGCATCTCGGCGTGGCCGCGCGCGCGTTCAACGAGCGCGGCGAGAGCGTCGTCGACGAGGTGGGCGAGCTGGTGGTTACCGAGCCGATGCCGTCGATGCCGGTCCGGCTGTGGGGCGATGCCGGGGACGCGCGCTACCGCGAGTCCTACTTCGCCGACTTCCCCGGGGTCTGGCGGCAGGGCGACTTCTTCCGGATCAACGCCCGCGGCGGCTGCTTCGTGCTCGGCCGGTCGGACGCCACGCTGAACCGGCATGGCGTCCGCATCGGCACCGCGGAGATCTACGCCGTGCTCGCATCGGTCGAGGGGGTCGAGGACGCGATGATCGTCAATCTCGACCTGCCCGGCGGCGGGTTCTTCATGCCGCTGTTCGTCCGGCTGGACGACGGGGTGGTCCTCGACGCGCGGCTCGAGCAGGAGATCCGCGACCGGCTCCGCACCGAGTACACGCCGCGGCACGTACCGGACCGGATCGTCCAGGTGCCCGACATCCCAGTCACCCTCACCGGCAAGAAGATGGAGGTCCCGGTGCGCAAGATCCTGCGCGGCGTCCCTGCGGAGCAGGCCGCCAACCGCAACGCGATGGCCAACCCGGGCTCGCTCGATTTCTTTGCCGACTACGCTGCCGCCCTGCAGGACTACCCGACCGGCTGACAGCGCGCTGCGGCCAGGCAGCCGCTCCGCATCAGGAGGCCTCCCATGGAGGGAAACGGCACCACCCACAGCACCAGCAGCTTCCCGCTCCCGTCCCAGATCGCCGACGTGCCGGGCGCCGAGGGCTGTCGGTCCATGTACCCGTACTTCACCCGCTTCCAGCCCGAGGACGACGACCGGTTCTGGTTCTACAACGCGATGCACTTCCCCGAGCCGATGCCGGCCTTTGACGTGATCACCGCGGAGATCCCGTACACGGCGATCGGCGCGAACACGGCCCGGGTGTTCTCGTTCCCCACGACGCTCGGCATCGAGCACCGGATCGTGAACGGCCGCATCTACATCACCGCGATCCCGGTGACCGACCCGGCCGAGATCGAGCGCAGGCTGGCGGTGTTCCAGGAGCGGGCCGGCCATTACTACCAGAACTGGGACCGGCTCTATGAGGGCTGGAAGACCCGGATGGCCGGCCTGATCCGGGAGATCGAGGAGATCACGGTCCCCGTGCTGCCGGAGATCGATGACGCCGCGGTGGTCATGAACGCCACCGGCGTGGCCCAGAACCACTACGTGCGCGAGAACTACCACCGGTGCCTGGACCTGTTCTCCAAGATGTGGCACCACCACACCGAGTTCCTGATGCTCGGCTACGGCGCGTACGTGGTGTTCTTCGAGTTCTGCAAGAAGGCCTTCCCGGAGATCGGTGACCAGATGGTCGCGCGGATGGTGGCGGGCATCGACGTGATCATGTACCGGCCCGACGACGAGCTCAGGCGCCTGGCCAGGCTCGCCGTGGGCGTCGGCGTGGATGACCTGTTCACCGACGGATGCTCCCCGGACGAGGTGCTGGCGGCCCTGGCCCGGCGGGGCGAGGCGGGCCAGAGCTGGCTGGCGGCCTTCGAGCAGGCCCGCGATCCCTGGTTCCACGTGTCCACCGGCGACGGCTTCTATCACCACCACCGCAGCTGGGATGACGACCTGACGGTGCCGTTCGCGGCGCTGCCCCGCTATGTCGCGCTGGTGCGGGACGGCGCGGAGCTGGCCCGCCCCACCGAGAAGCTGCGGCACGAGCGGGAGCGCATCGTGGCCGAGTACCGCGGCCTGCTGCCCAGCGATGCGGAACGGGAGGCGTTCGACCAGATGTTCGGCCTGGCCCGGCTGGTGTTCCCGTACGTGGAGGACCACAAGTTCTACTGCGAGCACTGGTTCACCACCCAGTTCTTCGCCAAAATCCGCGAGTTCGGCGCGCTGCTGGCCCGCCAGGGCGTGCTGGATGAGGCCGAGGATGTGTTCCAGCTGCACCACACCGAGGTCGATCAGGCCCTCGCCGACGTGATGCTGGCCTGGGCGGCAGGCAGCAAGCCGCTCGGCGGCGCGCACTTCCGGCCGATCATCAGCGAGCGCAAGCGGATGCTCGAGGTGCTGCGCGCGTGGTCGCCGCCGCCGGCGATCGGCCCGGTGCCGGAGGCGCTGAACGACCCCGCCGTGCGCATGCTCTGGGGGATTACCGCGGAGACGCTCACGACCTGGGCCGCCGCGTCGGGCGACGGCAGCGAGGTGCGCGGCTACGCCGCCTCACCCGGCGTGGCCGAGGGCGTGGCCCGGGTGCTCCGCAGCGTCAACGACATCGGGCAGATCCGCGACGGCGAGATCCTCGTCTGCCCGGTCACGGCGCCGAGCTGGGCCCCGGTGTTCGGGAAGATCAAGGCGGCGGTTTCCGACATCGGCGGGACCATGTCGCACGCGGCGATCGTGGCGCGCGAGTACGGCATGCCGGCCGTGGTGGGGACCGGGCACGCGACCAGGATGATCCAGACCGGCCAGCGGATCCGCGTCGACGGTGACCGCGGGGTCGTGCGGATCCTGGGCTGACAGCCACGGCGGCACGATGACCAGCCCGGACTTGACCCGCACGCTCGCCGACATCGGTGTCGGCGACCGCCCGGTGACCGGCGGCAAGGCCGCGGGCCTCGGCGAACTGGCCAGCGCCGGGATCACCGTCCCGCCGGGCTTCGTGGTGACCACAAGGGCCTTTGCGCTGGTGCTGCGGGCGCTCGACCCAGAGGGCGCCCTCCGGGCCGGCCTGGCCCGGCTGCCCGCCGGTGACAATGCCGAGGTCGCCCGCTCCACCGCGCGGGTGCGCCGCCTCATCGCCGCCGCGCCGCTGCCTGGCGGCCTGCACGACGCGATCACCGCGCAGTACCGAGGGCTGGGCGGCGGGCCGGTCGCGGTCCGCTCCAGCGGCACGGGCGAGGACAGCGCCGAGGCCAGCTTCGCCGGCATGGCGGACAGCTACCTGTGGGTGCGCGGCACCGATTCGGTGGTTGACCATGTGCGCAGCTGCTGGGCCAGCCTGTACAACGCCGAGGCGGTGAGCTACCGGCGCCGGATGCGGATCGACGAGCGAGACCTGGGCATGGCCGTCATCGTCCAGCGCATGGTCGACCCGCGCTCGTCTGGCGTCATGTTCACCTGCAGCCCGGTCACCGGTGACAGGTCCGTGATCGCCGTCGAGGCGGCCTGGGGCCTGGGCTCAGCCCTGGTCGCCGGCGACGTCACCCCGGACAGCTACGTGGTCAGCAAGGTGACCGGTGAGATCGTCAGGCGCACCGTGGCGGTCAAGCTCAGGCGGCACCAGATGGATCCGAGCGGCCACGGGGTGTCCTGCGAGGACGTTCCCGAGCCGCTGCGCGAACAGCCGTGCGTCAGCGACGGCGAGGTGGCCGCCCTGGCCCGGCTCGGACGGCAGCTGGAGCAGCACTACGGGGCGCCGCAGGACGTCGAATGGGCGATTACCGCTGATGCTGCCCCCGGCGGCGGCCGCATCGTGGTGCTGCAGTGCAGGGCAGAGACCGTGTGGGCGGGCCGGGCCGCGGAACCGGCCGCGCTGCCGAAGGCGAGGGCGGTCGACCACGTCTTCGCCGGGCTGAGCCAGGTCGCGCGCATCGACACCGGCACAGTCCAGCCCGGCCCGCCCGGCACCGGCCCAGCCGGCACTGGCACAGGGACGCCGTGATGGACCTGACCAGCGACGACGTCCAGGACATCCTGGAGCTCCTGGACAGCCTGCCGTACGGCGAGCTGCACCTGCAGACCTCCAGGTTCCGGCTCTCGCTGTGCCGGACCTCCGACGGGGCGTGGACGCAGCAGATGGAGGTGCTGACGCCGCCGAACGTGCTGCCCACCGGCACCGAGACCCACCCTGCTCCCTGGCCGCCCGCCGCCGTTGCTCCCGGTGCCCCCTCGCCGCCGCCCCCCGCGCCTGCAGACTCCGGGGCCCCCGACCGGCAGGCCGACGGGCTCACCGAGGTGCGCGCCCCCCTGCTCGGCACTTTCTACCGCGCGCCCGGGCCGGGGGAGGAGCCCTTCGTGGCGGTCGGCAGCCATGTCGAGGCGGACACGGTGGTCGGGATCATCGAGACGATGAAGCTGATGAACTCGGTGTGCGCGGGCGTCCGCGGCACCGTCGCCGAGATCCTCATCGCCAACGCCCAGTTCGCAGCGCAGGACACGCCGCTGATGCGGATCCGGGAGGAGCGGTGACGCTGCGCCGCATCCTGGTCGCCAACCGGGGCGAGATCGCCGTGCGCATCCTGCGCACCTGCCGCCGGCTCGGCATCGAGACCGTGCTGGCGGTCTCCGACGCCGACCGGGACGCGCTGGCCGCCCGGCTGGCCGGCGCCGCGATCCGCATCGGCCCGGCCGAGGCTGCCGCGAGCTACCTCGACGTCGGTGCCATCATCCGCGCCGCGCTCGCCGGGGGCGCGGACGCGATCCATCCCGGCTACGGGTTCCTGGCCGAGAGCCCGCGCCTGGCCCGGGCCTGCGCCGCCGCGGGTCTGGTGTTCATCGGCCCGACCGCGGAGCAGCTCGACGCCGTCGGCGACAAGGTCACCGCGCGCGGCCACGCGATCGCGGCTGGCCTGCCCGTGGTGCCGGGCGGCCCGGCGCCTACCCCCGAGGCGGCCGCGCAGCTGGCCCGCGAGATCGGGTGGCCGGTCCTGGTGAAGGCCGTCGCGGGCGGCGGCGGCCGGGGCCTGCGGACCGTGGTCAAGCCGGCCAGCCTGGCCGCGACCCTGGCCAGCGCCATGGCCGAGGCGGACGCCGCCTTCGCGGATCCCCGGGTCTACCTGGAGCGGTACATCACGCCCGGCCGCCACGTCGAGGTGCAGCTGCTCGGTGACGGCAGCAACGTGATCCACCTCGGTGACCGGGACTGCTCGGTGCAGCGACGGCACCAGAAGCTCCTGGAGGAAGCGCCCGCCCCGCTGCTGGACAGCGGCCTGCGCGCGCAGATGCACCGCGCCGCCGTGGCCTTCGGCAAGCACCTCGGCTACCGCGGCGCCGGCACAGTCGAGTTCCTGGTCGACTGCGCAGGCGGCAGCTTCTACTTCCTGGAGATGAACGCCCGGATCCAGGTCGAGCACCCGGTTACCGAGGCCGTCTGCGGGCTTGATCTCGTGGCCGAGCAGATCGCGATCGCCGAGGGCCGCCCGCTGCGCCTCGGCCAGGCCGACGTCCAGCTGTCCGGCCACGCGGTCGAGTGCCGGATCAACGCCGAGGACTGGACCGCGGGTTTCCGGCCCAGCCCGGGAGCTGTGCTCGAGGCCGTGTTCCCGGCTGGCCCGGGCATAAGGGTGGACACGCACCTGCAGGCCGGCGAGGCGGTGCCGCCGTGGTACGACTCGCTGCTGGCCAAGGTCATCATCAGCGGCGCCGACCGCGCCGAGGCTCTGGCGCGGCTGCGGCCGGCGCTCGCCCGCTGCCGGATTGAGGGGGTGGCCACGACCATCCCGCTGCACGCCCAGCTGACCGCGCACGCCGATTTCGCGCGGGGCGGCGTGGACACCGCCTGGCTGGCGCGATTCCTGGCCGAGTCGGCCACGGCGAGGGCCGGGACGGGAGCGGCCGGTGGCTGAGATCTCCCTGGTCGACGTCTCGCTCCGGGACGGGAACCAGAGCCTGTGGGGTGCGACCGGGCTGACCACCGCGCACATCCTGCAGATCGCCCCGGTGCTCGACCGGGCCGGGTTCCTGGCGCTCGACTACACCTCGAGCACCCACATGGGGGTGGCGGTGCGCACCCACCGGGAGGACCCCTGGGAGCGGATCCGGCTGACCCATGCCGCCGCGCCGCGGACCCCGCTGCAGTTCATCGGGTCCGGCCTGCGCTTCATCTCCTGGGAGCCGGTCCACCCCGAGCTGCTGCGGCTGGCCTACGAGCGGCTGGTGGCGGCCGGGATCTCCCGGTTCGTCGTCCTTGACCCCATGCACGACATGGATGCCGTGCTGGCCACGGCGCGGACCATCCACGAGGCGGGAGGCACCGAGACCATCGCGGCGCTGACCTTCACGATCAGCCCGGTCCACGACGACGCCTACTACGCGGGCCTGGCAGGCCAGATGGCAGCCTCGCCGCACATCGACCGGGTCTACGTCAAGGACCCGGCCGGGCTGCTAACGCCCGAGCGCGCGCGCACGCTGCTGCCCGCGGTGGCGGCCAGGGCCGGCACCACGCCGCTTGAGCTGCACTCGCACTGCACCATCGGGCTCTCCCCGCTGACCTACCTGGCGGCCGCCGACCTTGGTGTCTCGGTGCTGCAGGTGGCCTGCGGGGCGCTGGCCAACGGAACCTCACTGCCCAGCGCCGAGCAGGTCGTGGCCAACCTGCGCGAGCTCGGCCATACGGTGGACGTCGACGACCGGCTGCTGGCCCTGGCCGCCGGGTACTTCAACCGCCTGGCCCAGGCCGAGTCGCTGCCCGCCGGAGCCCCGCAGGAGTACGACGCCTCGTTCCTGCGGCATCAGGTGGCCGGCGGCGTGATCACCACCATGCGGCGCCAGCTCGGCGAGCTCGGGCTAGCCGACCGGTTCGGCGCCGTGATGGACGAGGTCAGCCAGGTCCGGGCCGAGCTGGGCTATCCGATCATGGTCACGCCCTTCCCGCAGATCGTGTGCGGGCAGGCCCTCTACAACGTGATCGGTACGCGGCGCTACGGCAACGTCTCTGACCAGGCCATCCGCTACGTGCTTGGCCGGTTCGGCCGGCCGACCGCGCCGGTGGACGCCGCGGTGCGGGAGATCATCCTGTCCCGCCCCCGCGCCGCCCAGCTTCAGGCCGAGCCCCCGCCGCCACCGCCCGACGAGCTGCGCCAGCGGTTCCGGCCGGGTATCAGCGACGAGGAGTTCCTGCTCCGGGCGACCATGCCGGCCGAGCAGGTGGACGCGATGCTGGCCGCCGGGCCGGCGAAGCGGCACTACAACCCGGACCTGGCACCGGTACTGCGGCTGCTGGCCGGGCTCAGGACCCGGCCCCCGGCGGGCGGCCTGGTCATCGACAAGCCCGGCTTCCGGCTTGAGCTGCGCGGCGGCGCCCGGACCAGGAGCGGCCGTGGCTGACGGTGCGGCCTGCGGCGACATTCCCGCAGCGGTCCGGGACCGGCTGCGCGCGGTCCGCGGCTTCGTCTTCGACATGGACGGCACGCTCGTGCTCGGCGACCGGCATAACCGCGGGCTCGTGCCGCTGCCCGGCGCGGTGGAGATCACCCGCTGGGCCGCCCAGCAGGGCAAGCCGTTCGCGATCTTCACCAACGGGACCACGAAGACGCCGCTGCAGTACGCGCGGACGCTGCGGTCGATCGGCTTCGACCTCCCGGATCACGCCATGCTGACCCCGGCGAGCAGTGCCGCGGCCGTCTTGGCCAGGCGCGGGCACCGGCGCGTCCTCGTGCTGGGCACCGACGCCCTGGCCAGCCCGCTCCGCGACGCGGGTCTCGACGTGGTGGCGGCGGGAGACCGCCGGCCGGATCCGCCGGGGGCCGTGGACGCGGTGCTCGTGGGCTGGTACCCGGGCTTCACGATGGGCGCGCTCGAAGCCGCGTGCCACGCCGCATGGGCCGGCGCGGCCGTGTACAGCTGCTCGCAGTCCACGTTCTTCGCCACCGCCGACGGCCGGGCGATCGGGACCTCCCGCGCGATCTCGGCGATGATCAAAAGCCTTACCGGCTGCCGGGTGCGGGTGGTCGGCAAGCCGTCGCTCGATGCCCTGCGCAGCGCGGCCGGGCGGCTCGGAGTCCGCCCGGCGGACCTGGCCGTCGTGGGTGATGACCCGGAGCTCGAGGTGCCGATGGCGCACCGGGGACACGCCCTGGCCATCGCGGTGTCATCCGGGCTGGGGCACCAGGGCTCGTTTGACGGGCTGCCCCCGGCCAGGCGGCCGCACCTGCGCGTGCACGGGGTCGATGAGCTCCTGTCCATCTGCCGCGAGGCCCAGCCCGCCGATCCGGAGGAACCATGACCCGCCGGCGGAACGCGGGGCGTGTCTTCCTCAGCGCCGCCGCAGAGGGAAGAACGGCGTGATGCGGGCGGTGGGCATCACCAGCTTCGGCGGGCCTGAGGTGCTGCGGATCGTCGAGCGGCCGGTGCCGGAGCCCGGCGCTGGCGAGGTGCGGATCCGGGTGGCGGCGGCGACCGTGAACCCGGCCGACACGGTCCTGCGGTCCGGCCGGCACGGGCCGCCGGCCGGCGGGCGCGAGCCGCCCTACGTGCCGGGGATGGAACTGGCCGGCACGGTGGACGTTCCGGGCGTCGGCGCAGGCTGGCAGCCGGGCGACCGTGTGATGGCCGTCGTGTCGCCATCCAGCCCAGGCGGCGGCGCCCAGGCGGAGTTCGTCGTCGTGCCTGCCGACTCCGTGGCGCGGGTGCCCGAGGGGGTCAGCCTGGCCGGGCTCGTGGCCGCGGGCCGCCTCACGCTGCGGGTGGCGGCCGAGTTCCCGGCCGGGCTGGCGGCGCAGGCGCACCGCAAGCTGGAGGCCGGGGGAGTCAGGGGACGGCTGGTGCTCAGGTTCTAAGCCGGCGGCGCGGTGAGCCCGGCCTCAACATCCGGTTCCACAACGTCGCCGGGGCCTGGTTGTGGCGGCGGGACAAGGCCGCGCCGTCAGGACACGGCGCTCAGCAGCAGGTCGAGCGCGGCCGGGTCCGCGCCGGGCAGCGCCAGCACCGCGCCGCGCACCAGCGGGCGAGCCTGCGTCAGCAGGCCGGCCGCCAGCTCCAGCCCGGTCCGTTCCGGGTGCGGGCCTGCCCGCTCCATCACGGCCAGCGTCTGCTCCGGTATGCCGATGTCGGGGACCTCATGCGACAGGTAGTCCGCCTCCTCGAAGCTGCGCAGCGGGGCCACGCACACCAGGATCGGGATGTCCTCCGACAGCGCCGTGACCATCTGGCGGAGCGGCTCAAGCTCATACACCGGGCGGGTGATCAGGAATTTCGCTCCGGCCCTGATCTTGCTCTCGGTGCGGGCGATCTCGGCCTCGGGATCGGCCGCGGTCGGGTTGAACCTGGCGCCAGGATGCAGCGAGGTCTTGGCCGCCAGCGAGAGCCCGTTGCAGTCGACCCCGTCGTTCAGGCCCGCCACCAGCTCGACCAGGCCGGTCGAGTCCACGTCCCAGATCCCGTCGGTGTTGGGGTAGTCGCCGAGCAGCGGCGGGTTGCCGGTCTCGCAGACGATGTTCCGCAGGCCGAGAGCGTTCGCCCCGAGCAGGTCGGCCTGCAGCGTCATGATGGTCTTGTCCCAGGTCGTGACCGTGGCGATGGTCTCGGCCCGCACCCGCTGCTGCAGGTGGAACGCCAGGTCGATCGAGCTGAGCTGGGCCCGCGGGCTCTGCCGGGAGGCGATGAAGAACACCTCGATCCCGCGGTCCCGCAGCGCCGCGGCCTGGTCCGCGGCCTCGTCGGCGCTGCCGCCCAGCGGCGGCGCGATCCCGGCGGCCACCAGGAACGTCCCGGCCGCCAGGCGCTCACCGAGCCCGGCTTCGAGGCTGGCCAGTGTCACCGTGGATGCGGGATGCGGCTCGGCCACCTGGGCCCGGGCCGTCCGGGGCACCACGCCGGAGATTTCCGCCGCGGCCGCCTGGATCTGCGTCGGCGTGGTGCCGCAGCACCCGCCGACCAGGGCGACTCCGGCCTCGGCCAGCCGCCGGGCGAAGCGCGCGAAGTAGGCGCCGTCGACGTTGTACTCGAACCGGCGCCCGGCCACCCGGCGGGGCAGGCCGGCGTTCGGCTGCGCGCTGACCGGAAGCGTGGTGTGCGGCACCATCGCACGCACCACCGCCAGCGCGCCGTGCGGCCCGAGGGTGCAGTTGGTGCCGATCGCGGCGACCGGCAGGTCGCTCAGCACCCGCGCCACCTCGCGAGGGCTCTCCCCGCCCAGCGTGCGCTCGTCGGCGGCGAACGTGGCCTGGGCGATGACCGGCACGTCGG
>WNGR01004000.1_pt1 | contig 18319 bp, 16 predicted proteins | sample 5407581 | NCBI WGS metagenome assembly WNGR01 (sample SAMN13153383, study PRJNA577476) | soil metagenome | isolation source: 80 cm soil or saprolite under Garry oak tree replicate 2 | place: USA:California | collected 2016-06-15 | reverse complement strand
ACGACCTCTCCGCGCTTGCGCCCCCTGTAGCCAGGAGCACAGACCTGCTTCAAGCGACGCTGTGGTGCAGGCAGCTCCTCTGTCTGTGGCAAGGCCCGTTGCCGGGCGGCTTGCCGCGTCCCATCGATATCAAAAACCACGTGTGCGTTGCCTGCGCGATCGACCAGCTGACCGGTGTGTCGCTCTGTGTCCACAGGACGCGCGAGCAGATCGGCGAGAAAGAGCGTGCGCAAGGCTTCGGTGGCCTCGAAGGCTCAAGCTCGCCAGAAAGCGTGAGAGCGCCGAGCGGGAGGGCAGTCTCTCGCGGTCGAACAAGGCCATGAAGGGCTGTGCCAGAGGCAAAAGTTGCTCATAGAAGCCCTCCAGTGTGCGTTCGCCGCTGAGAGCGTAGCCCAAGAGCACGGCCAGAAAATCGATGACCTCGTAATGCCCGAAACGGCGGCGGGCCAAACGCACCTGCGCACTGATGGCAGAAAGGACGCCTTGCTTGCGCAGATAGGGGATGATCAGCGCGACCTCCCCTGGATACGTACCGAGATATCGGCGATACTCGTCATGTCTACCTCCTTGTTGGGAACACTTGTGTTCTTCCTCATCAAGGAGGCATATTTTTAGGCTGGGTCGCTACTGCTTAGTACATCTCGTTGCGCAATTCGTGGGAATGTTGACCCGCCACAGCAGCCGCAAGCGGAAGCGTCGTAGGCCATGCCAGTCTTTGGCTTCGGCAAACAGCGGCTCCAGCCACACTTTGCGTTTGCGCATGGCCTTCTGATAGGCTGGCGTCTGCTGATAGGTACGAACCCGCTCGAGATACTCCTCTCCAACATGACGATAGACGCGACGCCCCTGGTGACTGGTCGTACACTGCACTTTGACTGGGCAGTCATTGCAGATGGAAGCAGGAGCGCGATAGAGCTGACGTCCGTCGGGATTGACTACCCCCACCCGTTGCAAAATCTGGTCTTGCGGACAGCGATACTGATCAGCCTGCGCTTCATAGCGGAAGTGGGAGGCCGACCAGACCTCATAGCGCTCTTCCCAATTCGGCAGGGGAACATAGGCCCGGATGCCAGCGTCTTCCAGGGCTTTGATGTTCTCGATGGTGCCATACTTGGTATCACCCGTCACGTGGCGAGGCCGCAGTTTCCACTGAAAGCGAGTGCGAAAGATGAGATCGCGCATGGGCTGGTTATCCATGACTTCCGAAGGCGTCACCAGCACCTGGAGGATGATGCGCGCTTTGCCGCCATCGACGACATAGTGGGTATGATATCCCAAATGTGTGCCTCCCCCTTTCAGCCGCATCGGCGTCGCATCAGGATCAGTCGTGCTCACTTTGAAGTCCGACGTCCGCTGGTAGAGGCCATGCACCTCCCGTTGTTGCCGGCCTTCCTGCTCGATCCAGTCATGACGAGCGGTGTTCTCTGTCGCCAATTCCTCGTGCTGTGCCTGGGAAAGGACAACAGGCAGAGGCTTGGGTTCCAAACAGAAGTGGCCTTCTGAGTGGGGTTCGGGAAGCGGTGTCTGACTGCTGCTTGACTCAAGCTGTTCAAGCGATGGGGGGTCTGGTGGAAAGAGGGCAAAGAGATGCTCGTGGATGGCCTCTCGCGCCTCAACAGCAAAACGAGGCGTGAGTGAATCCAGATCGGCATTGGCGTTGACTTGGGTGCTATCAATGTAGAGTTCTTTGCCCCACACCAGCTTCTCCTGCTGACATTGTTCGACAATGGCGTCGAAGAAGCGGCGAAACATGTCCAAGCCATAGCGTTCACGGATGCGCGTCAGACTGGAATGGTCAGGAAGCGCTTCGTTCAAATCGTAGCCCAGATACCAGCGCACGCTGAGCCGATCCGCCGCATGTCGCATCAGTTGCCGTTCCGAACGTATCCCCTCAAAAAACATCACCAGTTGCAGTTTGAAGAAGACGACAGGATCAATCGAGGGACGACCGCCACCTGCATAGGTCTCTTTCACGAACTCGTACACAAACGAGAGATCAAGTGTGCGCTCCAGATGGCGATAGAAGTGATCTTGCGGCACTAATTCTTCCAATGATACTTGGATCAGCGGGACAAAGTTTCGCTGCTTGCTTCCCATCATGTGCGTCACCTTTCCAACTCACAACCTGAGCGGTCATCCTATTTACTCTCTGGAGCTGCGCTTTTGAACAAGCTAGAAGCATGCTCAACCACAAGAGGGAAGCAACTTGCCGATCATCTGTCAAACCTCCCCCTACCAGGGCCATTTCTGCACATTGTAATACATCCAGGCAAAAATGGTACCGATCCCACCGAGTACAATCAATATCCAGCCGCTAGTCAAGACCCAGAACCCTGTATTACTGGGAGCAGTACCAATCCAAGTGCAAGAGCCATAGGGGCCAGCCAGTACCACAGACGTTTTTGGCTGGTACGCGTCTTACGAGGTTCCAATTTTTAGCTTCCTCCCTTGTTTCCAGGTAGACGACACAAGTCTTCTATTAACCATTGGTTAGTAGAGAAAATCGCAATACATTTGACCAAGATGAGCTATTTCATTTCTCTGACACAAGGTGGGGAAATTCGACCACGCCAGTGCTCTACTCCTGCATGGCTTTATACCTACTGATTATTGGTTTGTCGTCTTCGTGCTGGCCGCTTGCTCCCTTGTGGCATGCTTTTCAGTGCAATGTTTTTCAGCAGCAGCGTTCAACTGATCGAGGGTGGGAGCTTTGCCATCCCACGAAGCAATAGTCTCACCGCAATCTTCACAGTATAGACTCAGAGCCGATGGGCTATCAATGGAAACATATAACGGAACACATGTCTTAAACATCGCCCTTTGCTTTCCTTCTATTCGCTACCATCTTTTACAATACAATTACAGTTGCGCTGAGTCGAGTGGTACCCAACTGCCATTCTGCTGTACCTCAATCTGCATGATGGGGTGAATTTCCCACAGCGTGCCGCGTGTCTGATTAAGCTGTTCGGGATGCTCTTGATCAAGCATTGACCATCCGCTCATGCGCACTTGCAGCTTGTTACGGGAAATCTTAAAAAAATTATCAATCGCCCACCCAGAATGATGGGCACGAACACGCGGTGTGGCCTCCGTAATGATTGAATGGCTACGGTCAGTGGTGGAATGATCGACGATCCAGATATGGAAGTCGCGGTCAACCTGCAAGTGGCAATTGGGTGACTCTGGCCCTTCGCGTCTGGCTAAGGCGACATAGCCTGTTAAGGAGACGGGAGTGCCATTGTGCTGTGCCACTGCATTTGCATCTGACTGTGACCAACTCGCCATATCGTGTTTCTCAACTGAGTGCGGCCACGTCCAGCTTATCATCTCGCTAAATGAAATGGGTGACCACGTAGCGGTATCTGTCCGATTTTTGAGCAGATTAAGTTGGGGATCACCGCCATCACCGCGAGCAGGACACCCATCGAACGTACCGCTATCAGGAGCAGTGTTGCCATGTGCTTGAACATTGCTCGTTCCAGTAGTTGCAGTGGGGCTCGTACTGTTTCCCCCCGGGGAAATATTGACACTACACGCGCTGAGTAAGAGAACCAAAGCAATGAGTAGCAACAAGAGCCGCGAATGGTTGTTTGGCATAGGAAAGTTCCTCCTTTGGTAGTAGGCACGTCTTGCAAAACTGAGAGGTTTCATCTGCTCCATTTAAGTAAACGAGCGCAATACCCAATGTTGCTCTCTGTTGAGGAAACAGAAAAGCAGCGTTGAGGGCACCGGAGGCATTGGAATAGTTTCCAATGACGAAGTGTTTCCGACAATAGAAGCACATAGGGAAAGAAATACCTGTTTTTTCTTTTGTGGGCATTGTAAATACGGTCTATTTAGGGGTTTAGAGGAGATTTGTTATGAGTGATACAGAGATCAAAGAGCACCAGCCGGCTCCTGATTTTACGCTTCCCGCGGTGGGAAGTGACGATGTGGTGAAAAACGGTCAGGTGCACCTGGCTGACCTTAAAGGAAGAACGCTTGTCCTGTATTTCTATCCAAAAGATGACACGCCTGGCTGTACCAAGGAGGCTTGCGCTTTCCGTGATGCCAACCGCGTTATGCAGCAACGTGGTATCGTCGTGCTGGGTGTCAGCGCTGATGATGTCGGGTCCCATCAAGAATTTGCTGACAAGTACAGTCTCCCCTTTACTCTGCTTGCCGATACCGATACTGCTGTTTCCCAGCTCTATGGCGTCTGGAAAGAGAAAAACATGTACGGCTCGACGTTCATGGGCATAAACCGCGAGACCTTTCTGATCGATAAAGAGGGCATCGTGCGTAAGATCTGGCACAAGGTGAGGCCAGATGATCATGCCAACGAAGTGCTCGAGACAGTAGAGGCTCTGCAACTGTAACAAGTGAGGTATTATTACTTGGTAAGTAAACGACCAGGGAAATTATCCCTGGTCGCAGAAAGAAAAAGTTACCAATGGTCACATTAGTAGAGTACTTCTGGTAAATTAACAGCGGTGAGTAGAGATTGAAGGATAAGGAGCATTCCTTCGAGGTCGCATCTTGGGGTAAAAGTGCCTATGCGTTGTCCTGTATTTCTACCCGAAGGATGATACCCCTGGCTGCGTGACGGAAGCGTGCTCTTTCCGCGATGCTAACCATCAGATGCAGAAACGGGGTATCATTGTGTTAGGAGTATATGCAGCAAGGATTTTAGTGGAACTGCAAATGGTCAAAAACAAAAGCGCATACTCAAGCCCATCACGCCGTGCTTGTAGGTTCTTGAATTTGCACTCCGATGTTACACGACTATGCAGCAGCATAGGATGTATCCGCTTCAACTTATCGCCAATAGCTGCCACCGCCAAGTATTCGGCAAGCTCTCCCGATGAAACACTTTATTTGGATATGCTTGCATAACCATCGTTTATTATTACGTAGTAGCTCTTCAAGGAAAACAAGAGAAGTTAGAAACGTTTACTTTTCTCGAGGAATATTGCGGGTATGAAACGATTAAACTTTCCTCTGCTTATAATAATCCTTCTTATTTTACTTACTACCACAAGTGGTATATTTAGTAACGCAATCAATCTTCCTCCCTTACTAAGGGACAATGCGCTTCAACTACTTGGCTTGTGCCTTGCCCTTATTATTCTTCTTACAGTAATACAATACCTTCAGGGACAAAAAGGCCTCCTACCTTCATTCTCATCCGAGTTATTACCAATATTGCATGTTAATACCCGTGGACGATTGCTTCAGAAAGTAAAGAGAGATTGGCTTGATGAATACGTAGGGCGTTATTTGTTCACGAAACAAGTACTGCCAATTGAGGTTTCTTACCAGCCTGCTGCTGTTGAGAAATCGACCCGACTCCACTCGACTTCATCACTGCCAACGTCTTCGTTATGCCTTCAGAATTTGTATGACCTTTGTCATGATGGTTTGCTTATTCTTGGCAGTTCAGGTGCAGGAAAAACTATTGCACTTGTCGAGCTTGCTCGCAAACTGCTGGAACATGCTAAAAACGACGATAAGCAACCAATTCCGGTGATACTTTCTCTCGCATCATGGGACGTGAAACGTGCTCCACTCCATGAATGGTTAGCTCAAGAACTACAAACATGGTATCAAGTGCCTCTAGAGCTTACGCAATTTTGGATCGAAACAGGTCAAGTTTTGCCACTTCTGGATGATTTTGATATGGTTGCTGATACCTCCCGTGCCGCATGCATTAGCGCAATCAACGCCTACCACCAACAACATGGGCTTATTCCTTTCGTTGTGTGTAGCCGGAGTGAGGAGTACCTCGCACAACCCGTGCGCTTCCACCTCCGCCACGCAGTAGTGCTGCAATCGCTTTCCACGTCACTGGTTGAGAGGTACATCGCACAAGACCGTCAAATGCTCAAACCCATACGCACTATTTTGAAGAGATACCCTCAGCTTTTCAATTATGTACGTTTGCCCCAATTCCTTGAACTGCTGGCCCGCTATGTTACGAAACACTCCACCTCATCACAAGCATATAGATCACTATTACGGAGTAAGAACTCCCGCCTTGTAGAACAGGAGCTAGTGAACAGTTATGTGCAACAGCAATTGCAGCAGATACCCGCATCGTCTCATGTAACCCCGCTTCAGGTATGCCAAACACTCCGCTGGCTTGCCCTCGGTATGAAGGCCCATCATCAAAAATTATTCGCTCTCGACGAATTGCAACCAGATTGGCTGCCCGATGAACAGCTTCGCCAAGAAGCACAAGAACGAGTGAGAAGGCGGGTTATCGTCGCTTACATGATAGTAGGGCAACTGAGCGGTATACTTTTAAGCCAATCTGCAAAAGCACCCTTCCTGACAATTTCTTTTTTGTTTGGTCTTGTTGCTGGCCGTCGGGTCTTTCAAGCAATAAAAGACAAAAAGATCTCACCAAAGCCTGTCTTCAATATGTCGGTGAAGGAGGTAGTTGCTTGGGCATGGAAACATGAGCGTAAGCGTTTAATAAAATTTGCCCTTCGTATGGGGGGCATCTGCCTGTTGATAGTAGGGGGATGTGTAACGATTGGAGGCATTCTTTTCGGTTTGTTAAGCGGATGGGCATTTGGACTGCTCACTGGTCTCCTGATAGGCATATACGCTCTCATATGTCTCTTTGGAGGGGGGATCGTTGCAGCACTGAGAATCGGGTTGGTGAGACGCCATGTTCGCCGACCACAAGACAGTGTATGGCGATCTGCTCGTCTTGGGTTGTTCTATGGCCTCCTTTTTAGGAGGAGGGACTGGTAGCATTGCGTTTCTCATAACTCAATCGCTTCAATTCGGCCTCAAATCCTCTCAGGGGTTTGCTATCGCCATTGGTATCAGTAGTGGCTTGTATGTTTGGCTATTCTGCAGTTTGCTGAATGGAGGATATACATTTCTTCAGTACTATGTGCTTCGTTCAATACTAAAGAAAGCTGGAGCCATTCCTAAGGAGCTTCCCTCCATCCTTAACGTTGCGGTGCAATGTCGCCTTCTTTGCCTCATTAATAGCAGCTTTATGTTTCCCCACCGTTGGTTGCGTAACTACTTTGCGTCTCATTTGGGCGAGGAAGAGAACAATAGGAGCCACTGAGACTTGAGTATAATGACTTCTCTGGATATTCTTTGTGTGCGGACTGGCTACGGCTGCGGCTCAAGATGGGGCAAGCGAGCGGGTGACGCCAACAGACGGAGCATAAGTCGCTGCCGACTCTACGTGGATATATCCGCGAGGGATTGCTGTTTACTGAGAATGCGGCGGCGAAGGTAGGGTTATAGGCAGATGAGCTGACTATGCTTGATACTTAACAATAATTGAGATCAGCAATCAGACAGTGTAATCCCAATCTGGACATGAGCTAATTAATTCGCAAATTCACTGTGAGGTAGCAGGGAAAAGCATACATAGTAAGAGTGCCGTTTGGTAGTCTAACAATAGTATCTTTTAGTAGAAGGCATACTGCAACGTTTTGGTAGATGGGACGTATCTTAAGTAAGATATACCTCTACTATTATCTTGAGGGAAAAACTATGCAAGCGACAGATATTATACGAAACGTTGTTGCTGTTCTCAGTAGCCCAGCCTGGGGAGGGGTGAGTGGTATAGCTGCACTTGTGAGTGTTCCCCTTTCGATTTTCCTCGCTCGCCAACCTCAGCCGCATGCAAGGAGTTCCCCTGCTCTTGCTGTTCCTAAAAAAAGTTATCAGATGTCACCATCTTGATTAAGTATAGATTTCAAATGCTTTCAGGGTATTCTGAAACGCTATAGTCATACATATATTATTCGTTCTTGCTTGTTATTAGTGTAAAAGCATGTATGATGATACTGTTGTATCTGGTAAGTGATAGATGGAAAAACAGCTACCTGCGCAGGCATATGGGCAAAACCTCAATCAACTCACTACCCCAATTGACCTGATTGTATCCCCGAAGGAAACGGTCACCGTCGTCGATCCGCGTCATCCGCTCTTTGGGCGTACCTTACCCTGTGTCGGCATCTCCAATTCGTGCCATCGAGGTCGGTGTTGCATTGTCTGGATTCGCCCCACTGTGGAACGACATGTTCCTGTCACCGCAACCACTCTGGAATATGATCCCTCGACGCTGTATCCCCTTCCCATTTCGCTGGAATCTCTGCAACAATTACTCCAGGAGTTTTTGTTGGTCGCACCTGCCCGCAATGGAGATCCCGCTCATGCTCATAGACCCATCGCTGGTCCCGCAAGCAGGACCAGAGAAGATCAACCCACAGACGATCCACCCTCTCGAGGTCTGGACGACACTCACTTCCACCCAACAACACGCCGTTCTTCAAACGATCGTCATGATGTGCCAGGACTGCCTGCTTCCAGAAAAGGAGATCAGCCATGATCCAGCCAATCCGCTCGCTGAAAATCATGCCCACCCATCTTGAACGGAAAGCCATCATTTACATCCGGCAGTCGTCTCTCAAACAGGTTCGACTCAATACTGAGAGCCAGCGCAACCAACGGGCGTTAGTTGAGCGCGCTCACAGCCTGGGATGGCCCCCATCTCGCATTGTTGTGCTGGATGGGGATATGGGACAGTCGGCCAGCAGCAAAGAGGGCCGCGACGACTTTACGCAGTTGGCGGCAGAGGTGGCCCTGGGCCATGTCGGTATCATTTTTGGGTGGGAAGTCTCGCGCCTGGCACGCAACAATGCCGACTGGTATCAGTTACTGGATCTGGCTGCGCTGGTGGGGGCCTTGATTGCTGATATCGAAGGAGTGTATGATCCTTGTAGTTACAATGATCGTCTTCTGTTGGGGTTAAAGGGCACGATGTCAGAAGCAGAGCTCCATATGATGCGCCAACGTCTCAATGCAGGCCGACTCAGCAAGGTCGCTCGTGGCGAGTATATTCAACACCTGCCAACAGGTCTGGTGCGAAGAGAAGATGGCCGAGTGGAAAAAGATCCAGATGAACAGATCCGGCGATGTATCGCACTGGTCTTCTCGACCTTTGCAGAACTTGGCAGTGGGTTGAAAACGCTCCATTTTCTCAAAGCGCACCACATCCTCTTACCTCGTCATCAAACCAGCGGATTGCGCAAAGGTGAGTTGCTCTGGAAAGAGCCCACCGAATCCATGATCATCGAGATCTTGCACAATCCCGCCTACGCAGGAGCCTTCGTCTATGGGCGGCGTCCCATCGATCCGATGCTGCGCAAAGCAGGGAGACGTGGGACAGGAGTGGTGCGCAAGCCAATGGAAGAATGGGTAATGCTGAAGCCTGGAGCCTATCCTGCTTACATTAGTTGGGAACACTTCCTGCACAACCAGGCGCGTCTGGCTGAGAATACCCAGGAAGCCCATGCCAGGCAAGCAGCAGTTGCCGGCGCCCGTGGAGCCGCACGAGAAGGGGAAGCGCTCCTGCAAGGACTGATCTGCTGTGGCATGTGTGGACATCGGATGCGGGTCGCGTACAAATCACATATTCGCTACCTGTGTGATGGGCTCAAACGCCATTATGCAGGACCCGTCTGTATGTCGTTGTATGGGCCTTCCATTGAGGAAGTCGTCATCCAGGCATTTTTTGACGCCCTGCGCCCTGCGCAACTGGATGCTCTTTCCGCTCTGCTGCTTCAGCGAGCGAAAGAGGAACAACGCCTCGCTCAATACCATCGTGACCAGGTTCGTCGAGCCAGCTATGAAGCCCATCTGGCCCGACGCAGATATGAGGCAGTAGATCCTGACAATCGATTGGTTGCGGCCTCACTAGAGCGGGGATGGGAAGAGAAGTTGCTGGCACAGCGGCAGGCAGAAGAAGAGGCCGAGCGATTTGAGCAGCGTCCGCTCTTTCCCACTCTTGCCCCAGAATTGCGTCAGCAGCTCGAACAGATGGGACCAGCACTCCCCGCTTTGTGGAACAATGGAAAGATCAGCAATGAGCACAAAAAGCGATTGTTACGCGCTCTGATCTCCCGAGTCATCGCAACCAAGACTGCTGTGGATCTCATCGAAATCAAAATCGTCTGGGTCAGTGGACATTTTTCGGTAGTCCAGGTCACCCCACCGATCCATCGTCAATCAGATGCGAGCAATTACCAGGACCTGATAGAACGTATTGATCTGCTCACCAAACAAGGACTGACCGACCCACAGATTGCCGCTCAGCTCACACGAGAGGGCTTTCATACTGCACGCAGAGGAGCGGTGACGGTCGCCACCATTCACAAACTGCGGTCACGAGACACTCAGGTGAGCGCAAGTGCTTTGCATCAGCATCGGAAGGTGGCCATGGTGAATGGGTATTGGACCATTCCCGGTTTAACGCGCGAATTGGGAGTAGGTGACAATTGGCTCTATTCACGCATTCGCCAGGGACGGTTTTCGGAGCAGGATATCCAGCACCTCCCCAACTATCGTGTCTACTTGATTCGCAATGATCCCGTCCTTGTAGAGCGTCTTCGTGCGGAAGCCGCCGCTTCTCGCCGCTATGATACGACACGCAAACAGTCTGATTCCTAGGAGGGCATTTCAATGGATGGAGTAAGTCTCAGCTATGAGCGGAAATTGAGAGGGTGGAATCGAGATACATTAGCCGAAAAGCTAGGTGTTTATAAGACCTATATAGGAAGATGGGAACGCGGAGAGAGGCTTCCTTCTCTTTTGTACCAGCAAAGGCTAGGCGAAATTTTTGGTAAGACAGCCCAAGAACTCGGCTTTATAGCAGAAGTTTCTTCTCAAATGTTGCCAACTCCTGCTAACCCAAATCGTCATGCGACTGATCTATTTCGTCGTCAGTTGAGGTATGAGCGAGAATTAAGGGGCTGGTCCCAAGCCGAGCTAGCACGCACGTTGGATGTACCCTACACTAATGTCAGTCGGTGGGAACGTGGAGAGACGCTTCCTGCTCATGATTATTGGCAAAAGTTGACTGGGTTGTTTGGCAAGACAGTCCGAGAGCTAGGGTTGGTACCGAATAGGCCAGAACAAGAAGATATAGATGATTCATCTCCTAACTATGGACAAAGGCTTAGATATCTACGTAAGTTAAAAGCTTGGAATCAGATACGCCTAGCCAGTGAAGTAGGCACCACGCCAAGATCAATTATGAGATGGGAACGAGGTGAGGCACTTCCTGTACTTCGCTTTCAGCAACGTCTTTGTGAGCTATTCGGGAAAGATCCCGAAGAACTCGGCTTTATACAAGAGCAAGTAGAGCTAACAGAGGCAACTCCACTGCCTTCGTATAATGACAGATTACCAAATATTTTGTTGATTCGACAACGTAGAGTACGTGGATGGACTCAACGAGATGTAGCAGAGAAAATAGGCACATATCCCATGAATATCAGTAAATGGGAACGAGGTGAGGCGAACCTAAGCCAGGAATTTCAGCAAAAACTTTGTGAACTCTTCGGATGCAGCTATGAGGATCTAGGATTATTGCAAAGCCTGCAAGCTCAACTTTAACGCAATACATATAAGGATACCGCCCCGATTTCTATCCCGAGAGCTCTACTAATACTTGACAATTAACAAATGTCCTGCTACGATCATCGCCATAGCGCTGAGTGACAAAGCAATAAGAGAGGCACAGAAGATTTGGACACAACGGACATCCAGGCTCCCATCAAGCGACGTGATGGAATAACTACTACCGAGCGCTACTTAAAGCAACTTAGTGATCGCTCATTTTTATCACTCTGGAGTTACGCTGGCGTTTACCGCGACCAATTAGATTGTCCAGCTGCAAAAATTGGCAAGGAGGTTTGTGACCTTCTTGTAGTATTCCAAAACCACATCATTATCTTTTCGGATAAGGACTGTGTCTATCCTGATGGGAACGATGAACAACTCAACTGGCAGAGGTGGTTCAAGCGTGCTGTCCGTAAATCAGCAGAACAGATATGGGGTGCTGAACGATGGATCAAGGCTAACGCGCACCGGCTCTTTCTTGATCCAGCTTGTACCCAGCGTTTTCCGTTCCCGCTTCCCGATCCTACTATCGCTACCTTCCATCGTATCGTCGTTGCTCATGGTGCTTCTGAGGCATGTAAAAGGTTTTTCGGGGGAGGGAGCGGCAGCCTCCTGATGGATTCGACCGTTATCGGCCTTGCGCATATGGCAAAAGAGGGCAAACCGTTTACTGTTGGACAGGTTGATCCAGCAAAGGGGTACGTCCATATGTTTGACGATACCTCTTTAGAAATTATCATGAGTACACTTGATACAGTTACTGATTTTGTGAGCTACTTGACGAAAAAAGAGCGCTTCATGACAAGTGGAAAGGCCATCTTCGTTACCGGAGAGGAGGAGCTTCTTGCATTTTATCTCAAAGAGATAAATAGCGACGGTGAACATGACTTTATCGTACCTGCTGATGTGGATGGGCTTGGTATCGAAGAAGGGATTTGGGAGGAATATCTGTCTAGTCCGGAACGCAGGTCGCAGGTACAGGCTAACAGTGTGAGCTATCTCTGGGATGAACTCATTGAGCAGTTTAACAAACATATACTGCATGGTACTCAATACTATACATCACATCCCGGCATTGAGTCCTCTGAACAAAATATGCGCCTCCTCGCCCGCGAACCACGTACTCGGCGAAGGATGCTGGCGCAAATCCTTTTGAATATGCTAGAAACTACCTCAACTACCCAGCGACGAACGCAGGTTGTGCTCCCTTCACGGCCAGGCGATCCTCACTATGTGTTTCTCCTGCTTCCTCATCTGCCTAGCATATCTGATGTGGACTACCGCGAGGGGCGGCGATACTTTCTGGAAGCCTGCTGCCTGATCACGAAACTTATGTATCCAGAGGCACTCGATATTGTTGGTATTGCTACAGAAGCAAGTCCCGTACTCACAGAGCGTCGTTCCGAGGATGCGATGTACTTCGATGCACGCAAATGGACAGAGGAAATGCAAAAAGAAGCGAGGAGTCTCCAGCAAGATACAGGCTTGCTTACAAATCTGACGAAACATGCTAGCGTTGTACGGGAATATCCTTATCAACCGGAGAGAACACAACATACTTCGCATGTTTCATCTGCGACACGGGTGAAGGGAAGAGATAGGAATAAACCTTGCTTCTGTGGAAGCGGAAAGAAATTCAAGAAATGTTGTGGAAAATAGACTAAGAGCTTATCCGGAAACTCCTCTGAAGCCGCTCCAATTCAGGGCCAAAACCGGGTTTTCGGATAAGCTCTTAGTGAGCATATTATGAACAAAAGGCTTATCCCACGCTCATCTTCTTCTCTCTGCTCTACAGAAAGCCATCACCGCAAGAGGAGACAGGTCTCCTCCCTCCTCCTAACCCATCAGAACAACGTAAAAGAACACACCTGGACGGCCACTGCATCCTCTGGGTGGCCTTCTTTAAGGGAAAGGGTGAAGGTAATTTTCACAGGTGTCCAGTTGTTTAAGGACGATACTCCCGGCTGTACCAAGGAGATTTGCGCTTTCCGTGATGCCAACCGTGTAAGGTGAGGCCAGATGATCATGCCAACGAAGTACTCGAGACAGTAGAAGCTTTAGGGATCTAGCACCTCTTGCTCTTGTAACTCTCAGCAGTGAGCGCACTTGACTCATTCTCCATGGCAGGCACGTAATGAGAGTGAGTAGAACTCTTTGCGTAGAGTGCGGATTATGATGATTAACAAATTAATCGGGATATGTGGTGGGGGTTCCCGCAGGCCGATGAATCGGCGGTGGGCGCGATAAATCGGCCCCTACAGCCGTGTCATCGTCGTTCATGATATCCAGGGTATTTTGTTAAAGGTCATTATCCAGCACGTCCATTGAAAGGAGCGTTGCACATGGCGATGGATTTCGGGATCGTTGTGCCGCAGGGCTGGCGTATGGATCTGGTCGGTATTGCCGACCCGGTTGAGGCCTACGAAACTATGAGCCGCGTTGCCCAGGAAGCCGAGGCGCTGGGCTTTCACTCAATCTGGCTCTACGATCATTTCCACACGGTTCCTGTGCCCAGCCAGGAAGTGACTTTCGAGTGCTGGACCAGCACCGCTGCCCTGGCGCGCGACACGAAACGCGTGCGCGTTGGTCAAATAGTGACCTGTAACGGATATCGCAACCCCGCGCTTCTCGCCAAGATGGCCAGCACCGTCGATGCCCTCAGCCACGGTCGCCTTGTACTAGGTATTGGCGCGGGCTGGTATGAGCACGAATACCGTGCCTACGGCTACTCCTATCCCGAGACGGCTGAACGCTTGAAGCGCTTGCGCGAGGCGGTCCAGATCATCCTGGCGATGTGGACGCAAGAGGAGGCCACCTTTGAAGGCACCTATTACCAGGTCAAGGGGGCCATCAACCAGCCCAAAGGAGCACAGAAGCCGCATATCCCCTTACTGATCGGAGGAGGAGGGGAAAAGGTCACCCTCAGGCTGGTAGCCCAATACGGGGACGCGTGTAATGTCGGGGGAGATATCGCGACCATCAAGCATAAGTTCGCCGTCCTCAAGCAGCATTGTGACGAGCTTGGCCGTGATTACAACAGTATCCGGTGCACCACCCTCATTGATGATTGTGCCATTGCTGAAACAGAGGATGCAGCCATTGCGAAACTGACGCCAGCTCAGCGCAACGATCTCGAGAGTCTGCGCCAGACCCAGTTGATTGGCACGCCCGCGATGATTCTCCAGCGCCTGAAAGAACTTGAAGAGGCCGGAGTGCAAGAGATCATCATCCGCTTTGTTGACGCGGCCAAACTGGAATCGGTGCGCCTGTTTGCAAGGGAGTGTATGAACATTGGATAGAGCGAGAGTCCAGGCCTGGCTGGATGCCTACGTCCAGGCCTGGAAGACATACGATAAAAAGGCCATCGGTAACCTCTTCAGTGAAGACGTCACCTACTCCTACGACCCTTACAGTGTGCCCATTCGTGGGCGAGCGGCCATCGTGGACTCCTGGCTGGAGCAGCCTGACTCACCTGGTACATACGACGGCCACTATGAACCACTCCTGATCGAAGGTGACCAGGCCGTGGCTAACGGGCGAAGCCGTTATTTCGAGCAGGATGGCTCCACGCTCAAGGCTGAGTGGGACAACCTCTTTGTCTTGCGCTTTGATAGCGAGGGGCGCTGTATGGAGTACCGCGAATGGTATATGCCGCGGCCCGATGGGCTAGCCCAGCCGATGCATGCGTAGGCATTGCTACTGGGCGAGGACAAGCCATCGCCCCTACTATGGACGGGCTTGGCTAACCGATGTACGCGTAGGCATAGCTACTGGGCGACCACAAGGGATCGCCCCTACTATGGACGGGCTTGACCAGCCGATGTACGCGTAAGCATAGTAGGGGCGATGGCTTGTCCTCGCCCAGCTTCGGGGGCCAATTCTTCGCCATCTGATGACGTGAGATCCTTCGCTGCGCTCAGGATGACAGCACTGCGGTTTGAAATGCACTACGCCACGTCTCATCTATGCCTCGCTTGTGGCTAGTGAAAGGAAGCTCAGGATGACAGTGGTGGGCGTGTAATGGCTCCCTCGGAGGCTGACGAAACCAGGGCAGCATATTTGGCGAAGACACCGCTCGTGTAGTGTGGGGCTGGTTCCTTCCAGTTGGCGAGGCGGGAAGAGATCTCAGCGTCTGTAAGTTCTACATCGAGACGGCGCGCTTCAATGTCGATGGTGATGTTGTCTCCTTCTTGCAGCGCGGCAATGGGACCACCGCTTGCTGCTTCGGGTGAGACATGGCCAACCATCAAACCGCGAGTTGCTCCGCTGAAGCGGCCATCGGTGAGTAATGCTACCGTCTCGCCTAGTCCAGCGCCCACAATCGCGCCGGTAACCCCCAGCATCTCGCGCATGCCTGGTCCACCTCGCGGACCTTCGTAGCGAATGACCACCACATCCCCAGCCTTGATCTCGTCATGCGTCACTGCGCGCATGGCATCTTCCTCGCGACCGAAGACACGTGCTGGCCCTCGATGGTAGGGGCGCTCGTGACCGGCGATTTTGACCACGCCTCCCTCGGGCGCGAGATTCCCTTTAAGGATGACCAGGCCTCCGTTTGGCTTGATTGGGTCGGAGAGAGGACGCACGACATTCTGGCCAGCTGTCTCTACCGCCATGCTGGCTTCCTCACCAATGGTCCGTCCACTTGGGGTCAGCTGCTTCGCATCGACCAGGCCGGCGGAAACGAGCCGCTGAACCAGCAGTGGAACTCCTCCGGCACGATCTAGATCGACCGCCACATATTGCCCGCCCGGCTTCAGATCAGCCAGCAGGGGAGTACGCTTGCTTACTGTATCAAAATCGTCGATGAGGAGGGGAACGTTGGCCTCGCGGGCCATCGCCAGCAGGTGCAACACAGCATTGGTAGAGCCACCGGAGGCAGCTACACCGGCGATGGCATTCTCAAACGCCTGGCGCGTCAGAATATCACTGGGCGTCACTCCACGCCGCAGGATATCCATGACGAGTTGGCCGCAGCGCCTGGCCACTTCATCCTTGCGGGGGTCGGTAGCCGGAACGCTTGCCGTACCCATGGGGGAGAGGCCGATAAACTCCAGAGCCATAGCCATGGTATTGGCGGTAAATTGCCCACCGCACGCGCCCGCTCCAGGGCAAGCCACGTTCTCCAGCTCCCGCAGATCCGAGTCGCTCATCTTGCCTGCTGCATTGGCTCCAATTGCCTCGTAGACATCGCCAACCGTCACGTCCTTCCCTCTAAAATGTCCAGGGGCGATGGAGCCACCATATAGAATCAGGCCGGGCACATTCAGCCGGATCAGCGCCATGGCAGCCCCCGGGATGGTCTTGTCGCACCCCACCAGGGCGATCACGGCATCAAACATGTGACCACGGCCAACTAGCTCGATAGAATCGGCGATGACCTCGCGGCTCACCAGGGAGGCTTTCATCCCTTCTGTGCCCATGGTCACACCATCGCTGATAGCGATAGTATTGAACTCCATCGGCGTTCCACCAGCCGCGCGTATACCCTCTTTTACCTTGACAGCAAGGTGACGCAGGTGATAGTTACAGGGCATGGTTTCGATCCAGGTATTGGCTACGCCAATAATAGGGCGAGCCAGGTCATCATCAGTAAAGCCGATACCTTTGAGCATGGCGCGTGCGCCTGCACGTTCACGCCCGTCTGTGATAATACGGCTGTGCTGCTTGGGATCGGGTGTCATAGCGACCTCCACATGTTATTTATTATTTTGCAGGATGCACTATAGGCATCCACATCATGAGAATAGTGAGGCATATTGGAGGAACAAACGTCAAGTGTACGCAAAGGTAGTATGAGAAATTTCTCATCTTCTTCCAATACCTTTCTCATCATCTCGTGTTATACTGGAAACGCGGGGTGCTCAAGCATGAGTCACTTGTTTAGTGAAAGAGAGGTCCTTTATGTTACACAGGTGTGCACATCATATGGTCGCAAATGGAAATTCACCTGGCTTTGGATTGTGGTCTGGAACACTTTTATCAACGCTGAATACTGTGCTCTGGATCGCGTTATTTATAGGACTTGCCTGGGCATTGCTGAGGTGGGTCTTCCCCTACATTCTGCCCATAATGGCAGGCATTATGGCAGGCATTATGGCAGACATTTTTGGCATGGAACCGGTAGATACTCCCCCGCTAGAGATTCTGCGCCAGCGCTATGCTGCCGGTGAGATCGATGCCGTCACGTTCGAGCAGATGCGGGAACGACTGGAAGCGTCTTATCAACATGGGGAGCCACGGCATCCCTCCTGATCATCTTTTCCCTTAGCGGTAAAGTTAAAGAAGATCGATCGAGTTCTGCTGAAAGTCACTTCCCCTGAAAGACGGGTTGACGTTTTTCGCGGAAGGCGATAGTGGCCTCATGCGCATCAGCAGTACCAAAACAGCGCATGATGGCCTCGATCTCGTTCTGGAAGGCGCGCTCCAATTCGACCTCTAGCGGGCGATTGAGCAGTTGCTTGCTCTCCTTGAGGGAAAGCGGCGCGCGGCTCAGCATTTTGCCGATCAGCGCGTGCACCTCCGCATCCAGCCGTTCAGGTTCGACCAGGCGGTGGAGCAGTCCGAGACGCTGGGCAGTGGCAGCGTCAAAGATGTCGGCCAGCAGGATGATCTCCCGTGCCACTCCTTGCCCGACCAACTGGGGGAGCAGGACAGAGGTGCCACCCGTGATGACCATGCCTACACGCGCTTCCACACATCCCATGCGCGCTCGTGTACTGGCGACACGAAAATCGCAGGCCAGAGCCAGCTCGAAGCCCCCACCCACGGCATAGCCATCCATTGCCGCGATGCTGGGCTTGCCACCCAACAGCAGCAAGCGTGTGATCCGCTGCAGGTCCAGAATCAGCGCCAGAAAGTCTTGGGCGGCCTGGTGCTCAGATTCCTTCAGGTCATC
>WNGR01003490.1_pt1 | contig 18319 bp, 15 predicted proteins | sample 5407581 | NCBI WGS metagenome assembly WNGR01 (sample SAMN13153383, study PRJNA577476) | soil metagenome | isolation source: 80 cm soil or saprolite under Garry oak tree replicate 2 | place: USA:California | collected 2016-06-15 | reverse complement strand
CCGCTGGCCTACCTCCTCGACTTCGGCAGCGCCAAAGCGGCTGCGACCGGGCCGCTACCGACGGCGACAGACGGTCTGCCAGCCGAGACGCCCGGCGTGCCAGACGCGACGGCCGGCCTGCCAGACGCGACGGCCGGCCTGCCGGCCCGAGCGGATGGCATCGCAGGGGGGTCCGGGGGGGCCTCCCCCCGGATAAGCACTGCGTCCCCCCGGGTAAGCGCCGTGCTGGCGGGCGGGTACCACGGCGCCTGGCTGCCGGTCGCGTACGCCTCGAGGCTGATGGTGCTCAACTCCGACCTGCAGCGGCTGGGCGCGTTCACCGGCGCGGGGGTGTTTGCCGCGCTGCCCGCGAACCGCTGCGGCCTGGTGGAGACGGCCCGGGTGGCGCGCTACCTCGCGCTGGAGTCCGCCGGGCAGTGCGGCCCGTGCCTGAACGGCCTGCCCAGGATCGCGAACGGGCTGGCCGAGCTGGCCGGCGTAACCGGAAAGCGGCCGCGCTCATCGGTGGTGGACGACCTGACCCGCTGGGCGGGCCTGGTGGACGGGCGCGGCGCCTGCCATCATCCCGACGGCACGGTCAGGTTCGTCCGCAGTGCGCTGCGGATGTTCGCCGCGGAGGTCACCCAGCACGCGCGGGGGGACTGCAGCGCAACCAGCAATGAGCCCTTCCTGCCGATCCCGGCCGGGCCTTCGAACAACGCGGACTGGAGCTGACCGATGACGGCGAAGCTGCGGGTGAATCCCATCGCCTGTTCAGGGCACGGCCTCTGCGCCGAGCTGCTGCCCGAGCTGATCTCGCTCGACGAGTGGGGCTATCCGATCGTCACCGACAAGCCGGTGCCTGCCGGACTGGCCAGGAAGGCCAGGCGGGCGGTGACCGACTGCCCGGCACTCGCGCTGAAGCTCTTCAACCCATCCTGAGCGCCAGCGCATAACAAACAGAGAGAACTCAGAGGAAATGCATACGGGCGGCCGAGGGCAGCGGATCATCCTGGAGTAATGATGAGCGCCATGCAGAATTCACAGGCAGCAGACCCTGCCGACGGCAAGGTCGAGACGCGGCCGGACGGCACGCCCGTCCGGATCATGGTCGTAGACGACGAGCCCAGCCTGGCCGAGCTGCTGGCCAGCGTGCTGCGGTACGAGGGCTGGGATATCCGGACGGCGGCGGACGGCGCCGCTGCGGTGCGGACGGCCCGCGAGTTCCACCCGGATGCCGTCGTGCTTGACGTGATGCTTCCCGACTTCAGCGGCATTGAGGTGCTGCGGCGGCTGCGTGCCGAGCTGCCGCATGTCTGCGTGCTGTTCCTGACCGCGCGCGATGCGGTCGAGGACAGGATCGCGGGCATCACGGCCGGCGGGGATGACTACGTGACCAAGCCGTTCAGCCTGGAGGAGGTGCTCGCCAGGCTGCGCGGGCTGCTGCGCCGGTCCGGCGTCGCCCGGGCCAGGGCTGGCACCGAGCTGTCCGTGGCCGGGCTGACCATGGACGAGGACGCCAGGGAGGTACGCAGGGACGGCGACCTGATCGAGCTGACCGTCACCGAGTTCGAGCTGCTGCGGTTCCTGATGCGCAACCCCCGGCGGGTGCTGTCCAAGGCGCAGATCCTGGACCGGGTCTGGAACTACGACTTCGGCGGCCAGGCGCACGTGGTCGAGCTGTACATCAGTTACCTGCGCAAGAAGATCGACGCGGGGCGGGAGCCGCTGATCCACACCGTCCGCGGCGTCGGGTACGTGCTGAAGCCGGCCAGCTGAGCCGGTTGGGACAGGGATGAGTCACGCGGCCACCGGACTGGGACCGCCCATGCCGGGCGGGACCCAGCCAACCCCGGCCAGCGGTCCCCGCCGCTGGCTCGCGGGCCGGACCCTGCGCGGCCGCCTCATCGCCGGCCTGGTGACCCTGCTCTTCCTGGCCTGCGCCACGGTGGGCATCGTCACCTACGTCGCGCTGCGGGGCGCCCTGCTGGACCAGCTCGACGGCCAGCTGCAGGCGGCCAGCAGCCGGTTCGTCAACTGTGTGGACCCGCGGCCGCCCCCGGGGACTGACGGCGACGACCGGCCGCCGGCCGGGCCGCCGCTCGGCTGCGCGCACGCACCGGGGACGGCGGAGTACACACTCAGCGCGGCCATCACCAAGGGCATGCTGCTGACCGCGGCCACCCCCTCCGGCCGCTGCCATATGACGGCCAGCGAGACGGCGGCGCTCGTCACGCTGCCGGCCAACGGGAAGCCGTACACCCGCACCCTGCCCTCGCTCGGCACGTACCGCCTGGTCGCCGTCACGGGCAACAACCGCACCGTGTACGTCAGCGGCCTGCCGCTCGGCACCGTCAGCACCACCATGCGGCAGGTGGAGCTGACCGAGATAGCGGTCTTCTCCGCCGCGCTGCTGCTCGCCGGGCTGATCGGCACCGGATGGGTGCGGCTCTCGCTGCGCCCGCTGCGGCGGGTCACAACCACCGCAGCCGAGGTGACCGAGCTGCCGCTGGCCAGCGGCGAGGTGGACCTGCCGCACCGGGTTCCTGACGCCGATCCGCGCACCGAGGTCGGCCAGCTCGGGGCCGCGTTCAACCGGATGCTCGGGCACGTGGAGTCCGCGCTCGGGCGCCGGCACGCCAGCGAGGCCCGGCTGCGCAGCTTCGCGGCGGACGCGAGCCACGAGCTGCGCACGCCGCTGGCCGCGATCCGCGGCTACGCCGAGCTGGCCCGGCGGTACCGGGGCACGCTGCCGGGCGAGGTGGAGCACGCTCTCAGCCGGGTTGAGTCGGAGTCGGCCCGGATGAGCGAGCTGGTCGAGGACCTGCTGCTGCTGGCCAGGCTGGACGCGGGCCGCCCGCTGCAGTCCCGGCCCGTCGACCTGAGCCGGCTGGCGATCGACGTCACCAGCGACGCGCGGGCGGCCGGGCCCGGCCACCGGTGGCAGCTTGAGCTGCCCGACGGCCCGGTGCTGGTGAGCGGCGACGAGCAGCGGCTGCACCAGGTGCTCGCCAACCTGCTCAGCAACGCCCGGATGCACACGCCAGCGGGGACGACGGTCACCGTCGCGCTTCACCCCGCCGGCGACGGCACCGCGGAGCTGACCGTGACCGACGACGGCCCCGGCATACCGGCCGAGCTGCAGCCGGACATATTCGAGCGGTTCGTGCGGGGCGACAGCTCCAGGTCCCGCGCGGCCGGCAGCACCGGCCTGGGCCTGTCGATCGTGGCGGCGGTCATCGCCGCGCACCACGGGACGGTGGCGGTGACCAGCCAGCCGGGACGGACCCGGTTCACCATCAGGCTGCCTCTGCAGCAGCTCTCACAGGCAACGTAGAGACCGGTTGCAGTCCGCGCGAAGTGTGGTCACACATCGTGGTGGCCATGAGATCGCCAGATGGACTTCTCGGTCACGAGCCTGGGACCACTGCCGGCGCCACCGTGCCTCCTGTCAGCACTGGGGCGCCGGAGGTTGAGATTGTCGTCCCGGTGCGCAACGAGGAGCGGGATCTCGTTCCGAGTGTCCGGCGGCTGCATGCCTACCTAAGGGACCGGTTCCCGTTCACCGCGCGCATCACGATCGCGGACAACGGCAGCACCGACGGCACCTGGGTGGAAGCGCTCACGCTGGAAAGCGAGCTCAGCCTCGTCCGCGCCGTCCACCTGGACCAGCCGGGCCGGGGGCGGGCGCTGCGGGCCATCTGGTCGGCCAGCGACGCTGATGTGCTCGCTTACATGGACGTGGACCTGTCCACCGACCTGAACGCCCTGCTCCCGCTGGTGGCCCCGCTCCTGTCCGGCCACAGCGACGTGGCCATCGGCACCCGGCTCGCGCCCGGCGCGCGGGTGATCCGGGGCCCGCGCCGCGAGATCATCTCCCGCTGCTACAACCTGCTCCTGCACGCGACCCTGCAGGTTGGCTTCTCCGACGCGCAGTGCGGGTTCAAGGCGATCCGCGCCGACAAGGCGCGGGTGCTGCTGCCGCTGACCGAGGACAGCGGCTGGTTCTTCGACACCGAGCTGCTGGTGCTGGCTGAGCGGGCCGGGCTGCGCATCCACGAGATACCGGTCGACTGGATCGATGACACAGACTCCAGGGTGGACGTGGTCGCCACCGCGCTCGCCGACCTCCGCGGCATCGCCCGCCTGGGCGGCGGCCTGCTGCGGGGCAGCATCCAGGTGCCGGTGCTGGGTGACCTAGGAGGCCCGCCGGGCGGCGAGGATGGTCCGCCCCGACTGCGGCCAGACGCCGGCACCGGGCTCCGGCTGCAGCTGCCCAGGTTCGTCGCCGTCGGGGCGGTCAGCACGATCGCTTACATCCTGCTCTACCTAGCCCTGCGCGGCGCGATGGGCCCACAGGAGGCGAATGCGCTGAGCCTGCTCGCCACCACCGTGGTCAATACCGCGGTCAACCGGCGCTTCACGTTCGGTGTCCGCGGGCGGCAGCATGCCGCGCGTCATCAGGCCCGCGGGCTGCTCGCGTTCGCCGCGGCGCTGCTGCTGACCTCGTCCGCGCTCTTCGCGCTGACCGGGGTCTCGCCCACGCCGGGGCCAGGCGCCGAGGTGACCGCGCTCGTGATCGCCAACCTGCTCGCCGCGGTGCTGCGGTTCGCTCTCTACCGGCGCTGGGTGTTCCGGGGCCGGCGGGCCCAGCCGCCGCAGGCCACAGTACAGCCGCCGCAGGCCACAGCCCAGCCGCCGCAAGCCGCTGTGCCACTGGTCGGGACGGTACTCCCCCGGCCGGGCGGGGCCTGCACGAGCCGGCCAGGCCCGGCGACCGCAAGCCATGGATCTGCCGCCAGCCATCAGAACGGGAGCGGCCGATGACCGCCGTCACCGCCCGCACGGCGCACGCCAGGGGCAACGACGGGCCGGCCGCGGGCGGCCGGTTCGCCCGCCTGCTCCGCGGCTCCGATGACGACCCGCGGTGGGCCCGGCCCGCTCTCCTGGCGCTCCTCGCGCTTACCGCGCTGCTCTACACGGCCGGCCTCAGCCGCAGCGGCTGGGCCAACGACTACTATGCCGCCGCGGTCCAGGCCAGCACCAAGAGCTGGAAGGCGTTCTTCTTCGGCTCGTCCGACGCCTCGAACTTCATCACGGTGGACAAGACGCCCGCCTCGCTGTGGGTCATGGATATCTCCGCGCGGATCTTTGGCGTGAACTACTGGAGCCTCCTGCTGCCGCAGGCGCTCGAGGGCGTGGCCACGGTCGGCGTACTGTACGCCACGGTGCGCCGCTGGTTCGGCCCGGCAGCGGGCATGCTGGCCGGAGCGGTCATGGCGGTCACCCCGGTGGCCGCGCTGATGTTCAGGTACAACAACCCCGACGCGCTGCTGACACTGCTGATAACCGTGGCGGCCTACGCGGTGACCCGTGCGATCGAGGCCGGGAAGACCCGCTGGCTCGTGCTGGCCGGCGCCCTGGTGGGCTTCGGGTTCCTCACCAAGATGCTGCAGGCGTTCCTCGTCGTGCCGGCGTTCGCCGTGGCGTACCTGGTGGCCGGGCCGCACGGGCTGGCCAGGCGGCTCTGGCAGCTGCTGGCGGGCGGCGCGGCGCTGCTGCTGGCCGCGGGCTGGTGGGTGGCGGCCGTGCTGCTTACTCCGGCCGCCGACCGGCCCTTCATCGGCGGTTCCACCACCAACAGCATCCTCCAGCTCACCTTTGGCTACAACGGCCTGGGCCGGCTGAACGGCAACGAGACCGGGTCGGTCGGATTCAATCGCGGCGGCGCCGGGCCCGCGACCGGCGGCTCCGCCTCGATCACCAGGTTGTTCAATGCCGCGATGGGCGGCCAGGTGAGCTGGCTGCTGCCGGCCGCGGTCATCGCGCTCGCGGCGCTGCTGTGGGGAACCAGGCGCGCCCAGCGAACCGACCGGACGCGCGCCGCGGCCCTGCTGTGGGGTGGCTGGCTGCTGGTGACCGGTGGCGTGTTCAGCTACATGGCAGGCATCATCCACCCCTACTACACCGTCGCGCTGGCGCCTGCGATCGGCGCCCTGGTGGGCATCGGCGCCGTCCAGCTGTGGCGGGTGCGCGACGGCTGGCCGGGGCATGAGAGGAGCTGGTTCGGCCGGGGCACGCTCGCGGCCGGCGTGGCCGCCACCGCCCTGTGGTCATACGTGCTGCTCGACCGGACTCCCGCCTGGCATCCGTGGCTGCGCGTGGTCGTCCTGCTGGCCGGGATCGCGGCAGTTATCGCCCTGCTCGCCGGCAGGCGGCTGTCGTCCGTTCCGCCGGTGGCCGGGGCCAGGGCGGCCCGGGTCAGGCCTGCGCTCCTGGCGGCGGGTTGCTCGCTGGCCCTGATCGCGGCGCTGGCCGGGCCGGCCGGCTACAGCCTGGATGCGGCCGCGACGCCGCACACCGGGGCGCTGCCGGCCGCCGGGCCGACGGTGACCGCGTTCGGCGGTCCTGGTGGCCGGTTCGGCGGTCCTGGCGTGTTCGGCCGGGGCGGGTTCGGGCGCGGCGCGGGCCAGGGGTCAGCAGGGACCGGCGGGGTCGGCGGCGGCCCGGCGGCAGGCTCGCGGCCAGGTGGCGGGTTCCGTGGCGCCTTCCCCGGCGGGGCCCGCGGCGGGTTCGGCGGCCTCGGCGGCAACACCCAGGTCAGCAGCGCCCTCACCGCGCTGCTCAAGGACGGTGCGTCCGGCTACCGGTGGGCCGCCGCCACCGTGAGCTCGGACGGTGCCGCGCCGCTGCAGCTGGCCAGCGGTGAGCCGGTCATGGCGATCGGCGGGTTCAACGGCACTGACCCCGCGCCCACGCTGGCTAAGTTCGAGCGTTACGTCGCGGATCACGAGATCCACTACTTCATCGGGGCTAACCGCGACAGCTTCGGCGGCGGCTCAGGCGAAGCCGCGAGGATCACCGCGTGGGTGCGGGCGCACTTCACCGCGCAGACCGTCGGCGGCGAGACCGTCTACGACCTGGCCAGCCAGGCCTCGTCATAGCTCCCGGCCCTGTTACTCCGCCCGGAGCAGCTCACCAGGACGTGACCGAGTGGCCAGCAGCGCCGGTACCACGGCGAGCACGTTCGCCGTGGCCAGCACCGCGAGCGCCAGCGCGGCCAGCGGCAGCGGCTGCACCACCGGTACCGGCACCACGCCGAAGCTCGTGGCGAACTCGCGCCAGACGAGCCGGCCGGCCACCACGCCTAGCGGCACGCCGGCCACGATCCCGATCACCGCCACGGTCGTCGCCTGCCAGCAGACCACCGCGGCCACCTGATGACGGACGAATCCGAGCACCTTCAGCAATCCGGTCTCGCGGCGCCGCCTGGCCACGCTGACCAGCAGCAGGTGCACCATCGTCGCGGCGCCGAACAGCGAGAGCATGACGCCGAACAGCAGCGGGAAGTTGACCGCCTGGCCGAAGTTGACCAGCTCGGTCGGCTTGTCCGGCTTGGCGGCGTACTGGGGGTAGTCGTGGACGTGCCTGGCCAGCGCCGCAGCTCCGGCGGGCCCGCGAGCGGACCGGGCCAGCACCGACCAAACGATGCCCTGCCGGGCGGCGCGCTGGCAGGCGGGCTGGCCAGGCCCGGGCGGGCATTGCACGTCGATCAGCGCACTGACGGTCATCGCGGCCCCGCTGCCCAGCCCGCCGGTGCCGAAGCTGGACGAGAAGGACGCCCGGCCGACCACCCGGAATCTCGCACGATGCGGGATCCCGGCCGCGTCCGTGACCGTCACCCGGACCACACCCCCCAGGCGCGCGCCGGTGGCACGCATCGTCGCCGCGCCCAGCACGATATCCCGGTCGCCTCTGGGCAGCGGCCCGTCGACGGCCGAGATCAGGGCCGGGCCGCGGACCGGGGTCACCGCGAGCAGTCCTACGTGGCTGCCGTTGACGGTGATCCGCTGGGTCGTGGCCAGGGATATCCGCTGGATCGCCGGGTCCCGCCGCAAGCTGGTCAGCACTGGTCCGGTGACCGCGGCCCCTGAGCCCGATCCCAGGTTGGTGAAATACGCCTGGAACGGCGAGCCGTAAAGCGCGGGCGAGGAAAGGAGGTGCGTCAAGCTGGCGCCGAAGACAGCGGTGGCGCACAGCGCGGCGACGGCCATCGCCGTGCCCAGCAGCGCCGTTCCGGCCGGCACCTGCTGGCCGCCGCGGCGCCGCTCCAGCGCGCTGCGGGTGCCGATCAGCGCACTGGGCGGCGCGCCAGCTCCGGCCGCCGCGCTGATCAGCACCGCTGGGACCGCCCGCGGCGGCGCTGCGGTGCGCAGCAGCCGGGCGGAGCGCACCGCCGGCCAGACCGCGAGCGCGGCCACCGCGGCCACCGTCAGCAGCGCGCCGAGCGGGATGATGAGCGGGTCGAAGGTCACTCCTCCCGGCGCCTCCGTGGCCAGCCGCGCCTCCCCCACCGGGGTCAGCGGGGACAGCATCACGGCGAGTGCCACTGCTCCGGCAGCCCCGGCCACGCCGATGACGACCGCCCGGGTCAGGCCGGACAGCACGAACTCCCGGAACCGGAACCCGACCGCGGACAGGGCGCGGTGGTCGGTCTGCTCGGTCACCGACTGCCGGGCGATCGCCTGCCCGATGACCGCCAGGCCGGCCAGCGCGGCCAGGCCGGCCAGCACCCACCAGCCGACCGCCTGCGGCGTGATATCCCGCTGAACCGCGGCGGCGTCGATATCCAGATCGTCGGTGCCGAGCACCTGCAGGGAGCGAAGCCGGCTGTCCAGAGCGGGCACGTCGGCCGCGCCGTGCCGGAGCCGCACGAAGTAGACGGGCAGCACCGGCGTGCGGTGATTCACCGCCCTGGCGAACGCCGCCGTCGGGAACAGGTCGTACCGCGACCCGTTCCCGGCCGGGAACTCGTTCTCGGTCACTACGAACCCCACCACCCGCAGGGCCAGCCGCGGGCCGTTCGGGAATGGTCGTCCGCCCCGTTCAATCTCCGCCTGCTGCGGCTGGCTGAACATCGGCACCTGGATGACCGAGCCGAGCCGCACGCCGTTGTCTCGGGCGAGCGTGTACGAGGCGAGCACCTCATGTACGGAGGACTGGTCGGGCATCCGCCCGGAGAGCAGCTTCACCATCCGGCGCAGCTCGGGCGGTGCCACCTCGAAGATCGCGAAGGCGCCGTAGTTGATCTGCTTGCGGCAGGATGCGCAGCGGGGCGGGGCGGCGTAGGGCAGCAGCGCCGTCGTCACCTGCGCGCCTGGAGGCAGATCGGCCGGCCGTAGCCGCGCGTGCCCGGCATACACCACAGCGTCGTAGCCGTGCCGGGCCACGAAACCGGGGAAAGCGCCTGCAGTCCGCCGGCCGGCCACCGCCGCGGCCAGTACGAACCCGCCGATCACGGCGACCAGCACGCTGAGGGCCAGCCAGGACTTCCAGTACTGCCGCCGGCGCGCGCGGAGCACCATGACCACGGCCCGCATGGCAGCCTCCCCCCTGCGCTCTCCTAGGTGCAGTCTCGCGCACCGGCCGGAATCGGCAAGGTGGCCAGCTACCGCAGGGGTTTGGTGTTAACACCACCGCCTTCATGGCAATCGGTCCGGCCGGGCGATCGCCGTGACGTACACGCGTCCCGATTGCCGCTCGTGCGGAAGCGGGTCACGGCGATGGATCTTCCCGACCGTGAAGCCAGCTCCGGTCAGGGCGGTCTCAAGCTCCGCGCCCGAGTACAGCGTGCCCCTGATGTCCGGGTGGCCGTCCGCCACAAACTCTCCCGCGCCCTCGTGTGTCGCCAGCAGCAGCGCGCCGCCCGGCCGGAGCACCCGGGCGAACTCGCGCAGCGCGGCCGGCAGGTCTGCGCGCGGCAGGTGGTGCAGGGTGTAGAACGATGTGGCGGCTGCGCAGCAGCGGCTCGTCACCGGCAGCTGGCGCATGTCCGCGGCCGCCACCCGGAACCCCAGATGGCCATGGCGGGCCGCGGCAGCCGCCAGCATCCCGGCCGACAGGTCGAGGCCGAGGACCCGGGCCCCCCGCGCGGCCACGTAGGCGCCGGCCTGCCCCGGGCCGCAGCCGACGTCGAGGACCAGCCCGCCAGCGGCCGCGGCGGCGATGAAGTCGAGCAGTTCGGTGTCCAGGGCCAGCCGCTCCAGGTCACCGCCGAATCTCTCGGCATACTCCGGCGCGATCGCGTCGTAGGCGGCGCGCACCACCCCGGGATCGAAGCCCTCAACTCCCCGATGACTCATCTTCCGGTCGGCCGGGTCATTCCCGCCATGTCCAGCAGGTCGTCGAGTATCTGGCCGAACCGCTGCACCACCAGGGTGAGGTGGCCATCGCCCGGCAGCAGCCGGGCGCGGGCCATGGAGATGTTCGCGGCCAGCCAGTCGCCGTGCGCGCGGGGCACCATACGGTCCTCATCGCCCTGCCAGATCGCGATCGCCGCGCCGCCGAGGGCAGCCACGCTGAATCCCCACCCGCGGGTGAAGGCCAGGTCATCATCCCGCCAGCCGTCGATGCCCGCACTCACCGCGGCCCGCAGCGATGCGGCCAGGTACTCGGCAAAGTCACCGTTGAGGACCGCCTTGTCGGTGTCGGAGACCAGCCCGCCCAGGTTCTCAGCCACGTCAGCGGCCCCCACATCGCGCAGCGACCCGGCCGCCTCTTCCAGGAACCGGGTGAGGTCCGCTTCCCCGGCGATGGCGGCGCCGAACTCGGCCACGTTCTCTTCCGCCATGCCGTCCAGCCAGTCCAGCGCCTTGCTGTCGTAGGGCGCGGCCCCCGCGATCGAGGCGGCCGCCAGGCACCGGCCGGGCAGCAGTGCGGCACAGGCGAGTGCGTGCGGGCCACCGCCCGACCAGCCAGCGGTGACGAACTGGTCCGCGCCGACCTGGTCCAGGATCGCGGCCACGTCCGCCGCGGCGTCCGCGACCAGCCTGCCCGGCTTCGGCGTCGAGCCGCCGTAACCCGGCCGCGAGTACAGCACAGTGCGCAGGCCGCGGGCGGAGGCCGCTTCAACCAGCGGCTCGAACCCGACAAGCCCGCCCGGCGTGCCGCTGTGGAACACCAGCGGAAGGCCGTTCCCTGGGCCGGAGACCAGCACGTCGAGTATCCGGTCGCCGGGCGCATGCACCGTAACCAGCCGATCGTAGCTGTCGCGCATCATTACGAGAGCGTAACCGTTTCCGGCCCGGCCGACCGCCCTCGTTCCGCCGCTGCCGCGGCCAGCGCGCAGCCGGAATTCCCGCCTGGCCGGGTCAGCTGCTTCTCAGCCAGGTGGTGCGGAACGCCCCGGCGCTGCTGAGAGCGCTGGTGGAGTCCTGGTCGAGGCCCCTGCTGTCCACCATGACGATCCTGGTAGGTGAATGCATGCGGAGCGAGGTCCCGTTCGCCCTGGCGGCAGTGAACCTGACGGTGCCGAAATCGGCCAGCGGCACGATGCCGATCTCCGAGGATGGCGCCTCGGTGATCACCTCAGCCGAGGACCGGTCCAGGCCCGCCTCCGTCCTGGTGATGGTGTGCTTCCAGGCCCTGGTGCGGTCTCTGAGCACCAGCGTGTAGGTCTTGGCGCCGCTGAATCTCACCGACGCGCTCAGCTTGTCACCCGGCCTGACCTTGCTGCCGAATTTGACCGGCGCGGCCGGGTACATCTCGTACCAGCCGTAGTAGCGCGCGGTCTTTCCATGGCAGTCGGAGTCGGTCCCTATCTGCTCGACAGAATGGCTGCTGTAGCCGTCAAGCCCGACCCAGAACGCCGCGTACCTGGCGGCCCCGCCCGGGCAGCGAGCGGTGGGCTCGGTCCAGCTGGCCGACACACTCCGGTAAGCGCCGTGCCCGCCGGTCGCCGCGTAGCCGGACCAGTTCGTGCTGATGACCCGCTGGGGCAGGCGGTCGCCGCGCATCCTGGGCACGGCGTCCCCGGCGGGCCCGATCAGGGGGTTTCCCTGGCGGACCAGATGAGCCGCCGCGGGACTCGCGCGACGCGCTGGTAAGGATGACGCGGACGTGGCGCCCGCCGCGAGCGGCGGCCCGGCCACCACGGCGAGGATCATGAGGGGGATGCACCACCGGCGTGCCATCGCGCTCCTTCGGTCGGTCGGCACAGCGCCGCGAGCGTATCGGCCAGGAATCCAGCATTAGATCACACGGGCTGCGCCACCAGGCACCGATTGCGCGGCCCGGCAGGCAAACGCGGCCACCGGCAGACACCCCGGACGCGGCACTGCCCCGGCTGCCGAAGCAGGCCGGGGCAGTGCCGTGCTCGCCGGAACGGCGGTGAAGGCTAGGTGCTCCTGAGCCAGGTATTGCTGAACGCTCCGCCGCTGATCGCGCTGGTGGAATCTTCAGCATTGCCGCTGCTGTCGACCATGACGATCTCGGTCGGGTGCAGGCTGGCCAGTGCGGCGCCGTTCGCTGTGGCGCCAGAGTAGTTGATGGTGCCGAAGTCGGCGAGGGGCAGCACGCCGCTGGCCGACGACGGGGCCTCGGTGATCACCTCGGCCGAGGACCGGGCCAGGCCGGCCTGGTTCTTGGTGATGGTCTGGGTCCAGCCCCGGGTGGTGTCCTTGAGCACCAGGGTGTAGGTCTGGGTGCCGCTGAACGTCACCGACGCGCTGATGTGGTCACCGGCCCCGACGGTGTTGCTGAAGTACACCGGCGCGGACGAAACATAAATCAACCACGTAATGGCACATTTAGTCATACCCGAGGCGTCGGAGTGAACGTACATTGGCCGCGAGTAATGGTTAAACCAAGGGATGGTAAAGTTTTGGTATGTAAGTAACTGCGCGCTGCCTGATTGGCAGCGAGAACATTCCCCGCAGACACGCCGCCTTATCGGAAACAGGCGCTGACCAGCAGCGGGGATATGGAATAGCCACCCGGGCTCCGCCGGGCGTCACCATTGTTCTGATGGGCGTCACCATTGTTCTGACCAGCCCAGGCCGGCTTCCCATCCGCCCCTTCTGGCATTGCTGCGGGCATAGCCCCTTGCCATCCCTGGCGGACCAGCTGTCCATTAGGCCCCCGCAGTCCCCTCTCTACCAAGCGGCCAGGGCGCGCGGACCGGCCTGAGCCGGACGGCAGACGCCCTGGCTCGCGGCCGCACGGCCGGAAAGCCACAGGAATCTTGGCTTGCGCGATAGCGGCAGCAGGGGCGTACGGTGAAGTTCCGCGAGCCCCGAGGAGTCGCCGTGCCGCTTCCCGCCGCCGTGGAGCGCAATCGCTTCGCGCAGCAGTTGTTCACTCCGCTCCCGGTGCGGTATGACCGGCTGGCCGAGGTCCTCTCGTTCGGACAGAACGGCCGGTGGCGGCGCGCCATGGTCGGCCGTGTCGTCCCGGCCGCGGGCCAGGTCGTGCTCGACGTCGCGTCGGGGACCGCCGGAGTCGCGCTCCAGATAGCGGCGCGGACCAAGGCCCGCGTGGTCGGGGTGGATCTGACCGAGCAGATGCTGAGACAGGGCCGGCGCAACGTGGCCGGATCGGCCATGAGCGACCGGATCCGGCTGGTGGCGGGCCGCGCCGAGCAGTTGCCGTTCCCTGACGCTGCCTTCGACGCCCTGACCTTCACCTATCTGCTCAGGTACGTGCTTGATCCGCAAGCCACCCTTCGTGAACTCGCCCGCGTGGTCAAGCCGGGCGGGCGGGCCGCGAGCCTGGAGTTCCTGGTCCCGCCATCGCGCTTCTGGCGGGGCTGGTGGTGGCTGTACACGCGGCTGCTGCTGCCCGCCGGAGGCTTTCTCACCGGCGGTCGTGAGTGGTTCGCCGTCGGCCGTTTCCTGGGCCCGAACATCTCCGGGCACTATCGCCGCTACCCGGTTTCCTGGACCGTCGAGGCCTGGCAGGAGGCAGGATTCGTGGACGTCGGGGTCCAGGTGATGAGCCTGGGCGGCGGGCTTGTGATGTGGGGAACGCGCGCAGGTGGCTGACGGGCTCGCCGCCAGCCACCCGGAGCCTGGGGCACCGCAATCCCCCGCCACGTCGGCTGAGGGGTCTGGGCCGGAAACCAGGCCCGCTTACTACGCCGCGAGCCCGGGCGGGTGGCGGGACTGGTGGACCCTGCTGCACCCCCCGTACACGGCCTGGCATCTCTCCTACGTGGTCATCGGCGCGGCCCTAGCACCGCAGGTCACCCTGGAACCGCTGCTGGCCACCCTGATCGCCTTCTTCCTCGCGGTAGGCCTGTCAGCGCACGCGCTCGACGAGCTGAACGGCCGGCCGCTGCAGACCCGCATCTCGGCACCGGTCCTGATGGCCATCGTGGTCGCGGGCCTGGCGGGCGCGGTGGCGCTGGGCGTCGTCGGGGTGGCCAGGGTCGGCTGGGCGCTGCTGCCTTTCATGATCGTGGGCCCCATCCTGGTCGTGGCCTACAACGCTGAGCTGTTCGGCGGGATCATCCACACCGACCTCGGCTTCGCGACCGCGTGGGGCGCCTTCCCGGTGCTGACCGCCTACGCTGCGGAGACCGGGCGCATAGCGGCGGCCCCGATCCTCGCCGCGGTCGCGGCGCTGGCGCTGTCCGCGGCGCAGCGCAGGCTCAGCACTCCCGCCCGGACCCTCAGGCGCCGGTCGGTCTCGGTGCAAGGCAGCGTCACGCTGGCCGACGGCCAGGTGACCGCGGTCGACCAGCAGATGATGCTGGCCCCGCTGGAAGGCGCCCTGCGGGCGATGTCCTGGGGACTCGTACTGCTCGCGGCCTCGCTGGCCGTGGCCCGCCTGATCTGACTGGAAGCATCGCCGCCGCCCTGCGCTACCACGCCAGACGACCCGCCCGGCCATTGCGGACAATCATGAAGTGCTAACCGACTTTGCGGAGCCCTGTCGATGGGCCCCCTCCGCGGCTCATTTCGGTTGGATGCCGGTCGCGATGCCGGCGGCGCGCCGGGCCGCCGCAGTAACCGGGTTGTGCCTGGCGGCCCACGCGACCTCCCAGTAGTTGCCCTCGGGATCGGCGAAGTACGCGTCGCGGCCCTCGAAGAACTCCGCGTCCGTCGGTTCCTTCGTCACGGTGCCACCGGCCTCGCGGGCGCGCCGGACGAGGGCGTCGACGTCCTCCGGCCGGTCCGCGGTGATGATGACCGAGCTGCGGATGCCGCCGTGCCCAGGCTCCGGCGTAGCGCGAGCGTCGGCGCCGAGCTGGTCAATGCCGAACAGCGCGAGCAGGGCGCCGCGCAGCTCGAAGACGGTGAAGCTGTCGCTGTCGAATGCGTGTGGCCAGCCCAGCCGACGGTAGAACTCACGCTCGCCCGCAAAGTCACGCACGCCGAGGGTGATGATGTTCGCCAGTGGCAGCTGTTGATCCATGTGTCGTCGCTCCCTCTGCCGCAGGTAGAGTTCCCACCTGTCCCGGGCGGTCTCGGTGTCATCACGTCCCCGAGTCCGCGCACCCAACATGAGTCCCGGCCTCGTCCGCCAGGAGCGTGCAGCAGCCGGTGCAGCAACTGCAGGTCGCGTGCTCAGGGCGCACTGGTCAGCGTCCTTCAAGCACCTGCTTGAGCCTGGTGAGGTCGGCTGCGACGGCAGCCGCGTCAGCCCTAAAGCCCTCGTCGCCCATGCCCGGGGGGCGGCGCAGCGTGAACACCACCTCGCAGCCGCTGCCGTCTGCGATCACGCGCATCGGGTTGTAGACGATTTCCCCTGAAGGCAGCGTGACGTCGTGATCGAGGACGCCGTATTCATTGCGCTGAACGAAGGCGAAGCCGACGCGACCCTCCGAGGTCTCTACAAACCATCGATCGTCTATCTTCTCGACGGAACTCCCGAGCCCCGGTGCCCACCGTGGCAGGTTGGCCGGGTCCGAGGCATATTCGTAAACCTCGTCTGCAGGGCAGTCAATCCGCTCGCTGATATGCCTGGATTCCGAAGCCATGGGGCCACCATGCCAGATGCCAGCGGCATCGTGATTGTACGAAACGGACACGCGCAGGACAGCAGCTATCGGGGAACGTGCCGCCCCCGAGCCATGAGCGCGGAGGGACAGCCCTCCGCAGGCCAGGCAGACTGCCCTCTGGCAACTCGCCCCGATACTTGGCTTCGAGACGAAGAGGCCCCGCGTCACGCCTGAGGACTTTGCCGACCCCCTGGGGTCGCCTCCCCGATTGTCACAGCGCGTCGTGGCGCTGCAGGTAGTTCATCGCGGCCCAGCCCAGCGGCACCGGGAGCCAGAAGGTGACGGCACGGAACAGCAGCACCGAGCTGATCGCCGTGGCGCCGGAGAGTCCCGCGGCGGTGAGGCCAGCGGCCAGGGCCGCCTCGACCGCGCCAAGCCCGCCCGGGGTCGGCACGGCCGAGCCGATGGCGCTGCCGGTCAGGTAGACCACCGCGATGCTGATGATCGGGAGCGAGCCGCCGAGGGCGAGGACGGACACGGCGAGGCAGCCGATGTAGGCGGCGGTCACCAGCAGCGCCCCGCCGATGCCCTCGGCGAGCTTGGCCGGCTGCTGTGCGATGTCGAGCAGCCGCGGGATCACCTGGCCCAGCGTCGGCGCCACGCGGGACAGCAGCAGCCTGCGGCTGGCCGGCACGGCGAGAACGATCAGTATCACGCCGACCAGGATGGCCACCCCGATATACGCCCAGTCCGGCGGCCGCAGCGAGGTGTCACCGGCAGCGCCGGTGAGCGCGGCGAAGATCACCAGCAGCACCACGTGCAGCGCGAACGCGATGACCTGCGAGACGCCCACGCTGGCCACCGCGTCGGCTGGGGAAACCCTGGACTGGCGCAGGTAGCGGATGTTAAGCGCGGCGCCGCCCACGGCGGCGGGCGTGACCAGGGTGACGAACGACGCGGCGATCTGGGCCAGGAAGGTCCGCACCGGGTTGAGCCGCTCCAGCACGAACCCGGACAGCGACCAGGCGGCCCCGACATAGGTCAGCACGGACAGGCCGAGCGCCGCCAGGGTCCAGAGCCAGTTGGCGTGACGGAACAGGTCGCCGAAGCTGGTCTTGGTCAGCTCGCCGGCCAGGATGTAGGCCGCGAAGACGCCGGCGACCAGCGTGACCAGGGTCCGCAGCCGTATGCGTTCCAGCTGGACGGGGGCGGCGTCCTGGCCGGGCGCCGCGGCGGCCAGCAGCTGCTTCCTGAGCACGGGCAGCACGTCCTTGCGGCGGCGCACGGCCGTCCTGGTCGAACGGTAGAGCACGACCGGCTGAAGCAGTGTCGCTACAGCCGCCAGCGGCCACGTCACCGTTGCCCGGCTCGAGCAGCATGACGTCACCGCGGCCGGGCGGCGGGCCGCCGTCGCGGCGTCGCGGGCCCGGGCCGTGTGCCGGGACATGTCCCCGGGCCGGGACCCGGCCGCCGCTGTGATCGCCATCCCCGCCCGGGCGGCCGCGCTCGCCGCTGCGATCGCCGTCATCGCCGCTGAGCAGCAGGATGCGGTCGGCGGTGAGCGCGCGGTGCGTGACCCGCCGGCTGTGCAGCCGGAGCACGGTGTCCCAGACCGACGCGAGCTGCGCATCGGTCGGCACCTCATCCAGCTCGGCCAGGGTCGTCCCGCCGTGGCTCTCGTTGGCCAGCACGGCGGCCTCGGGACCCACCCTGATCAGGGCGCGCAGCCGCGGAGTGGGCACGCCCGCGTCCTCCGCCGCGTAGGTCAGCAGGGCCCGCCGCTCCATCGCCCGCTCGACGGTGAGCGGGGCGCTGCGCGATACCTGCGTCCTCAGCCGCAGCCTGCGATACAGCCGGTAGAACACGTCGGCGGCCTGCTGATCCCGGTCGAAGACGGTGACGTCCAGCCGGCCGCCGCCGCCGAGGGTCGCGGCGTACCTGCGGGTCTCCGCGCTGGGGTCCCAGATCCGGCGCATGCCCACGACCGGCTCGCCGACCGCGCTGAGCGCCTCGGCGATCTCGGTGGCGGAGGGGCGCTCGGACATCGAGCCGACCGCGTACCGCAGCCCGGACCCGCACGCGATGCCCAGCAGCAGGGTGATCAGCAGCGAGAACACGGTGGTCTGCGCATCCGCGAGACTGGCCACCGCGTAGAAGCCGATGGCCAGCCAGAACACGGTCCGCCACCGGGGCCGGCCGGACAGGCCGATGACCGTGACGTAGGCGGTGAGTCCGGACAGGTAGCCGTCGAGCGGCGGCACGTACTTGTGGTCCGGGTGTGCGGGAACGAGCACGTCGTAGAGCCCCGCGGCGGCGGGGCGTCGCAGCAGCAAGTTGGCGGCCAGCACCACGCCGACCGTGATCCCGCCGGCCAGGACCGCCTCGGCGAGCCGCCGCGGCTGACGGCGGATGAGGAGCCGGACGGCGAGGGCGGCGGGCAGGATGAGCAGCGCGGCGTGCGCGGAGAAGCCAAGGGCGGAGAGCAGCACCTTGGGCAGGCGCCTGCTGGCCAGCACGATGTCGAACTCGGCCCCGCCCGCGGTCGCGCGGGCCAGCAGGCCAAGCCCAGCCAGCAGGGCGATCTCGATGAGGGCGATGATGCAGCGCAGAAGGTCGGCC
>WNGR01006408.1_pt1 | contig 18322 bp, 9 predicted proteins | sample 5407581 | NCBI WGS metagenome assembly WNGR01 (sample SAMN13153383, study PRJNA577476) | soil metagenome | isolation source: 80 cm soil or saprolite under Garry oak tree replicate 2 | place: USA:California | collected 2016-06-15 | reverse complement strand
GCAGGCGCGGCGGGGAACGGGAGGGCTGCAAGCAGCGCGAGCCTGAGCAGGGTGAGTCGAGCGAACGTGCATGGGCCTGGGATTCTGTCTGACCGGGCGAAGAGGATCACTTGGCGTTCACCTTCGAGAGGACAGACTTACCGGAAGCGATCATTTTGCGCAGCATACGTCCGGTGGGCGGCTTCTTTGTCTCTATTGCCTTATCTGCGCCAGCCATCTCTTCTGCGCTCTCTTTCTTTGTGCCCTATGTGAGCAATCCGTAGCCGAAGTTTCTGTGAACGCCTGTTGAAGAGGCAGGTGGTTTCGCCGCGGCGATCTTACTCATTACTTTGGCGAATCCCCGAACGATGCCGCGTGCCAGTGAAGCAGGTGTATTAGAAACGTGGGTCCCGCGCGAGCGACTGTGCGCGGAACCCTTAGACTATGGCGCTTAGAAATTGATGCGAGCTGTGAGTTGAGTCAAGCGCGGATCGTTTGCCTGAGTCAGCGTCACAAGACCGTAAGTGGAGGTCCCAGGTCCTGTACCGGGACCGCCAAAGTTCGGAGTGTTCATCACGTTGAAGAACTCGCCGCGGAGTTCAAAGTTGGCGGATTCACGGATTTTGAACGTTTTGAAAAGCGACACGTCCGCTAACGGATGCACCCACTGACGAAGATTCATGTATGGCGCAATATTGTTCAGCGTGAATTGCGGGTTCTGCGCGAACGCCGGCAAGTTGTTATTGGTACTGTCGCAACCGGGGACGATGGCGCCGGTGCCGCTGACCGTGGTGTATTGCAAGACCCCGGCTGCATTCTGCCAGCAGGTATTGAAGTACCGGACATAGGAACGGATCGCTGTCTTTGGCTTCCTCAGTTGGGCAAAGGTGGTGGAGGTCCCATATTGAGATCCTCCATTGGAGCCTGTATTTCCGACAGCCCCCGGATTGGAGATCAAAGCGCCATCGGCCATCCGCAGCACGCCTTGCAACTTCCATCCGCCCAATGGCAGCCGTTCGTAAGCCGGCTTGCCATCCAGTTCCGGGAGGTGATAAGTTCCCCAGACATTTGCGATGATGTTCGGCTGATTGTCTTCGAAATGCCCCGGAACTGCATCCTGCGGGTTCAGAAACGCGGTCCGATCCATGATTTTGGAGTAGGTGACGTTGCCCTGCATCTCGACATGGTGCGACAACTGCTTATGCACCGTGACTTGTAGCGCATTGTATAGTTGCTCTCCGACGGAAAGATAATTGTCGGTAACGCCCGTGAATTGGGGGTAGGGCACATTCAGCAGATATTGCTGAACAGTGGCTCCGTTCAAGGACGATCCGGCCAATTGACCGACCATAGGATTCGCTACGCTGGCATTAAGCGTGGCGATCTGCGCGGAACTGAGGGGTGCGGCGCTGGTGCCCATGAACGAGGCGGGAAGGGTATCAGTCTGCTTGTTGATCGGGAGCTGCGAAACTTTATCTCCCACGTAGGCGATTTGCAGCGCTATGTTGTTGGGCAATTGGAACTGGAGGCTTGTTGACCATTGCCAGATCTTCGGTTGCACGCTGTTCGGGTCAGGGAAGGTCAGGCCCTGGCCAAGCTGGGTCGAGAGTCCCAGCGAATTTCCCGTCGGCAGGATGACCCCGGTCGGCCAAGGATTACTGAGGACGTTTGAGGGAAGCACGCTGTTGGTAGTGGCAACGTAGGAGGTTGAGTTGCTATATCCCTGACTGAGAGGAGAATCTTGCGTGTTGTAGTAAATGAGTCCAAAGCCGCCACGGGCCACGATCTTAGGCGTTACCTGATACGCAACACCGAATCGCGGCTGGATATGGCCGAACGTCTGGGGAGCGGCGAACCGACTTGGCGAGCTTGAGGTGCCGACAAAGGTTAGACCGCCCTTCAGGGTCAAACCTGTAACGGTAGCTTGCAGCGGGCTCGTGCAGGTGACGCAGAAACCGGCATTCAATCGGTTGTAGCGTTCCGTGAAGGGCGACTCATAGTCCCAGCGAACGCCCGCATTCACGGTCAGTTTATTGGTTACGCGCCAGTCATCCTGGACATAGAGCGCGACATATTTCTGCTGCATTGCATACGCGATGGTATTTCCGTAGGTTCCGCTTGACGCATATCCCAGCAGCATGGACGCGATGGCATTTCCAGACGCGGGATCGCCGCCGACTGTGCAATTTGGAGCCGGGCAGTTTGCGCCAGATGCGCCGCTTGAGTTCTGTTGTGTGAATTGGCGATTGAAGTTGAAGACCCCAATGCCGCTCTGCGGATTCTGTACGTTATACCGGCTCAGGTTACCCTCAAAACCAAATCGCAGCGCGTGCTTTTGAAGCGTCTTCGCAACCATCAGAGAAGTTGAGCCAAGAGTGTCTTCGCTGATCTGTCCGGTGTTGCCGGCTGCCAGACCGGCATAGCTGTCGGAGGCTGACGTGCCGGGGAAGGATTGATAGGGCAGATTTCCACCGCTGACGTTGATGCTGGCCAGGTTGAAATTGGCGCCGGGATATACGAGTCCGAACGGATGGTAGATGATGCCAAAGCGGGCATCCACGACCAACGTTGGAGAAAACACGTAGCTATCCTCTACGCTGCCGCCCTCGTTGTTACGGTAAACGGTGTACCCGGTGCCGGTTGGGCCAATGGCCGTGGGAAATCCCTCGTTCGGTTCAAACTGATGTAGGACAGCTTTGAAGAACGTAGCGTCGAAATGCTGACGCTCGGAGAACTGGTGATCGACGCGCGTCGCGAACGAGTAGTACCTGTTTGGCACCGAAGTGTGAGACGAAATGTAATTGACTGTCGGGCTGAAGGAGCTATTCGGCGCTGGAAAGTAGCCCAGAAGCGTTTTGCCCGCTGCGTTGATTCTCCCCGTTGGAATTATGTTGCCTGGAAAGGGGGTGCGATTGCCGGTGCCGCTCGCGACCGACGTGGGATCGTATATCTGGATTCCTGCACCTGCAGCGCACACTCCGCTGACGAAGTTCGAGCACAGGCTGGAGAAATCGCCCGTCGCCATGGCTGGAAGTGGAACCAATGACTGATACGGAAGTATCTGGTGCAACTGAAGGTATTCGTATGCCACCATGAAGAACGTCTTGTCATGCCCGTTGTACACATGCGGAATCCAAACGGGACCATCGAATACCAAGCCCGGCTGTTGCCATTGGTCGCTCCCACGAGGCGTAGTTGTCTTTTGCGTTGGCACGCGCTCAAAGGTATTTGCATTCATGTAGGTGTTGCGGAACACATCGTAGACGGCCCCGTGAAACTTGTTGGATCCTGCTCTCAGCACGGTGTTGGTGACAACGCCGTTTCCGTGTCCGTATTGGGAGTCGTATAACGCGGTCTGGACCTTAACCTCCTGGACCGCCTCCGGTGAGGGCACAAAGCCCGTGTAGCTGGAGCCGGAAAAGCGTTCCGATGGATCGTCAGGGATTCCATCCAGGGTTAGGCGGTTGTGGCCGGTGCCCCCGTTCGAGTCGATCTGCACCGCTGCCCCGCTGAACGGGTTTGTGAACGTGCTTGCCTTGCCTTGCATGTATCCGCCTGATCCAGCCGAATATATGCCGGCCGCAAGCGTCGAGAGCACAAATGGGTTGCGTCCAACGTTCGGTGTATCGGTGACTTCGGATGTTGAGAACGTCGTTGCCAGGTTCGCAGACGTCGTATCGAGAAGCTGAGTGTCCGCAGTAACAACGACGTTTTCGGTTTGCGATCCGGGCTGCAGGGCGAAGTCCGTTTGCTGGTTCTGGCCAGCGGTCAGCGTAATGCCGGTGCGCATCTCAGAGCGAAATCCGCTCGACGCGACAGTGATGGTATAGGTGTCTGGGGTGAGGAAAGGAATAGTGTACTCGCCCGACCCGTTAGTCGTGGCTTTCGTCACAAAATTGGTAGTTGTGTCGGTCGCGGTAACATTGGCGCCGACGATCTTTGCCCCTGTTGGATCGGAGATGTTGCCGCTTAATGTTCCCAGGTACTGTTGCGCCGCTGCTGAAATTGCAAGCCCAAAACTGAGCGTCAGGAGTAGTCCGATGGAAAGCAGGGCGGTGCGGAAACGTAGGTTGTACACAAGAACCTCCAAAAAAGGTGAAGCGTCACTACTGATCGCCTGCGACCTGAATCCCGCTGAGAAAGCTCATGGTCGCGGGGGGCGGCCCAACGGCGTTTTGATGATGGTTCATAGTGGAGACCGCGTCGCAGGCCAGCAAGTTAATTTACCGGAAGGCACCGGTTACTTACCGTAAGAAGTTATCCTGAACAGTTTTTATTTCAATGATTTACGAGGCATCCTGACAGCGCACGACCAGGCATATAGTCAGCGTGCTAAACTTGTCCCCGCTTGCCGGATACTTGGGAAAATGCATGGCTTCAATAGCGAATACCCCGACGGAAGAGGTCCTGGACCACCCGAGCGTCGACGAACGCCGCGCTCTCGTCGAGCGGATCGCGGCCAGTGCGCAATTTAGGCGATCGGCGAGGCTGCGTGATTTTCTCCTGTATGTCGGTGCTCAGTCGCTCAAAGACGGCTGCCCGGAGATTCACGAACAAGAGATAGGTGCGAAGGTTTTCGGACGGCCCGCTTCCTACGACAGGAGCCAGGACAACATAGTCCGCGTGAATGCGACGGAGCTGAGGAAACGCATTGAGTTGTATTTTGCGAGTGAAGGCGCGCAAGAGACTCTACTCCTCGAAATCCCCCGCGGCGGCTACAAGCCGATCTTCCACAGGCGTTTGCCCGGGGCTCACACTTATCCGCTGCTGTCGCCTGAAGCCCTGCCAACTGGCATTGCGATTTCCCCTGAACCTGTTGCAGAGGTTCGGAGATTGCCTCGTAACCGCCTGACCACGGTCCTGGCTATGACGAGCCTCGCTCTCGCGATCGTCTGCGTCGTACTCCTTCAGCAAGACCGATCGATGCGAAGGTCGCTTACCTGGGAGGGAAGGCCAGCGGTGGGAGCCTTCTGGAGTGACTTTCTTCGCTACGGTCAACCGACCGATATCGTTCTATCGGACGACTCAGTCAGCCTGATCGAGGATCTGGTCAATCACCAAATTTCGCTTGAGGATTATCTGAACCGCAATTACATGCGACAGATTCAGTCTTCGAATCTCAGTCCGGACCGGAAATATGATTTAGACCAGATTTATGCCCACAACCTTGTCACTTTTGGCGGTGTTCGCGCCGCGGAACAGATGCTGGCGCTGATTCCTGCACCGTCCGCGCCTCGCCTCACGCTCTCCCGGTACTACGAGGCGGATGCGCTCAAACGGAACAATGTCATATTGATTGGCGGCAAGAAGGCGAACCCATGGGTCCATCTTTTTGACGACCAGGTAAACTTCAGCACGGACTTCGATCAGGTACGCGGGCAGGCGTTCGTTGGCAATCGCAATCCGAAGCCTGGGGAACAATCCGAATACGTGGCGCCGCATGATCCGAACGCGCTGTTCGGCTATAGCGTTATTGCCTACCTGCCCAATCCCAGCCGAACCGGGAACGCGATTATTGTTGCTGGGACTGATTCGGACGCGACCGATGCGGCCGCCGAGTTTCTGACCTCGGAAGAGAAGTTGGAGAAGTTCCGCAATACTCTTCACGTCCAGAAGTTCCCTTACTTCGAGATACTCCTCAAGACACCGCGCCTTAGCGGAACGTCGCTCAGCGCCGAACTGCTCGCCTACAGAACCTATCCGGGGCTTCGTTAGCATTCCGTCCCCTCGGGCGTGCCCGGAACGATGCGCCGCGGTTATACACTTGCCAAAAAAAGCGGGCCGGCACAGGGGCGTGCCGACCCGTTCTACGAAAATTGAATCGCAAGCGGTTTAGAAGAGGATTCGGCCTCCGACCTGAATGACGCGTTGTCCGCCACCGCTACCGTTGACTTGCCCGAAGGTACCGCTAGTGACGGAGGTCGACGGGGCGCCGAGGTTTACGAGGTTGAAGACGTTCGAAACCTCACCGCGAAGCTGGAAGCGCGCTTCCTCGTAGATATGGAAGTCGCGGAAGACTGCCGCATCGACGTTACGGTATCCAGGATCAGACAACACGGTTGGACGAGTGTTTCCGAGCAGACCCAGAGGGCCCACGCCCGCGCAACCGGAATCGTACCCGGGACGGCAGTATGCGGTAGTGTCAAACCATTGCTTCATCATCGCAACGCGCGAGTGGCCGTTGTCGATCAAGTGAGGGAACTTGCCTGCCGCGACGCTGGGCCGCTGGGTGCCGCCGCCGAAGTAGTTGTCGCTGCCGGTGGTCACGGTAAAAGGTTGACCGCTGTTTGCCGTCCAGATACCACTGATCGACCATCCGTTCAGGGCCGTCTTGACGTAGCGGTTGTAGCCATCAAAGTAGTCCGGCTTCCATACGAAGGACATCGTCATCATGTGGCGACGGTCCTGGTCGGAACGCTGGTGGTTCTCAAGCTGCGGTTGGTTGACGTCCTGGAAGGTGCCGCCGAGGCCGCCTGTGGTGTCGAGAGTATTGCTCTGCAGTGTCTTGCTCCAGGTGTAGTATCCCTTCGCGCTTACGTGGTGAGTAATGCGCTGCTCCAATACGAGTTGCAGGGAGTGGTAGTTGGAGTTCTGGTTGGAGCGAATGATGTTGATGTTGGTGTAGATGGGGTTCGCTGCCGACTGACCGAAACTGGAGTTGAGTGGCCGGCGGTTGTTGATGGTGGAAGTGCCGTTGGCATTGATGTTGGGGTAGCCGCAAGCCTGGGTTGTGTCAGGAATCTTGTGGGCTGAGTCCGTGAAGCAGGCCGGTCCCGAAAGACCGGTGTCCGGGTTGATGTTGAAGAGCGGTCCGTTGAGGTCATTGTAGAGAGGTGACTTCCGGTTGAGCGAACCAACGTAGTTGGCGCTGAGCGCGAACCCTCTGCCGAACTGCTGCTGGAAGCCAAAGTTCATCTGGATGGAGTAGGGCCAGCGGTAGTTGGGATCGAAGGCAGTGATTGCGTTCAGCGGAAGGAACGTGGCGGTGTTGTTCGCACGATTGAAGGCCAGTCCGGGATAAGGATTCGTTCCGGTCGGGAATTCGGTTGGGTCTCCGGTATACGGGTGTGTCAACGAGACAACCTTGCTATACGAGTTCCGAACCGCGTAGGGGGCGAAGTTGGACGGGAATTCCCATTGATTGCCTGAGATGCCGCCGAAGAAGAGGCCGGCGCCGCCGTGGAAGACGGTCTTGCCATCGCCGAAGGGATCGTAGGCGAAACCCACGCGAGGAGAGAAGTGATTCTTTGGGGTGAACGCGCCACCGACAGGAACCCCCGGGTCACCAGGGAAGAGCATGCCAATAGGAGCGAGTTGCGGGCCAGTTTTGCCGACGATGTTCACGGTTCCGAAGGCATGCGACTGCGCGCCCGGGGTGAAGTTTGTCTGCATGATCTGCGGATCGGTGGGCGATTGCTGCCAGTCATAGCGAACGCCGAGATTCAGAGTCAGTCTCGGAAGAATACGCCAGTCGTCCTGCGCAAAGAGTGCATAGGTGTACCAGTTCGCATTGGCATATAGCCCAGTATCCTGGCCCATGCCGGAGGGAATACCGGCGACAAAATCCGACAGACCGTTGGTGGTGCGCGCGGCGCCGGTGGCCTTGCCACTGCCCTGGCCGCTGCTGAAGCTGAAGGTACCGTAGTTGTTAAGTGAAGTGAGCTGGAAATCTTTCTCCAGACCGGCTTCGCCACCGAGGTACAGCGAGTGCTTGCCGCGCGTTGTGCTTATCATGTCGCGAATGCCATACACGTTAGCGCCTGCCTTGGGACCGGTGATGGCTTGTGAGAGGGTAAAGCCGATTGTGCCGCCAACGCTGATGTTCGCCAAGGATGGGGTGCCTACAACTCCAAAGTCCGATCCAAAGTCGGCCAGCGTTTTCTTCGAGGGGTCTGCGGTAACCGGATTACGGCCGCCATTCTGGCGGGTGTAGTTGACCCAGAACTGGTTGATGGTGCGCGAGCTAACGGTCCAGACGTCGCTGACGTTGGCGTTCTGCTGCTTGTTCGCGTAGTTGGAGTACGACCAGGCCTGAGTGAAGCCGCCGAGATCCTGCTTGATCTTATAGTTCAGCAGGAAGTAGCTGAGAGTCAGCCGATGCGATCGCGTGAGCTGATGATCGGTCTTGATCAGGTACTCTTCGTTCTGCTCCGTTACCGGCGACCTGGTTTTGTAGACATAAGGGCTGTCAGTACCTATGATGCTTGGCTGCTGGGCAGGAAGCACCTTCCTCAGGTAAGCGACAATGTTGACGGCAGTCGGATCGACGGCCGGAAGCTTATTGTTGGCGTAGGGCTGAAGCGTGGTGGGATTGCAGACCAGGAATCGGGGCGCAACGCCCCCCGCACCATTCATGGCAGTAGTCGTAGGCTGTTGGCAAGACGGTAGTTTGCTTGTCGGATCAATCTGTTCGCCTGCAAGAGGCAGGTTTTCCGAAAAGTCACCATTCATCTGAGCGACGCTCGGCAGGCTGCCACTGTGGTTAGACCCTGTGATGAAGCGGTAACCGCCGAAGCTGCCGAAGAAGAAGTCTTTGTCGTGGCGAACGGGGCCGCCCAGAGTAGCGCCGTAGCGGTGCTGGTTGTAGGGAGTCTTGGTAGCGCCTACGCCTGTGTTGTGCCCGATGGCATTGAAGTTCCTGTCGCGGAAAAACTCGAAGGCAGAACCGTGGAACTTATTGGTGCCAGCCTTGGTGACGGTGCTTACGACGGCTGAGGAATAGCGCCCAAGCTGCGCACTATAGTTATTGGTGGCAACGTTGAACTGGCTGATCGCGTCCGGGTTGGGTACCTGGTTGCCGCTATTGCGGAGACCGGTCATGTTGAGGCCGCCATCGAGGTAGTACGAGACCTGGCCGACGAAATTGTCGGTCGAGCCGTTTACGAGGACCTTGATCTCCTGGTAGCCGAGATTATTGATGGTCTGGACGGATTGAACGCCGGGGACAAGCTGGAGAAGGCGATCCACGTTGCGGTTGACCAGGGGAAGATTATCGATTTCAACGTTATCGACTGTTGCACCGAGTGTTGAGTTGCCCGTATTGACGAGAGGAACCTCGGCTCTGACGTCAACGGTCTCGGTGTTTGCGCCGATGTCGAGTACCAAAGTGAGCTCGGCGTTCTGCATGACGGAAAGCACAATTCCCGTGCGTTCGAGCGTCTTGAAGCCTTTGGCCTCGACTCTGATCTTGTATGGGCCGATGGGAAGAAATTCTTCGCGATAGGAGCCATCGCCCTTGGTGATGTCAGTGCGGACGAAGTTGGTGTCGGTTTGGATCATCGTGATGGTCGCGTCCGAAATCACTGCGCCTGTCGCATCGGTGACGGTGCCAAACATTGTGGCCGTACTGAGCTGTGCCTGCAGCGGTCCTGCGAATCCCAGGAACAGTACGCAGATGGCAGCCAGGGCTACAAAGCTTGCGGATAGAGTTCGGCAGCGCGAGCGCCGCCGTGTGTCAGATGTTGTTGCGGACTGCGAGTTATGTTTCCTAATTCGGTCGTTCAGCGTCATGGCGATTCTCCTGAAGTGCTGCGATGCGTTCGTGCTTGTCCGGCGCTTTCGTGTCGGGCCGTTTATGAAAGATTGAGGAATGCAGCGGGCAATCCTTCGGAAGCGACTCCGACGGTGCATCCGCTCTTGCGTATAAGTGAAATTTCTGCGCGACCGTTATAAAGCTGCAGCTCGCGCGATCCGCGTGTGGTTCCCAGGTTGTCCAAAAGTGTCCCATCGCCGGCAAGCGAGAAACGGATATCGTTACGCGCGTCGAGGCACGGAACTCCTTTGGCGTCGTAGAGTGTGGCTGTAACGCAGATGATGTTTTCCTTGCGTCCTTTCTCGGTCAGGCGAAGCTCAGCCGGCTTGCCCCATGGAGTGGTCTGATAGGTGAATTCGATCTGGTTGGTGACGGTGGTATGTCCCTTGGTGGCGACAACGTGGAGACGGTTGCTACCCGTGACGAACGCCGCCTTCCAGCGCAATCCAGCAGCGGGAAAGTTCTGGCTGTCGCGCTGCATGGTGCCAAGCGATTTGCCGTTGAGAAACAGCTCTGCGCGATCGCAGTTCGAATAAACATTTACGTTGCGCAACTCACCCGGTTTGCCCCAGCGAACTGGCCAGCTATGGCCGTAGATGTGCGCCATCGGCTTGTCGGCCCAGTAGGACTGAAAGACAAAGTAGGATTCTTTCTTCGTAAGGTCGCGCTCGACGACGCCCTTCTGATTCATGTGAGGAATGTCGTTATCGCCGCGCAACGGAGAGGCAAAGTCCTTGAAGATCCACTGGGCTGAGCCAGTGAGCCAATCGAGCTTTTCCTGAGTCTTCAGGTACCAGTCGAAGAGGTTGCACGCATAGGTTTCGGACCAGTCGCCATCACTTGAAACGCGTACGGCACCGCCGCTCTTAAGGTAGTCGAGCCCGCGCTCGTCGGTTCCGTTACCAGTTGCGATCTTGCCCAGGATTGCCTCGGGCTCTTCGGAGTGACGGCCGGCATGGCTGTCCGCGCCCCATTCGATATGGATGAATCGCTTGACGCGCTCGCGTTCGGTCAGCAGGGTCCGCTCATACTCTCTATAGTTGCCGCGATACCAGCCAGCCCAGATCGAGGGCGAATAGACATCAGGAATGTCGCGTGCGAAGTCGCAGCGGCGGAACGAAGTCAGGCGGGAGTTATCCAGAGTGTGCGCGAGGTCACGCAGTTCGGTCATGAAGCCGCGGATGGCCTTCTGGTCGATGCAAGGATACTCGTCGGGCCAGTCGTCCTCGTTGCCCAGCCCCCAAAGAATGATCGACGGATGGTTGTAGTGCTGATCGATCATGTGGGTCAGCATGTCTTTGGCATTCTGCTGAAAGGCTTCGTTGGCGATGCCCGCGCGACACCAGGGCACTTCCTCCCATACCATCAAGCCGAGCTCGTCGCATAGATCGAGCACCAGGCGGTCCTGCTGATAGTGGGCGAGGCGGATGAAGTTTGCGCCCATCTCGCGAATCAGCCGCATTTCTTCGCGCACTAGATCGTCGCTCATTGCGGCTGCGAGGCCCGCGTGGTCGGCGTGACGCTGCGTGCCTCGAAGCAGCACGCGCTTGCCGTTCAACTGGAAGGGGCCGTGCTCGACGAAGTCCGTATGGCGAATGCCGAATCGCTCCTCAAGGCTGGTCTGGCCGGCAGGGCTGGTCAGCGTAACCCGGCAGCGATAGAGGTGCGGGGACTCAGGTGACCAGAGGTTCGGCGTGGTCACATTGAAGTCGGCCAGGTGGGCGAACCCGTTCGAGCCGGTCAGCGTTTGAGTTGAATTGTGGATAGGGCGACCGGCAGCGTCAAAGACCTCAACCGCAGCCGTGCATGGTGTGCTGTTGCCAGTCGGGTTGTATAGTCTCGCCTTGATCGATACCTGCGCCGAGCCGTCTTCCTTGACGCTGGGCAGAATATGAACGGCGTCGAGTGCGAGTGACGGAAGATAGACGAGGCTTACGTGACGGTAGAGGCCGCCATAAAGACAGAAGTCGCTGAGGTCGGACGGAACCCGGTCGAGATCGGGAGAGTTGTCACAGAGGACCGCGACAGGCACGCCCTGTTTCGTTTCGGCAGGCGCAAGGCGCTGGACCGCATCTGTAATGTCGAAGACAAACTCGTCGTAGCCACCCTTGTGAGTACCGATGAGCTTCGACCCGACCCAGAGCGTGGTGGTCTGGCCGGCGCCCTGGAAGTGCAACAAGGTCCGTCCATTGGGGAAGGGGTTTTGCAGAGTTAACCTGGTTCGGTACCACCCCTGGCCCCGGAAGTAGGGCTTGTCCGGATCGCAGGCATCCTCCGCGTTGAAGCAATGGGGCAGGGTCGCAGGTTGCCAGAGGTCATTTTCCTCGGAACGCCAGACCTCCCACACACCGGCGGTCGGTCCTCTGCGAAACTGCCACCCCGCATTCAGCCGTTGCGAGCTTACGGGCGATCCATCGGCGGATTCAGACTTCATCGCAGCGGCGCGAATCGGAGGAGAGAGCAGCGCGCCGGCGGTTGCCATGGATGCGGTCAGCAGGAACTGCCGTCGTGATGAGTCAAGCAACTGAGGGCCCCTTCCGCCAGGGTGACGCTTCTGATTCGTGCACTCGTCGACGCTGGCGCATCCACATTTGCCGCTTCTAATGTGCTGGTTCAGAGACACACGTCGGAGCAGGCCAACTCTCTGCCTCGGATGAGGCGGGTGCAAGTGACTCACGGTTTGGTTCTTAGGGGTAAAGCTATCTATTGTGGAATGTGATAGTTATAATTCAGTTTCACCTTGTGACAAACGTCCTTGCGACTCGTCGGGTAAGGCGAGTAGGATTCGAGGACTGGAACATATGAGTAGAAGCAGCGCAATCCGCGACGCGTGGCGTCCACAAACGAGGCAGGATCAGCGGTATCCCGCGCTCCTCAAATACATTGTGGAAAAGACACTTGAGGGCGAGTCCGATATGTTGAAAGAGCGGACCCTCGGGGTGGAGGTGTTCGACCGATCACCGTCCTACGACACGAACGCGGATACGGTAGTCCGTTATACCGCAGGCGAGGTCCGCAAGCGCCTATCGCTTTATTACCACGAATCAGGCCGGAAGCCCGTAATCCAGATTTGTCTTCCGGCGGGCTCATATGTCCCGGAGTTTCTGCACTCGCAGGACGAGGGCGATGACTCTGCCGCGGTACATGTTGCCCGTCCGGATTTGCTGCAGGATGGGGTGAGCGCGACCCCGGAACTGTACTCATTTTCGCCTTGGTCTGCGGAGAATCCCGGCCTTCGCACAAATGGGGAGATTGCGTTTCTTCCCGGTGCCGTGTTGAGGCACAGCAGACCGCTCAATCGTCGGCGCTGGTGGATCGCTATGGCCGTGATGTTGGTGGTTTCCGCGCTTGCGGGATGGAGTTGGAGATACCACGCGGTTCGGCCTCGGTCAGCGCTGGATCATTTTTGGACTCCGGTGCTGCGAGACCAGTCGGTCGTGGTCCTTTGTACCGGCGGCTCGGTATTCTCGCAGACACACTTGTCAGGCGTCGCAACGGCGGGGAAGGAGACCGACTATCCGTTCGTCTCCATGCAGATCCGCGGCGACCACTCCCTTGACGGAACTGCGTGAGCATACGGTGATACTCCTTGGCGGATATAACAACCAGTGGACCCTCCGGCTACTACAGCCGTTGCGCTTTCACTTTTCGCCCGAAACTGTGGCGGAAGCGATCGTCGATGACGCGCAGCCGGCGAACCGCTGGGAACGGGATCACTTGCTGCCCTATTCAAGCGCGGATGACTATGCGTTGATAGCGCGGTTTCGCGACACAACGACGAACAGTTGGGTGATCGCGTTGGCAGGTGTGGGGCGCAACGGAACAGAGGCGGCGGCTCAATTTGCCACGAGTCCGAATTACATGCAGATGCTCAGGGACAAAGCCGGCAGGGATTTCTCCGACCGCAATGTCGAGGCGGTTCTGAAGGTCAATGTGATCGATGGCAAGACCGGAGCGCCCTCAATCCTGGCTGTGCATGTCTGGTAAAGCAGACGTCCCGCCTGTTTGCTGTGTCCCAACATACTGGCTATGGGAATTCCGACTAGCCGAGGATTTCCTCGCTCGATGAGCGTACGTCACTCCCGAAAACTCCGCTTTTCATTCACTTATTAACCGGCAGGCAGGCGGACCATGCAATTTGGCCGCCTGCCTGAACATTTGTTGCAGCCACTTTCAGTCAGCCGCGAGATAGCCATCCGCGTCATCCGTATAGGCCGATTCGGGTAGAGCATTCCGGAACTGACCCAGGTTGTGGTCCAACTGCGTGCGACCACACGCATCACGATCAGGACGACGAACGCTAGCGCGGCGTAGCAGATCCACCCCCAGCGATAACTGCCGGTGTGCTGTTTTGACATGCCGAGGACGTTAGGAAGGATTCCTCCACCGAGCGCGCCAATCTCGCCGATCATCCCGCCTGCAACTGCAGTCGTGAGTGGCCAGCGTAGAGGTACAAGCTGAAAGGTAGCGCCGTTGCCTGCACCAAGCGCCGCGAAACAGAGCATGAAGAGTAAGGTCGTGACGGTGAGGGTGGGCGTCGCCATCAAACCAAACAGAGCTGCTATGGCGATAAGGAATACAACGGAGAGGGTGGTGATGCCGCCGATTCTGTCGGCGAACCAGCCTCCGACTACGCGTGTGAGACTTCCTGTGAGCGTGGCAAAGACAGTAAGAGTCCCGGCTTGCACCTTGGTCACGTGAAACTGGCTGTAGTAGAAGGACGGCAGGAAAGTAGCCAGGCCGAGGAAGCCTCCGAAGGTAATGATGTAGATCAGATTGAAGTACCAACCGTCAGCCTCAAACAGGCAGCTGAGGTGTTCGCGCAGTGTGGCGCGCTCGATGTCCGGTGGCTCTTTGGCGAACACGATCATGACGGCAAGCGGAAGGAGCATCATTGCGGCAGCAAAGCCGTAGACGTTCTGCCAGCCGAAATGCATGGCCAGGCGTGGAGCGAAGAGCGCTGCTAGAGCGGTGCCGCTGTTGCCGGCGCCCGCAATCCCCATCGCGAGCCCCTTGTACTGCTTTGGAAACCACCCCGAGCCAAGCGACAGAGCGACTCCGAAACTCGCACCCGCAATGCCCAGGAGAACGCCCATCGCCAGCACATTGTGGTAGGTGTGAACGAAGAAGAAGCCATAAAGCAACGCGACGATGATGGCTGACATTTCGACGATCGCCGCGTTCTTGCGGCCGATATATTGTGAGATGATGCCGAGCGGGAAGCGCATGAACGCGCCCGCCAAAGTCGGCACAGAGACCATGAAGCCGATTTGTGCCGGGGAGAGATGGAAATTTTGACTGATGAACGGACCCATGGCGCCGTTGAGCACCCAGATCGCGAAGCTGAAGTCGAAGTACAAAAATGCGGCGAGAAGGGTCGGCGGGTGGCCGGACTTCATAAATGCTTTGTAGCTTGCCATGGAATTCCTCCGGAATAAATTTGGGGTGGCGCGTATGTCGGGCACTTGCGGCAACGTCATGGTTGCTTTTTGAGGATGACAAACACCGGCTGCATGGCCGGAGAAACTTGAGCCGCTTCAGGCCGCGGTAGTCTTCTCGATGCGAACGGCGCACTGCTTGAAGTTCGGCTCGCGGGAGATGGGGTCGAACGCTCCGAGGGTGACGAGGTTGGAGTTGGTCTCGGAAAAGTGGAAGGGCATGAATACCTGGCCGGGTGCGACGATCGCGGTGATGCGCAGTTCAAGATTGGCGACTCTGCTGCGCCGAGAGACGACGGTGACGCGATCGTGCGAGCGTAATTTAAGGCGGGTGGCGTCGACAGGGTTCATCTCGATCCACGCGTTGGGAACCATCTTGTTGAGCATGTCAACCTGCGCTGTCTTCGTACGGGTGTGCCAGTGTTCGACTGTGCGGCCGGTGTTGAGAATGAAGTCGTACTCCTTGTTGGGCTGCTCGACGAAGGGCTCACATGGAACGAGGTGTAACTTCGCACGGCCATCGGCGGTAGGGAAAATACCGTCGCCGTATAGGCGCTCTCCACCCCACTGCAAGCCGCCAACTCTCTCAATCTCATCCCATGTGAACTGGCTGTAGTCGCACATGCGGCCAGCCGAGACACGTTGCCACTCGCGAAAGGCGTCGTGCGTTGTCGCCCAATCGGGGTAGAGGACCTGCCGCACGCCCATTCGCTCCGCCAGATCGAGAAAAATATCGAAGTCCGCGCGCGCTTCTCCTGGCGGAGCGACGATGCGATTCGCCTTGCTGACACGGCGTTCGGAGTTAGTGTAGGTGCCTTCCTTTTCGCCCCAGATGGCAGCCGGCAAAACGAGATGAGCAAAGTCGCTGGTGGGCGTGGGATGAAATCCGTCCTGTACGACGAGGAACTCGACACTGCGAAGAGCCTGTTCGAGCACCGAATAATTCGGGAACGATACGGCGGGGTTGGTTGCGATGAACCAGAGCGCCTTGATCTTGCCCGTAACGGCAGCTTCAATGATGTCAGGGTAGGCAAGGCCGCGTGCTTTGGGAATATACCGGACATCGAGATCCCACAGGGCTGCGAGTTCTTCACGGTCTGCGGCATTGTCGAACTTGCGGTATCCGGGCAGCGAAGAAGTGAAGCCGGCCTCGCGGGTTCCCATGGCGTTGCACTGGCCGGTGATTGAGAACGGCGCCGCCCCACCCCGGCCAATATTACCCGTGATGAGCGCTAGATTGTTGATCGCCGTGACGGTGGCCGCGCCCTGGGTTGAGTGATTGACGCCCATCGTCCAACCGATAAACGCCGCTTTCGCGCGTCCATACAACAAAGCTACGTGCTCGATCTGCGATACGCTGAGGCCCGTGACCTGTGCGACATGTTCGGGCGTGTAGCTCGCGACAAAGTTCGCCAACTCGTCGAACCCGGTCGTGTGCTCGGCGATGTAATCGCGATCAATCAAGCCGTCGCGAATGAGAATGTGTGCGATGCCGTTGATGAGTGCGATGTCACCGCGTGGCTTGATCGGCAGATGAATATCGGCCATCATCGCGGTCTTGGTAACCCGCGGATCGACGACGATGAGTGTGCGTTTCTTGTTGCGCTCAAGCCGGTTGCACAGGATCGGGTGATTGTCGGCGATGTTCGCGCCGATCAAGAGAATGACGTCGGCAGTCTCAAGGTCTTTGTAATTGCCAGGAGGCCCATCGCTACCGAATGACAATTTGTATCCGGAAACTGCGCTGGCCATGCAAAGTGTCGTGTTGCCATCATGATTGGGTGTGCGAAAACCTAACTGGACGAGCTTGCCGAGCGTATAGAACTCCTCGGTAAGCAACTGGCCGGTACCGACGACACCGAGCGAATTGAAGCCATGCTTCGCCTGGATTGTGCCGATCCGTTCGATCATGGTTTCCAGCGCTTCATCCCACGAGACCGGCTCGAGCTTGCCATTCTTTCTCAGCAAGGGCTGCGTAGCGCGACCGGGCGCATCGAGGATGTGATGTTCACTCAACCCTTTGGGGCAGAGCTTGCCGCGATTCACCGGATGGTCAGGATTGCCGCGCGCCGCAACGGCTTTGCCATCCTTTACGCCGATCAACATTCCACAACCAACAGAGCAGTAGCCACAGGTGGTCTTGACCCATTTATCGGCAACTCTTGAGGCGGACACATATCCGTAGCGCGCATCTTCGCCGTAGGCGTAGCGCTCCCGTGCAGTGTCGATCCCGAGCAGGCGTCGAAGCTGGCCGAGGCGTCTCATGCCGCCCTCGTACGAACAAAGGTGAGCGCCATATTGAGCGGCACGACCGATACGAAGAAGAGGTAGCGCGCCAGCAGAATGCCAGCCAGCCCCGCGCCAATTGCCAGTAGCGGATGATCGGTGGCAATCATCAACACACTAAAAGGTACAAGGATAAAGGACGCGGTGGTGCGCGGTCGTAGCAGATCGCTGGAGAGCAGCGAGAAGGTCGCGCGAGCTTCAAACAACGTCGATCGATTCAGGCGATAGAGGCGCAACCCCTGGTTCAGCAACCATGCCATTGCGAAAGCACCTGCGAGCAGTGTGGGGAGCGAACCAGTGAAGCGCGTCGAAACTTGCTCTGCGAGCGGCATCTTTGCAACGAGAGACTGCGGAAGATCGCAGAGGACCGCGGAGAGCATGGGACCGAGAAAGCCGGCGGTCAGCACGAAATCGACAGGAGTGTGCCGCATGTTCCAGGAAGGACGCGCAGGCACAAGGTAGATGTATGCACTGGCCAGGTTTCCTGCAAGTCCCAGCGAAGCCGTGAGCCATCCCAACTTGACTAGCAGACCCGCAGGAACTGCATGGTGAAGCTGAACGGCGCCAGTACAGATTGTGACCGCGCTGAGAGACAGAAAAAAGAGTGTGAAGAGCAGAACCTCGCGACTTAGCCAGGAGCGACGCCACATTTTGAGTGCTCGCCACGCATATGCCGGTCGTCCGAGGTGCATGGTGGAGATGGTGAGCGCAATCCCTGCGATCATGAGTAGAACGCCAAGACGAACGGCGTCGAGATGGTGGCGCAGCAGCATGACAACGAGCGCGCCAGTCACCGCCTGCATCAGTGTGGTCATGAAGACGAGCGACAAATGGGCATGCTCGGGATGGATCTGCCCGGCGTCTACTCGTTCCAGTACAGAGTTCGTAGTCTCGGGCAACGTGATCCGGGTGGTCGAGACCGTGTGGATCGCAGACGGCATGCCGGGACTCTCAGCGGCGGAAAAGTTCTTCCCCCATTGCGCCATATTCACAATCTCAATCTCGATGGCTGCTTCGGGGCAGGCATTGACACAGGCAGGTTCAAGGCCCTCGTCGAGGCGCCCCTTGCACATGTCGCACTTGCCGA
>WNGR01012049.1_pt1 | contig 18323 bp, 13 predicted proteins | sample 5407581 | NCBI WGS metagenome assembly WNGR01 (sample SAMN13153383, study PRJNA577476) | soil metagenome | isolation source: 80 cm soil or saprolite under Garry oak tree replicate 2 | place: USA:California | collected 2016-06-15 | reverse complement strand
GATCCGCCACGCCATCACCCAGTTGCTGCACTGGACCAAGCAGGTTGGCGTCGCCGCGATCGGCATGGAGGACCTGGACTTCACCGTCGAGAAAACCCGAGAGAAACATGGCCGCCGCAAGCGGTTCCGGCAGCTGATCTCCGGTATGCCGACCGGGAGACTCAAGGCCCGCCTGGTGTCGATGGCCGCCGAGCAGGGCGTGGCGATCGTCGCGGTCGACCCGGCGTACACCAGTAGGTGGGGTGCCCAGCACTGGCAGCGGCCGCTGGCCACTCCGCGACGTAAACCCACCCGTCACGACGCGGCGAGCGTCGCGATCGGACGACGCGCCCTGGGGTATCCGATCCGGCGACGGACGACACCGCCCCACCACGACCAGAGCGATCGTGGTGGGCATCGGACCGTCCAGGCCGCACCAGGTATCCGGGGGCGTGACGGAACCCGCCCACCCGCTACGGACCGGCTCACAAGAGGGCTGTCGCCGAACGGGATGAGAACGCGGGAACCGAGCACGCCCAACACCGTTCGGGGCGTGCCAGTGCAACTCATGTTCACTGATTAGGAACGGTGGACACATGGCCGGACGGGTTGTCCCGATGCGGTTCGGGGACGTCGACGTTCCGTTCACCCACGACGCGTGGCGGGGACGGATGCGTAGCTCCAACGGCGTCGGGGCCAGCCTGTCGGCGGCCGAGGTCGCCGCCTTCGATGCCGAGCTGGCTCGACTGCTGCGGGAGCGGTTCCCCGAGGAACCGCTGGTGGTGCCGCACCGGGTCTGGGCGCTCGTCGCCCGGCTGCGTGGGTAGCCGACGTTGCTCTGTTCGGAGGCTTATCGGTCAAACTCAAGACAAACTCCGGACCAATAGGACAGCACAGCCTTGACCGTCGCCTATTTCCGATGAAATGTGACTGCCGGACCGCCTTGCTGTGCTGACTTTGCACTAAATCCGGTGGCCCGCCTGCGACGATGGAGGCACGATGAGCCGGCTCGGAGCCTGGACACCGATACTTCTGGGTGCCGCCCTGGTCACCGCGACCATCGCGGTGCCGCCGAACGCGGGTGCCGTGTCGGCCGGTGTCGTCGGTGATCCGACCACGTTGGTCGATCCGTTCGTGGGTACCGGCAGCGGTGGGCAGAACGTCGGGCAGGTCGACATGTTTCCCGGTGCGGCCACACCGTTCGGCATGGTGAGCCTCAGTCCGGAGACGCCGTCGCGGCCGGCCGGGGGTGGCTACAACACCGCTGACACCTCGACGATCGGGCTCAGCCTGACGCACCTGTCCGGCGCGGGCTGCGCCATCGAGGGGCACGTGCCGATCCTGCCCACCGTCGGCGCGGTCGGGGCCAACCCGGCTGCGACCACCGAGCCGTTCCTGCACGCGGACGAACAGGCCAGCCCCGGCTTCTACGCGACGAAACTAGGGCCGATCAGCACGCAGGTCGCGGTCACCACGCGCACCGGCATCGGCCGGTTCGGCTTTCCCGCCGGGCAGCAGGGCAACTTCCTGTTCAAGGTGGGCGACTCGCAGAACGGTGACGTTGCCGCCGAGGCGAACGTCGTCGGCACGAACGAGGTGACCGGTTCGGTGACCAGCGGCCGGTTCTGCGCCACCCAGCAGGTGGCGGAGCCGGTGTTCTTCGTGGCCCAGTTCGACCGCCCGTTCACCTCGTTCGGCACGTGGGACGGCAGCACGGTCATGCCCGGCGGCAGTGCGGTCAGCGGGGCCAGGTCCGGTGCCTGGGTCAGCTTCGGGAACGCGCCCGCCGACCAGATCGGCATGAAGGTCGGGGTCAGCTACGTGAGTGTCGCCAACGCTATGCAGAACCTGGCCGCGGAGAACGCCGGCTGGGATCTCGGTGCGGTGGCGATGAAGGCGCACAACGCGTGGCGGTCGATGCTGTCGGAGATCCAGATCGGTGGCGGCACGCACACCCAGCAGGTCGAGTTCTACACCGCGCTCTATCACGCGCTGCTCGATCCGACGGTGTTCAGCGACGTCAACGGCCAGTACCCCGGATTCGACCGCCAGACGCACACGGTCGCGGCCGGGCATGCGCAGTACGCGAACTTCTCCGGTTGGGACATCTACCGGTCCGAGGTACCGCTACTGGCCATGCTGGCGCCGGAACAGACCAGCCAGATGATGCAGTCCCTTGTCAACGACGCGCAGCAGGGCGGCTGGCTGCCCAAGTGGCCTGCGGCCTCCTCCTACACGGGGATGATGAACGGCGACGCGGCCGACCCGATCATCGCCGAGGCGTACGCGTTCGGCGCGCGGGACTTCGACACGGCGGGCGCGCTGGCCGCCATGGTGAAGGGCGCGACCCAGGTGCCCACCGCGAGCCAGCTCGGGCAGGGCTGGTACGAGGAACGCCCGCAGCTGGCCGACTATCTGCGGCTGGGCTACGTGCCCAACACCGTGATCAATTCCGGCTCCGCGGTGGCCAACGGCGCGTCGATGACGCTGGAGTACGCGACGGCCGACTTCGCTATCTCGCAGTTCGCCGGGGCGCTGGGCCAAAGCGCTACGGCGAAAGCGTTCCGCAGCCGCTCGCAGAACTGGACGAACCTCTACAACGTCGACTCCGGTTTCCTGCAACCGAGGGATGCTACGGGCGCCTTCCCGGCCGGCAACCCGGTCACGGCCGGGCTGAGCAGTTTCGGCCAGTCCGGGTTCCAGGAGGGCAACGCGGCCCAGTACGCGTTCTCGGTGCCGCAGAACCTGGCCGGCCTGATCGCCGCACTGGGTGGCAACACCGTTGTCGACCAACGGCTCGACCAGTTCTTCACCGCGCTCAACGTCGGCGCGAACGATCCGCGCTACTGGGCGGGCAACGAGACCGACATCTGGGACCCGTGGGTCTACGACTACGCCGGCCAGCCCTACCGCACCGCGGACGTGGTGCACCAGATCCTGACCTCGGTCTATGCCGACACCCCCGGCGGTGAGCCGGGCAACGACGACCTCGGCGCGATGAGCGCCTGGTTCGTCATGGGCAGCATCGGGCTCTATCCGGTGACACCGGGCGCGGGCGTGCTGGCCCTGACCACGCCGCTGTTCCCCACGGTCAACCTGCGCCTGCCGCACGGCCAGGTGCGGATCTCGGCGCCCGGCGTCTCCGACACGGCGCTGCATGTGCGGTCGTTGAACGTGAACGGCCGGCCCAGTCAACGCGACTGGCTGACCACGTCCGACGTGATCGGCACCAACACCCGGCTGGACTACACGGTCACCAGCCAAGCCGCGCCGTCGTGGGCGACCCGCGCCGCCGACGAGCCGCCGTCGTTCCCGGCCGGCCCGACGCGGTTCCCGACCGGCGTCGTGCCGGTGGACCTGTCCACCGCACCGAGTTCGGTCCGGCTGACGGCCGGGGCGAGCACGCCGGTCACGTTGAGCTTCCAGGTCGGCGCGGGCGCCCAGGTGCCAGGGCCGGGTGGGATTCAGTCGGTCACGTGGACCGCGAACCCGCCCGCCGGCATCACGTTCAGCCCCAGCTCCGGCACGGCTCCGGTGACGAACGGCACCGCGACCGCCACGGTCTCGGTTTCGGCCGATGCCGGCGTGACCCAAGGGTTCGACACGATTCCGATCAGCCTGTCGGCGAACCCGACGCTGCCGATGCCGACGGTCGCCTTCGCCGCGGCCGTGGTCGGTCCGGGGACCACCGCGACCGTGTGCACCACGCTGGGCACCACGAACGTGAACAACGGCCTGAACCAGAACGAGGAGGGCGGCGACGGGGCCACCACACCGGTGACCGTGGGCGGCCAGGAGGGCCGGCAGACGGTGCAACTCGTGGCCAACGACCTGAACATGTACTTCCAGATCGACCCCAGGGTCGCGTCCAACCAGCAGACCACGGCCGAGTTCACGATCACCTATTTCGACGACGGCACGACGGGCTGGACACTGCAGTACGACGCCTTCGGCGGCGCGGCCTTCACGGGCGCGCTGCACGTGACCAACACGAACACCAACACGTGGAAAACGGTCACCGTCACCGTGCCCGACGCCGGATTCGCGCAACGGGAGAACGGCCGCTCCGATTTCCGGCTCGCCTCCCCGACACCCATCACCGTCCACTCGGTACGGATCCTGGTGACGGGGCCTGACGTGCTGCCGATCAACCTGTGTCCCGGAGGCTGAACTGAGCGGCGTGCTGCGGTTCACTGATCGGCATGGAGCTGTTACGAACCGCTGTGCTGATCGCGGCAACCATTACGACGGGCCTCGTCGCCGGTCTGTTCTACGCCTTCGCCTGCTCGGTCATGCTCGGCCTCGGGCGCGCTGACGACCGGACGTTCGTCGAGGCGATGCAGCGGATCAACGTCGCGATCCTCAACGGCTGGTTCGCCATCGGCTTCGGTGGCGCGGTGGTGTTGGACGCCGTCGCCATCGCGCTGAACAGCCATGGGCCGATACTGCTGTGGCTCGTGGCCGCGCTGGTCCTCTACGGCGCCGCCGTCGTGATCACCATGGCCGTCAACGTGCCACTGAACAACGCGCTGGACGCGGCCGGGCACCCGGACCGCGCCGCGAACCTCGCCGAGGTCCGCAAGGCGTTCGAGGCCACCTGGGTCCGCTGGAACCTGGTCCGCGCCGGCACCGCAACGGCCGGATTCGCCTGTCTCACCTGGGCTCTCGTCCTGCACGGCCGCGCCACCGCATAGCGCGGCCGTTACGCCAGGAACGCCGCCAGGGTCTCGGTGAACCGGGTGGGGTTGTCCAGCCACGGGCTGTGGCCGGCGCCCTCCTGGATGACGAGCCCGGCGTTCGGGAACAGTCCGGCCAGCTCGGCCACGACCCGCGGCGGTGCTGCCAGGTCGAGCTCCCCGGCCAGCACCAGGACCGGTGCGCCGAACGTGGCCAGTGCCGCGCGGGTGGCGGGCGGGTCGTAGGCGCCGTCCGCGCCGAACGCGGCGGCGGCCGCTGGGCTGCGCCGCTGGTGCTGGTCCGTGTAGTGGGCTTGCGCCGCATCGTCCCAGCGGCCGTAGGTGAAGGGCACGATGCCTTCCCAGTCGTCGTCGGCGCCGTGGCCGGCGGCGATCGCCTCGAAGGCCGCCGACACCCGCGCGAACGACGGCTCGTCGTGCCGGCGCTGGATGATCTCGCGTCGCATCTCCGCGGTGGTGGTGATGCCCACGGCGAAGGTGCTCGGCGTGACCAGGACCAGCTTGCCGACCCGCTCCGGATAGCGGGCCACGTACAACTCGGCGAGGTTCGCGCCCGCGCTGTGCGCGAGCAGGTCCATCCGGTCCAGGCCGAGGTGTTCGCGCAGCGCCTCAAGATCGTCGACAAGGCGGTCGCAGCGGCACGATGCGATGTCGTCCGGTACCTGCGAGCGCCCGCTGCCCCTGAGGTCCAGCCGGATCAGCCGCACCGACCCGGACAGGCCGCCGAGATCCCCGAGATACACCGAGTCCTGCATGGGACCGCCCGGCAGGCACACCACCGGGCGCCCCGCCCCGATCACCTCGTAGGCGAGCCGCGTTCCGTCACGCGCGATAAAGTCCGACACCGGTTGATCATCGCAGCCCCGCCCCCACCGGGGCAAACACGCCCTGGTTGGTGCGCGGCGTCAGCGCCTTGATCACCCTGATGCCGATCTCGGCGGCCCGGTGTATGGGCAGTGGGCCACTGTCGCTCAGGGTCACAGCAGCAATGTACCGACGCGTCACCGATCGTCGCAGGCGACGGCTTATTTGTACAAAGTCCATGTACGATCTTGTGGTGGACATCGCGGCACGACTCCAGGAGGCGGGCCTACGCGCGACACGGCCGCGCATCGCGGTCGCCGAGACCCTGCGCCGGATGGGCGGGCACCGCACGGCCGACGAGGTACACGCGCAGTTGGCGCGCGACGACATCGCCGTGCCTAGAACCAGCGTGTACAACTCGCTGACCGTGCTGGCCGACGTCGGCATCGCCCTGCGGGCCGACGTCGGTCCGGGCGCCGTGGTCTACGAGGTCGCCGACACGTGGCACCACCACTTCGTGTGCCGGCGCTGCGGCCGGATCAGCGACGTGCCCTGTGTGACCGGTGCCCGGCCGTGCCTGTCCGCCGGGGACGGGTTCGGGGTCGTGGAGCAGGCACAGGTGATCTTCCGTGGCGTGTGCGTCAGCTGTGGTGAGTTGGGAGGTTCGGATCATGGGCAGTGAATCGACGCGGCGCTTCAAGGAGATGCTGGCTGCTGAGCGGCAAAGCGCTGTGCTGTATCGGGGTTTGGCTGCGGGCGCGCAGGGTGAGCGGCGTGAGATCTTCTCTCAGTTGGCTGCGGTTGAGGACAAGCACGCCGCACATTGGGCTGCGAAGTTGACCGAGTCCGGTGAGCGTGTTCCTGATCCGGCTCGTCCTGACCTGCGGACCCGTCTGCTGGCCTGGTTGGCTCGGCACGTTTCGGTGGATGCCGTGTTGCCGTTGGTGGAGCGTGCTGAGCATGCTGATGCCGGTCTGTATGACGGTGATCCGGATGCTACGCCTGACATGGCTGTTGACGAGCGGTCTCATGCCAGGGTGCTGACTCGGTTGCGTGGGCCGATCGATCCTGGTCCGCGTGGGATCGCTCAACGGGAGCGGTGGCATCGGGGTGATCGGTCTGGGGCGTTGCGTGCTGCTGTTTTTGGTGTCAATGACGGATTGGTGTCCAATACGTCGTTGGTGATGGGGTTTGCTGGGTCCGGCGCGGCTGCTGGCACGATTCTGTTTGCCGGGTTGGCTGGGTTGCTGGCCGGTGCGTTCTCGATGGCTGCTGGTGAGTACATCTCCATGCGTAGTCAGCGGGAGTCTTATGAGCGGGAGATCGCGGTTGAGGCTGAGGAACTGCGTGAGGATCCGGACGCGGAGCAGGAGGAATTGGCGCTCATCTACCGGGCGAAAGGTCTGGACGCCGAAGAGGCGGAGAAGATCGCCAAGACGATCATGAAGGACAGTTCGGTCGCGCTGGACACCATGGCGCGTGAGGAACTCGGGTTGGATCCGGATGAGTTGGGGTCGCCCTGGTCTGCTGCGCTGTCCAGCCTGTTGGCGTTCGCGATTGGTGCTGTCGTTGTGGTGGTGCCTTATTTGTTCGGCTCCGGGCTCGCTGCTCTGGTTACCGCGATCGGGCTGGCGGCGTTGGCGTTGTACGGCGTTGGCGCGGTGATCGGGATGTTGAACGGCCGGTCCGCTGTTCGGGCTGGTGGTCGGCAGTTGTTGGTGGGTGGTGTGGCAGCGTTGTTGGTTTACGGTATCGGGCACCTGATCGGCAGTGGCATCGCCTAGCCGCACCGGGCGGGCCGTCCACAGTGGTCACGCACGCTGTGGACGGCCCGCCGGTCACGCCGCGATGTCGGCCGCTGTCCTGGCCGGCTCCAGTGCGAGCCGGAGAACCTCCCGGACGTCACCAACCGGATGCACGGTCAACTCGGCCAGCACCTCGGCCGGCACGTCATCCAGGTCCGGCTCATTGCGCTGCGGAATGAGGACCGTGGTGATCCCGGCCCGGTGTGCCGCCAGCAACTTCTGCTTGACACCACCGATCGGCAGTACCCGGCCGGTCAGCGACACCTCGCCGGTCATCGCCACATCCGACCGGACCGGCCGACCGGACAGCAGCGACGCCAGCGCGGTCGTCATCGTGACGCCGGCGCTCGGACCATCCTTGGGCACCGCGCCCGCCGGCACGTGCACGTGGATGCCGCGCTCCCGCAGGTCACCCACCGGCAACTCCAACTCGACACCATGCGACCGCAGATAGGACAACGCGATCTGCGCGGACTCCTTCATCACGTCACCCAACTGACCGGTCAGCGTCACGCCGGTCGCACCGGTCTCCGGGTCGGCCAGCGAAGCCTCGACGAACAGCACGTCGCCGCCCGCGCCGGTGACAGCCAGGCCGGTCGCCACGCCGGGCAGGGCGGTGCGCTCTGCCGACTCCGGTGTGTGCCGTGGGCGGCCCAGGTACGAACGTAGGTCACCAGCGTCCACGGTCAGTGGCACGTTGATCTGCTCCAGCGCCACGCCGGTGGCCACCTTGCGCAGCACTCGTGCGATCGACCGTTCCAGGTCGCGGACGCCTGCCTCCCTGGTGTACTCAGCGGCCAGCAGCCGCAGCGCCGGTTCGGTCACTACTATGTCCTGTGTGGACATTCCGGCGCGTTCGAGTTGCCTCGGTAGCAGGTGATCCGCAGCTATGGTGACCTTTTCGGCCTCGGTGTAGCCGTCCAGTGACACCAGCTCCATCCGGTCCAGCAGTGGGCCGGGGATCGAGTCGAGCACGTTGGCCGTGGCCAGGAACACCACGTCCGACAGGTCGAGGTCGACGTCCAGGTAGTGGTCCCGGAACGTGTGGTTCTGCGCCGGGTCCAGCACCTCCAGCAACGCCGCTGTCGGGTCGCCTCGGTAGTCCGCGCCCACCTTGTCGATCTCGTCCAACAGCACCACCGGGTTCATCGAACCTGCCTCACCGATGGCGCGGACGATCCGGCCGGGTAGCGCACCGACGTACGTGCGCCGGTGGCCACGGATCTCGGCCTCGTCCCGTACGCCACCCAGTGCGACCCGAACGAACTTGCGGCCCATGGCCCGTGCGACCGACTCGCCAAGAGATGTCTTGCCGACGCCCGGTGGGCCGACCAGTGCCAGCACCGCACCGCTGCGGCGGCCGCCGACGACCTTCAAACCCTGGTCCTCTCGGCGCTTGCGGACCGCCAGGTACTCCACGATCCGGTCCTTCACGTCGGACAGGCCCGAGTGATCTGCGTCCAGGATCGCCCTGGCGCCTGCGATGTCGTAGGCGTCCTCGGTGCGGACATTCCATGGCATGTCGAGGACCGTGTCCAGCCAGGTGCGGATCCAACCGACCTCTGGTGACTGGTCGGATGTGCGCTCCAGTTTGTCCACTTGAGCTGCGCTCCAGCTTCTCGGCCTCCTTCAGGGCCGCCTCGGCGACCTTCTCCGGCAGGTCGGCTGCCTCGATCCTGACCCGGTAGTCGTCCTCCTCGGAGGCCGGCTTGCCGTCCAGCTCGGCCAGTTCCTTGCGGATCGCGGCGAGTTGTTGGCGTAGCAGGAACTCGCGCTGCTGGCGCTCCATTCCCTCCGCTACGTCCTTGCGGATCGTTTCGCTGACATCCAGCTCGGCCAGGTGTTCCCTGGCCCACGTCAATGCCTGGCGCAGGCGTTCGGCCACGTCTGCCGTCTCCAGCAGGGTGACCTTCTGTGCGGTCGACAGGTAGGGCGCGTAGCCGGCCAGGTCGACCAGTGTGGACGGGTCCTCGACCTGCTGCACCGAGTCGACCATCTGCCAGGCGCCGCGCTGCTGGAGAATCGCCGACAGCACAGCCTTGTACTCGCGCACCGGTTCCGTGATGTCCTGGGTGGGCTCGATGTCCGGTAGTTCGGTCGCCGCCACCCACAACGCCGCGCCTGGTCCTGCGGTTGCCGCGCCGACGCGGACCCGCTTGCTGGCCCGGACCACCGCGACCGCACGGCCCTTGGGCATCCGGCCGACCTGTTCGATGACGCCCACCGTGCCGACCGAGCCGTAGCGGCCGTCCTGCCGTGGCACCAGCAAGACCGCTGTCTTCGGCGTCGTCGACCGGATGCCGGGCCCCGGCGCACGGTCGTCCGTGGCCGCCCGTGCGGCGTCCACCGCCGTGCGTACGTCGGTGTCCGACAGGTCCAGCGGGACCACCATGCCGGGCAGCACCACTTCGTCGTCCAACGCCAGTATCGGCAGCACCAAGTCCTGGTCCATGCCCTCATCACCCTTCACAACAAAGTTGAGCTTGCCCGACTCAACCCAGGAGAGAGCCTGATTGTTCCGGCGGTTCGTTCGCTCTGAGCGATATGGACCCACTACGCTGTGTTGTCGAGTGAGGTGACTAGGTGGATGAGCTTTCCATTCGGTTGCGGCCGTTGGTCGAGGACGACCTCGCCATGTTCCGGCGGTTCGCCACCGAGCCGGGTCTGATCGGCCTGGACTGGGGTGGTTTCCGCGACGCGGCGGCGCCGGCGCGGCGATTCGCGACCGACGGCTACCTCGGGGCGGAGGACGGCCGGCTCATGGTCGAGGTCGAGCAGGAGCAGGTCACGGCCGGGTTCGTCAGCTGGCGGTCGGGGCTGTACGGCGGCGTGGCCAAGCACTGGGATATCGGGATCGCGCTGTTGCCGGAGTGGCGCGGGCGCGGTGTCGGGTGGCGGGCGCAGGCCCAACTGTGCGACTACCTGTTCAGCCACACCCCGACGCAGCGCATCCAGGCCGGCACCCACCCGGAGAACGTCGCGGAGCAGAAGTCGCTGGAGAAGGCCGGCTTTCAGCTGGAGGGCGTGGTGCGCGCGGCCGAGTTCCGGGCCGGGCAGTGGCGTGACGGGTATCTCTACAGCCGGCTGCGGGACGACCCGTCACCGCACTGAATGCCGGCCGCCTCGGCGACTTCGCGATAAGAGGTCGCCAGATCATCGAGTTGTGCGTGCGCGTTGAGGCCGCTGGGATTGTGTACGACCCAGAGTGGCACGTCGCCGAGGTTCTCTGGCTGACGACCGGCAATGGCGCGCGGACGTGCGAAGGCCGTTCGATAGGCGCTGATGCCGAGGATCGCGACCACGTTGGGCTTGATGGCGCTGACTCGCTGGGTCAACGACTTTCCGCCGGCCAGGAGTTCGGCGTTGTCGAGTTCGTCGGCTCTGGCGCTGGCGCCGGGCACCAGGTTGGTGATGCCGATTCCTCGTTCGAGCAGATGGTTCCGGTCGGTGTCGGTGTATCCATTGGAGGCATCGATCAGCCGGTCGGCGATGCCGGCACGATAGAGCGCCGGATAGAAACGATTTCCCCTGCGGCTGAAATGGGCCTGCACGGCGGCGGTCCACAATCCGGGATTGATGCCGACGAAGAGCAGCCGCACCTCATCGCCCAGCAGATCAGGCAATGTCGCCCCTCGGAAGGCGTCCAATTCCGCGCGAGTGAATCTCACGCCACGATGTTAGACAGCACGCTGCGAGAAGACACCGGCGGTGCGCCGGTAGGAGATTGGTGCCATGGTGGACATCGCCGCGCAACTGCGCGCCACGGTCAACGGCCAGGTACTCGAACCCGGTGACGCCGGCTACGACGAGGCACGCACCGTCTACCTGGGCGGGATGGACCAACAACCTGCCGTGATCGTGCGGCCGGCCGACGCCGCCGACGTGGCGCGGGTCGTCTCGTCGGCCCGCGACAGCGGGGTGACGCTGGCGGTCAAGGGTGGCGGGCACGGCTTCTTCTGCCTGTGCGACGGCGGCATCGTGCTCGACATGTCGTCCCTCCAGGAGCTGGAGATCGACACCGCGACGCGCACCGCGTGGGCCGACGCCGGCCTGACCGCAGGGCAGTACACCAACGCGGCTCACGAACACGGCCTGGTCACCGGTTTCGGGGACACCGGCAGTGTCGGCCTCGGCGGCATCACCACCGGCGCCGGTATCGGCTACCTGGTACGCAAGTACGGACTCTCCATCGACGACCTGCTGGCGGCCGAGGTGGTCACGGCGGACGGCACGCTGCGCCTGGTGGACCGCGAGCACGAGCCCGACCTGTTCTGGGCGATCCGTGGCGGCGGCGGGAACTTCGGCGTGGTGACCCGGATGCGGTTCCGGCTGCACGAGCTGAGCACGGTCTACGGCGGTCTGCTGATCCTGCCGGCCACGGCCGAGGTGAACGAGGCCCCGGAAGAACTGTCCACCATCGTCAACATCATGCCGTCGCCGCCGATGCCGTTCGTGCCGGCGGAACTGCACGGCACGCCGGTCGTCATGGCCATGCTGGTCTACGCGGGTGAGGGCGAACTGGCCGAGCGGGCCGTCGCGCCCTTCCGTGCCCTGGAGACGCCGATCGCCGACATGATCGGGCCGATGCCGTACCCGAGGGTCTACCCGCCGGAAATGCCGGGCTACCACCCGCTTGCCGCGGCCCGCAACCTGTTCATCGACGGCCTGGACACCGAGGTCGCCGAGATGATCCTGGAACGGATCAACGCGTCGACCGCGACCATGCCGGCGGTCCAGGTGCGGGTGCTCGGCGGCGCGATGGCCCGTGTGGCGTCGGACGCCACAGCGTTCGCCCACCGCGACCGCAACATCATGATCAATATCGCGGCCGTGTACGAGAACCCGGACGACGCCGCTGAGCACCTCCGTTGGGCCGACGAACTCACCGTGGCCCTGCAGGACGGTGCGCCGGGTGCGTACGTCAACTTCCTGTTCGACGACAGCGCGGCGCGCATCCACGAGGCGTACCCGAAGCCCATCTGGGAGCGGCTGCGCGCCGTCAAGCGCACCTACGACCCGACGAACCTGTTCCGGGTGAACAACAACATCCCGCCGGCATGACCTGATGGATCACAGCTCCCGGTGGTCGACGTGGTCGATGACCGTGTCGGGTACCGGGCGGCTGGTGGTGAGGCGGAACTCGTCGACGCCGTCCAGGGTGAACGTCGGTGCGCCGGTCGTCTTGTCGGCCCTGGTGTGGTGCAGGTCGATGTCGGTCACGTCGCGCACGGCGAATGCCGTACGGGTGTCCTGGTTCTCGTAGCGGACCTCGACGTTGTCCAGCGTGATCCCGTTGGCGTGGCGGATGAAGAAGCCGAACGCCGGCAGGGTGCCGAACATGGTCGGTTCCGGGTAACCGTTCTCCAGTTCCGGCGGGTTCGCGACCGCGTCGGCCGGTGTCAGGCCGCCGAGCATGTGGTGGCGCACGTTGCTGAGCCGGATGTCCTCGATCGCATGGCCCGGAATGCCGGCGATGGTGGACGGGTAGCGCGGATCGGCGTTGTGCGCGATGACATCGCTGATGCTGACCCGGCTGAGCGTGCCGACCGGGATGCCGGCCGGGCCGCGCATCCGGGCGCCCAGCCGCATGAAGATCGGCATCTGCACATTGCGCATGGTGATGTTGCTGATCGTCACGTCCTGCAGGTTGCCGCCGTCCACGGTTTCCAGCGCCAGGCCGCGGCAGAATTCGAAGATCACGTTGGTGATGGCGATGTTCTTGAATCCGCCGTTGGACTCCGTGCCGAACTTGATCCGACCGGTACGGCCGTAGGGACCGGTCTTGAACGTGCCGTTGACCAGTGTGCCGATGTCGTAGCCGCTGACCAGGCAGTTGTCGATGGTCACGTTCTCCGTGTCGCGCACCTCGTTGAGCGCGAACGAGCTCTTCAGCACGATGCCGTCGTCGTTCGGTGAGTTCACCGTGGTGTTGGAGATCCGCACGTTCTTGCAGCAGTCGATGTCGATGCCGTCCCGGTTCGTGTCGATCACGACGTTGTCGATGCGGAAGTTGTCCACGCCGGTCGGCAGGATGCAGAAGTGGCCGCCGTTGACCATCGTGACATCGCGGATGACCACATTGCGTCACAGCTTCAACGCGATCATCTTGTTGCCCTGCAACGGCATGGATTCCTTGCTGCCGCTGGCGATCAGGCCCTTGCCGTCGATCGTGCCGGGGCCGCCGATGACAAGGTTGGTGAGCCCCTCGCCCCAGATGAGGCTGTTGTGCCAGTGGCTGTGCCCGAAGTCCTGGAACGGGTTGCCGGCGCCGGGTTCGGCCGGGTCGTAACCCTGTCCGTTCGCCGGCGCCGCCGCGAGCAGTGTCGCGTTGAGCGCCAGGTACAGCGCCACGTTGGAGCGCAGGCGGATCGAGTAGCTGGCGTACGTGCCGCTCGGGAAGTAGACCGTGCCACCACCGGCCGACGCGGCCGCGTCGATCGCACGGTTGACGGCGTCGGAGTCGATCCGGACGCCGTCGCCTTTCGCGCCGAACCGGGTCACGTCGAAGACCAGGTCGGACCGACCGAAGCCGGGGACGGGGTCCGCGTGGCCCGTCCCGGCAACGGCCAGCGGCAGGGCGACACCCGCCGCACCCCAGGTGACCACCCGACGACGACTGAACAGCCGGTCCATCATCGTGCTCCTTCCGATGTGGTGATGACCAGAGAACCGAAATCGGCGCGGCCGTTGACATACTTGTTGTGCGAACTGGTGAAGACGCCGGCGTCCTCGGCATCGGTCGCGGACGGCACGGTCGCGGTTCCGACGAGCATCCAGGTCGCGCCGTCTACTGAGGACTCACCCGTGAACGTGGTGCCGTTCCTGGTCAGCCGCAGCCACACCGGTGCCTGACCGGCCGGTGCCGACGCCGACGAGTCCAGCGTGCCGTTGCCGTCGGCGTCCCACTGCATCAAGAGGCCGTGGCCTGGGGTCATCGCCAGGGTGACGTAGCCGGGCGAGGAATCGGCCTGGGTCAGGTCGCGACGCACGATCAGGCCCGACTTGGTCGACGCGTTGCGGACCTGCTGGGCGGTGAGCCGGGTGGTGATCACGCCGGTCGCCGCCAGGGCGTGCGGTTGGTAGATCGTGCCGTACTGGTTGGTGGTGCCCGAGACGTCGCTGCCCGCCGCGTCGATGGCCAGCGCGTCACCGAGTTGGCCGAACGCGGGTCTCGTGCCGCTGTCCACGTCGGCGAACGTCCGGTACGCCGGTCCGACCGGTGTGGCCCGGTGCAGGTCCTGGACGAACGTGCTGCCCGCCAGCGAACCGAACGCCCCTCGGTAGGACACGGTCGCCGACACCCGCTCGGTCGGCAGCGGCACGGTCGGCGGGCTCGCTGTCACTGGGAAGGTGATCGTCCTGGTCTGGCGGCCGGGCAGGACCGGCAGGTACACCGGGTGCGTCTGCGTCCAACCGGCCGGCAGTGCCACGGTCACCCGGCCCAGCAGCAGCGGGAGCAGGCCGTCGTTGGTGATGGTCGCGGTCATCGTGGTCGGGGTCGCGGTGTCGTCGCTGAGACCGGTCAGCCCGATCGTCACGTGCGGTGGGGTGGCCAGGTCGGGGTGGCTGAGCGGCGTGATCCGGTACATCGCCGACGCGTGGGCGGGGAGCGCGCCGGTGATCGTGCCGGCCGACTCCGTTGTCGTGTGCGTCCACAGGTCGCGGACCTGGTAGTCGACGGCCGGGGCGAGCCCGAGTTGGCTCGCTGTCGTGCTGATGGTGGCCGGCACGTCGGTCTCGTTGAACAGGCCCACAGCGCGGCTGCCGTCGGCCAGCGGCTTGCTCAGCACCCAGTGCCCGTTGTCGCTCGCCACCGGCCGGCCCTGCGCGCCGAGCGGGTCCTGGTCGACGGTGATGACGTCGCGGTTGGTCAGGATCTCCTTGGTGGCCGGCGACATCGTGCGCAGGTCGGTGCCGGCGATCAGCGGCGCGGCCATCTCGGCCCACAGGGCGAAGTGCGTCCGGTACTCGACGTCGGTCATGCCGCCGTTGCCGATCTCCAGCATGTCCGGGTCGTTCCAGTGGTTCGGTCCGGCCAGATCGGCGAGCGCGACGTTCTGGTGGAAGATCGACACCAGCCTGCTGTAGTTGTCGTGGATGTCGAAGGTCGTGCGCCACAGGTTGCCGATCGTGGGCCATGCCGAGTTGGCGACGCCGAAGTCGCCCTTCTCGCAGATACTGAAGGCGATCCGCTGTCCGGTTTGGATGGTGGCGTCGGCCAGCGCGTCGCGCATGGTCTGGTAGCGGGCGATCGAGGAGGCGATGTTCTGCCCGTCGGTGGGGACGTTGCAGTCGTCGTACTTGAGGTAGTCGACGTGCCAGTTCGCGAACTGCAGCGCGTCCTGGCGCTCGTGGCCGAGGCTGCCGGCGAATCCGCCGCCCTTGGAACAGGTGTGGATGCCGGCGTCCTGGTAGATGCCGAGCTTGAGACCCCGTGCGTGGACGTAGTCGGCGAGTGCCGCGATACCGTGCGGGAACTTGGCCGGGTCGGCGACGAGACCGCCGTTGGCGTCCCGGTTGGGCAGCGCCCAGCAGTCGTCTATGTTGACGTAGCTGTAGCCGGCGTCGCGCATGCCGCTGGCCACCATGGTGTCGGCGGTCTGTTCGACCAGTTGCTCGTCGACACCGCAGCCGAAGGCGTTCCAGTCGTTCCAGCCCATCGGCGGCACCGGGGCGAGACCGTTGTCCAGCGCGGCGGCGGGCGTTCCCTGCGCGACAACCACGCCGGCCATCGTGGCCAGCGCGACCAGCAGCGTTGCCACGCGGTGCGCGGTCATGACAGTCCCCATGGCGCGGCCGGTCCGTTGGACGCGACCGGGGCGATGGTGAGGTCGGGGCGGTCGTCCGCGCGGTGCAGCACGGCGTCGCCGCCGCGTTCGAGGTCGATCCGGACGGTGCCGTTGCCCAGGTCGTGCCAGCGTCTCGGCCGACCACGGCCGTCGCGCACGGTCACCTCACCCGCGATGCCGTGCCGCACCACGCAGGGCTCGCCTGCCTCGCTGTGCACCCGGAGCCACGTGGTCGTGCCGCCGGTCCGGGAGCCACTGAGCAGGAACGCGCCCTGGGCGCGGAAGTCGCCGATCGTGACGTCCGGCCAGGCGTCCGGGATCGCCGGGAACAGCCGGAGCACGCCACCCCAACTCTGGCAGACCATGTCGTGCATCGACTGCGCCGCCGACAGCGGCGTCTCGATCACCGGACCCGATTCCTGGTACATCGTGTTCGGCTTGATGAAGCGGGTCAGCAGCTGATCGAGGAAGTTCGCGGAGTCGTTGCCCAGCAACATCTGCGCGGAGATCGAGGCGGCGCCGGTGAAGCTGTAGCCCTGCAGTGCGCCCTCGAAGCCGATCCAGTGGTTCAGCGAGGTCCGGATCAGGTCGCGGCGCTCCGGTTGTTCCCAGTTCACCAGGTGCAGCGGATACACCGAGAGCATGTGCGAGTAGTGCCGGTGCGACTTCGCGAACGGCACGCCCGCGCCGATCATGAAACCGTTGGCGTCCACAGGGTAGTCCACCAGCGTCGCCAGCACGGCGCGCCACTGTGGCGCGAGCGGGTCGTCGATCCGCAGCAACGCGGCCGAGTCCAGCAAGGTCTGGCAGGCCCACCGGATCAGCGCGAGATCGTAGTTGGTGTCCGGCGCGTCGACGCCGTACTCGGGCGAGAAGGTCGCCGGCAGGTGCAGCCGGCCGTCGGCGCCGAGACTCAGGAAGTGCAGGTAGTAGTTGATCGTCTTGCGCAGCAACGGAAAGACGATGTCACGCAGGATGCGCCGGTCCATGGTGTGCCGGTAGGACAGCCACACGTTGTGCAGCGCCCAGGTCAGGTTGCCGACCTCCGGTGTGGGCGGGTCCTGGCCGGGAATGCCGACCGCGAAGCCATCCGGTGTGCCGCCGCTGTTCAGCAGCGTGATGTCGGTGGTCCGTGGGATGCCGGCGGAGTCGGCCCGGTAGGCCGGCGCGAGTTGGCCGGACAGGTTGTCCCGGAACTGGTCCACGGCCCGTGTCACCGCGTCCAGTTCCAGGTGGTTGGACCCGTGGATGAGCCAATACTCCAACTGGACGTTGAGGTTCCACCAGGTGGCCGGCCACGGGGTCGGTTCGAGCCACGGCCCGCTCGTCGCCATCACCGGCGCCGCCGCGCGGGCGGCGGACGCGACCTTGTAGAGCTGGATCCAGTAGAAGCTCTGTAACCGCTGGTCAGGTATGGACAGGAAGCTCTTGCGGTAGTAGCCGTGCCACCAGTCGCGGTGCCCGGCCGCGAACTCGGACAGCGGGACGACCGCCGCGTCGCGGACCGTGCGCAGCGCCCGTTGCGCGGCCGTGCGGTCCGGGAACGACCAGGCCACCGTGGTGTAGAGGGTGCGCGTCGAGCCGCGGGTGGTTTCCTGGTAGGCCGTGGCGTGGCCGCCACCGGCCAGCAGCGGTTGTACGACGAGGGTCGCCGGCCCGTGCGTTTCGGTGCTGGGGCTCGGGTTGCCGGCGTAGCCGGTCGGCGGTGGCTTGCCGAACCGGGGGTCGGCGCGCGGGCTGACCGCGTCCAACGGGTGGAACACCCACCGGAAGTTCCGCTCCCCGTCGCTGGGCCGTACCTCGACCGCGAGTACCGAAAGTCCACTGTGGATGATGGCGCGCAGCGTCATGCTGCCGGCCGTAGTCGTGACGGTGCCGCGCAGCTCGGCGTGCCACAGGTCCAGGCGCCAGTCCACCCCGGTGATCGTGCCGACCGGTTCCAGGGTGAAATAGCCGATCGGCAGGCGCGCCAGGCCGTAGAGCGAGCCGAACTCCGGCCGGTGGTCCTGCACCTCGCTGTGCTGCACGTTGAAGCGAATCGCGTTGGCGCCCGGCTGGGCGTAGATGCCGGAACCGAGGAAACCGTTGCCCAGGAACGGTCCCTCGAACCAGGTCTGCGGCAGGCGCCGCCAGATCAGGTCGCTGGAAGCCAGGAACGACGGCCAGTCCAGATCATCCGAGGGGTGCACGCCAGCCGCGGCGATTCCGGGGGCGAGCAAACCGCCCGCGACACCAGCGAGCGCACCACC
>WNGR01003845.1_pt1 | contig 18323 bp, 15 predicted proteins | sample 5407581 | NCBI WGS metagenome assembly WNGR01 (sample SAMN13153383, study PRJNA577476) | soil metagenome | isolation source: 80 cm soil or saprolite under Garry oak tree replicate 2 | place: USA:California | collected 2016-06-15 | reverse complement strand
AAGATCGGCATCGCCGCCCAGCTCGTCGGACTGGCGCAGGGTGCACTGGAGGTCGCGCTGGACCACGCCGCCCACCGTGAGCAGTTCGGCCACCGAATCGGCGATTTCCAGGGCGTCCGGTTCCCACTGGCCAGTCTGACAGCGGACGTGGAAGCGGCCCGCGTACTGCTCTACAACACCACCCGTGCGGTGCAGCACGGATCAACCGATCGCCTCCAATCCACCGCCATGGCAAAGCTGGTCGCCTCGGAGATAGCCGAGCGGGTGGCCTCCCACGCAGTGGAGACACTGGGTGGAATCGGCTTCACCAAACAGAAGCCGGCAGAGAAATTCTACCGGGACGCGAAGATCGGAAAGATCTACGAGGGCACCACGAACGTGCAACTAAGGACGATTTCCGCGACTCTGCTGCGATGAAAGGAGTTCGGCCCATGGCCTCACTCGCCACCCGAGCCGTGGTCAACCTGCTGTACCGATCACCGTTCAATCCAAAGTCGACAGACAGCCCCGACGACGCCGTGGTCGACCTGGTCGAAGGCCCATCGGCGCTGCCGCCAGGACGAGCGCTGGACCTGGGCTGCGGCAGCGGCCGGCACGCCATCTACCTGGCCAGGAATGGCTGGGAGGTAACCGGCGTCGACCTGGTCCGAGACGCCGTCGACTCGGCCCAACAGAAGGCGGCAGCGGCCGGCGTGCATCCCCGACTTCTCCAAGGCGATGTCACCGAGCTGAGCGCCCTTGGCATCCAAGGCGAGCACAATCTCGTCGTGGACGCCGGCTGCTTCCACGGCCTACCAACAAAGATGCGTGACGCATATGTCCCCGAGGTCACCGCGCTGGCCGCACCAGGCGCGGTCCTGCTGATCCTCGGTCTTGCCAAGCACCCCGTGCTCAAAGGTGTGAAGGCGGAAGAGGTGCGGGAGCGTTTCCAGGGTTGGGACCTGGTGTCCGCGCAGAGCCTGGCCGGCGCCGAGATGCTGCGCTACGGCGACGGTTCCCCGATGCTGCGCAAGGCTTTCGAGAAGGGCTGGTTCGACCCGTGGCGATACCTACTGCGACGCCACGTCTGAGGCCGCGATCGGCGCCCCACCACGTGGTGGGGCGCCGATCATATCGCGATCGACTACACGTTGGCGTACTTGCCGGTGTAGTTGCCCGACCGGGTCAGGCCGAACTGGCGGCGGAGGATGTCGTCCCAGATCCGGTCTGGCAGGAATCGCCTGCTGCCCACCAGAAACCGGCCGCTGGGGGACACCACGTACCGACTGCGCGGCCGCCGAGCCCGCAAAGCGCGGCCAACGGTAGCCGCGACGGCAGCCGGCGGCGAAGCCATCTTGTCCGATGTGAAGCACCGGCCCATCTGGTCACCGATCGCCTTGCGCAACTCCCGATAAGGCCCGGTCTCGGGTGTGTTGCGGGCCAACGAAGCGCCGACGTGATCCTCAAACCGGGTGTTCCGGATGAGGTTGGGCTCCACCACGGTAACGAAGATCCCGAACGGTGAAGTCTCGAACCGCAGCGAATCGGACCACCCTTCGACCGCGAACTTCGACGCGTTGTAGACACCACCGCCGGGAAACGCCATCCGGCCGCCGACCGACGAGATATTGATGATGTGACCACTGCCGGCCCTGCGCATCCCGGGCAGCACGAGCTGGCACATCCGGGCCAGACCGAAGAAGTTCGTCTCGAACTGATCCCGCGCCTGCGGCATCGGCACCGTCTCGACCGGGCCGTACTCGGCGAAACCGGCATTGTTGATCAGGGCGCCGACCTGGCCGTGCGACGCCTCGATCTCGGCGACCGCCTTGGCCATGGACTCTTCGTCGGTCACGTCGATCGTCGTGGTGAGGGCACCGGCCGATGCCAGGTCCGCCAACGACTCCGGATGCCTGGCCGACGCGTACACCTGGTGACCCCGGCTCAGCAGATGGGTGGTGATCGCCCGGCCGATGCCGGACGAGCAACCGGTGATGAGCACGGGACCAGCGATTGTGGGCACAGCACACCTCCTGGGTTACAGCAGAACGGGGGGTCGGTACAGCCCGGACCGGACCTCCCACAACTCGGGGAAGGGCGCGGCGAGCCGTTCGGCGAGATAGCCGGCGCCGTCCGTGCCACCGGTGCCGCGGGTCCGGCCGATCAAGCGGGTCACCACTTCCAGGTGGTCCAGCTGCCAATGCCAGGCGGCCTGGGACAGATCGGCCATCGCCTCGGCGAGCCGGTACAGCGAGCCACCGTCCGGTGCCTGCCGGTACAGCGACTCCAGGCTGGTGGACCGTTCCTCGATCGCGGCCAGCAGTTCCCGGCACAGTGGGCTCTGCCGCCCGTCCAGGCCCAGTACCCGGCGCAGGGCGTGGAACTGGGTGGACTGCGCGCCGCTCGCGTCGCCGAAACCGACGCGGAACACGGCGAAGTCGGTGGGTTGCAGCCGGGCGAAGATCGCCACGTGCGCACAGAGCAGCCCGACCACGTCGGCCGCGCGCCGCACGTGCTCGGTCGCCTGGTCGACGTCACGGTCCGGGCCCGACACGGCCGCGAGCGCCTCGTCCAGGTCCAGCAGCACGTGCTTGAGCCACAGCTCCGATGCCTGATGGGCGACCAGGAAGAAGTGCTCAGCGGCGTAGACCCGGCCGTTGTCGCGCGGCGTCTCCGGTGTCACGTTGCCCAGCAGCCGCGGCAGGTGCAGGAAGTCCGTATACGTGCGGTCGCCCACGGTCAATCCACCTCCGGCTCCAGTGAGCGCGCGAAGTCGGCGATCCGCCACGCGGCGTCCCGCACGGCGTGTGGTTCGCCGCAGTAGGCGATCCGGAGGTAGCGGCTGGTCACCGGATCGGCGCCGACCGAGGTGACCGCGCCGTCCGAGTCCCATTCGGGGCGCAGCGCGAAACCACGTGCCGGCGCGACGGCCACCGCATCGCGCTCCAGCAGCGTGGCGGCGAAGGTCTCGGCGTCGATACCGAGGCCGCCGATGTCCAGCAGCGCGAACCAGCCGCCCTCGGGATAGGAGGCCAGCAGGCCGAAATCGGCCAGCGGGGACAGGCCGTCGCGGGCCGACCGGACCAACTCGTGATGGACGGCGACCTCCGGCATCGAGTCCAGCGCGGCCAGTCCCGCGTACTGGACTGGCGTGGGGGAGCTGAGAATCGACGCCTCCTGGACCACCTGAAGGGTGGCCGCGCGAGCCGGATCGGGCGCGGCGACGTAGCCGAGCCGGTAGCCGGTCATGGCGAAACTCTTGGAGTAGCTGAAGACCGTGAAGACCCGGCGCTCGTCGACCGGCACGTCCCGTTCCAGCGCGGCCATCGACACGTGGGTGCCCTCGAAGACGAAGTCCTCGTAGGCCTCGTCGCTGATGACCAGCCAGGCATGTCGCCGTGCCAACTCCAGGAGCCCAGCCAGCACCTCGGCCTCGTACACCGCGCCGGTCGGATTGGACGGGCTGTTCACCAGCAGCACCCTGGTCCGCTCGCCGGCCAGCCGCTCGATCTGTTCGAGGTCGGGGCGAAACCGGTCGTCCAACGGGTAGAACCGGGGCCGCAGGCCGGCCAGCAGACACTGCTGAAGGTGGATCGGCCAGTGCCAGCCCGGCACCAGGATCTCGTCACCGGGGTCGGTGACCGACTGCATGACGGCCGACAGCCCCTGGCTCGCGCCGGGGGTGACGAAGACCAGCTCTTCGCGGGTGTCGTGGCCGTTGACGCCGCACAGTTTGTCCGCCAGCCGCGCGCGGAACTCCGGGAGGCCCTCGGCCGGTGTGTAGGTCGTGCGGCCGTCCCGCGCGGCCGCGGCCAGCGCCTCCACCACCGCCGCCGGCGGCGTGAAGTACGGCTCACCGATGTCCAGCCGCACCACGTCGCGGCCGGTCCTACGCTGCCAGTCGTTGACGGCCCGGTACACCCCGTGCACGCAGGACGGCGGAATGGCTGCGGCGTGTGACCTGCGGACCTCGGTCGTGGTCATGCGCAGCGCCCGCCGTCGATCGGCAGGAGGACACCGGTGACCCACGCGGCATCGTCATCCAGCAGACGGCAGACCCAGCCTGCGACCTCGTCCGGCCGGCCGAACCGGCCCATCGGGGTCATTGCCTCCAGATCGGCGCGGAACTTGCGCATCGTCTCCGGGCTCATGCCGACCCGGTCGTAGATCGGGGTGTCCACCGGGCCCGGGAGGATGGCGTTCACGCGCACCTTCGGCGCCAGTTCGATCGCGAGCGACCGGGTCAGGTGGTTCATCGCCGCCTTCGTGGCTCCGTAGAAAGACCGATTCGGCGCGGCGAGATCGCCGGCCACCGAGCTGACGTTGACGATCGAGCCGGACCGCGCGCGCAGGCTGGGCAGGCACCATTGGATGAGCTGGACCGGACCCCGTACGTGCAGGTCGAACATGTACTGCAGGTCCTTGGCCTCCGCGTCCGCGATCGGCGCGAACCGGCCGATGCCCGCGTTGTTCACCAAGCCGTCCAGGCCGCCGAACTCGTCGAGCACCGTGCTCGCCGCGACGTCCACTTCGGACGGCTCGGTCAGGTCCGCCGTCACCACCAGCGCGGGGCGGCCACCTTGACGGCGGATCGCGGCGGCCGTCTCCGCCAAGGCCCCCGGTCGTCGGCCGACCAGTGCGACACGGGCGCCTTCGGTCGCTGCCCGCACCGCGGTCGCCGCGCCGATGCCCGAACCCGCTCCGGTTATCAGGAATGTCTTGTCCGTCAACGACATGGCTGGCCCACCGTTCGGTTCAACAGCTTTGTCGGTCCGACCGTAGGGATGTGGCGACCGGCCTGCGAGCCCCCAGTGGGGTACCCGACCGGCCACCTCGAACGGCCCGGCGGCGAAACCGGCGGAAGTGCCGGCTTGGGGTGCCCGATCGGACAGCGTCACCCCGGCGGCGTCCGGTCATCCTGTAGCCATGCCCACGACCGACACGGCACACCTGGGACACGCGCGGGCGCGACGGCAACCGGATGACGAGGCGATGTTCCGTGAACTCATGAGCATCTTCCCCAGCGGCGTCACGGTCGTCACGACCTGCGACCGGAACGGGTCGCCGCGCGGCCTGACCTGTACCTCGCTGTGCAGCGTCAGCCTGCGGCCACCGATGCTGCTGGCGTGCCTGCACAACGACAGCGAGACGCTGGCCGTGCTGCGCGGGCGCGGTGCGTTCGCGGTGAATCTGCTGCACGCGGACGGTCAGGCCACCGCTCAGTTGTTCGCGACACCGGTCCGGGACCGGTTCGCGCGGGTGGCCTGGGAGCGCACACCGTCCTGCGGCCTGCCGTGGCTCAGTTCGGACGCGCACGCCGTGGCCGACTGCCTGGTGTCCAGGACGTTCCAGGCCGGTGACCACACCGTGGTGTTCGGCGCGGTCGACAGCGTCATCAGCCGGCCGGCGCGACCGTTGCTGTATGGGCTGCGCCAGTACGCCGCCTGGTCTCCCCGGGATTCCGGCGGCGTCCAGGTGCTGCCACGTTGACCTCGCAGGGCTCAGGAACGGAAGGCCGAATCACGATGGACTACCGCATCAAGAACGTCGTCATCCTCGGCGGCGGCACGGCAGGATGGATGACCGCGGCCTACCTGGCCAAGGCGCTCGGCCCGGAGATGACGATCACCGTCCTTGAGGCGCCCGCCATTCCACGGATCGGGGTCGGCGAGGCGACCGTGCCCAACCTGCACCGCACCTTCTTCCATTTCCTCGGACTGTCGGAGGACGAGTGGATGCGCGAGTGCAACGCGAGCTTCAAGATGGGCGTCCGGTTCATCAACTGGCGCACCCAGGGCGACGACGCGCCCGACCCGAGGCCGTTCGGTAGCGGTACCGACCACTTCGACCACCTGTTCGGTCTGCTGCGCAACCACGAGCAGGTGCCGCTGTCGCACTACTGGGCCTACAAGCGGCAACTGGGCCTGACCGACGAACCCTTCGACTACGCTTGCTATCGGGAATCCCCGATCCTGGACGCGAAACTGGCACCGCGCGACCAGTCCGGGGAGAAGTGGACCAACTACGCATGGCACTTCGACGCACAGCTCGTCGCGGACTTCCTGCGCAACGTGGCGACCGGCCGGCTCGGTGTCCGCCACATCCAGGCGGAGATGACCGAGGTGCTGTTCGACCAGCGCGGCTACATCACCGCGCTGCGCACCAAGGACGGCCCGACCGTCGAGGGCGACTTCTTCGTCGACTGTTCCGGGTTTCGCGGACTGCTGATCAACCAGGCCATGCGTGAGCCGTTTCTGGACATGTCCGACCACCTGATCAACGACCGCGCGGTCGCCACCGCGATACCGCACGACGACGCCGAGTCCGGCGTGGAGCCCTACACGTCCGCCATCGCCATGAAGTCGGGATGGACGTGGAAGATCCCGATGCTCGGCCGGTTCGGCACCGGCTACGTCTATTCCAGCCGGTTCACCACCCAGGACCGGGCGACCGAGGACTTCTGCCGGATGTGGGGCCTCGACCCCAGCGAGCAGCCGCTCAACCAGGTCCGGTTCCGGGTCGGCCGCAACCGGCGGGCGTGGGTCCGCAACTGCGCCAGCATCGGGCTGTCCTCGTGCTTCCTGGAACCGCTGGAGTCCAGTGGCATCTACTTCATCACCGCCGCGATCTACCAGCTGGCCAAGCACTTCCCGGACAAGCACTTCGATCCCATCCTGGCCGACCGCTTCAACCGTGAGATCGAGATCATGTTCGACGACACCCGGGACTTCATCCAGGCGCACTTCGCGCTGTCACCCCGGATGGACACCCCGTTCTGGCGGGCCAACAAGGAACTGGAGCTGGCGGACGACATCCGCGAGAAGATCGCCATGTACAAGGCCGGCATGGCCGTCAACATGCCGACCACCGACGAGTCGACCTACTACGACAACTTCGAAGCCGAGTTCCGGAACTTCTGGACCAACAGCAGCTACTACTGCATCTTCGCCGGCCTGGACTTCCTGCCCGACCACGCGCTACCCGCGCTGACGTACCGGCAGGGCGCACTGCGCGGCGCCGACCCGCTGTTCGACACGATCAAGCGGCGGCAACGCGAATTGCTGGACACGCTGCCCAGCACCTACGAGTACCTGTGCCGCCTGCACGGCGACCGGCGGCCGGCCACCCACCCGGTCCGGCGGAAGGCGCCGCAGCCGAGCGGATCGCGGTAGCCCGAAACCGTTGAGGCGCCCGGACGAAACCGTCCGGGCGCCTCAACGATGGTGTGTTACCGCATCGCGGTCAGGTAGTCGTACTGGCTGGGCAACCGGTCGGTCAGCCTGCGTGCCTGCTGGTGCACCAGGGCGAACTCCCGGCGCGCGTCGTCATCGGCCAGCAGGTCCAGCGCCGGGCGGTGCCGTTGGGGCAGATGCCCGCCCAGTCCCAGCAGCATCACGTTGTACGAATAGGGCTCGAATCCGTGGTAGTACGGATAGACCGAGCCGTCGTCCGGCAGTCGGGCGCTCCACAGGTCAAGGCGTTCGGCCACGCCGTCCGGCACGGGCCGTTCCTTGGCAGCCTTCCAGTACGGCGTGTCGACACGGGCCGCGCACCGGTAGTGCAGTACGAGGAAGTCGCGCACGCCGTCCAGACAGCGGCCGACCGCCCGGTTGTAGCCCCTGGTGAGCGCGCCGTCCCAGCCACTGTCCGGGAAGTGCTTGACCAGTTGCTCGACGGCGTACTGGATGAAGAAGATGCCCGTTGACTCGAGCGGCTCCACGAAACCGCTGGACAGGCCGATCGCCACGCAGTTGTGTACCCACGAGTTCCGGTTGCGGCCCACCCGCATGCGGATGTGGTTGGCGTGGCCGTCGCCGCCCGCCGGGCCGAGGAACTCCCGCAGGGTGTACTCGGCCTCCTCCGGACTGCAGAATTCCTCCGCGTACACGTATCCGGTGCCGTTGCGGTGGTACAACGGGATCGTCCAGATCCAACCGGAGTCCACCGCGGTCGCCGTGGTGTACGGGCGGATGCCCTCCCGTTCGACGTCCACCGGCACCTGCATCGCGACAGCGCGATCGTTGGGCAGGTACTCCTGGTAGGACTCGAACGGCTCCGCCAGCACCTGGTTGATCAGCAGGCCACGGAATCCGGTGCAGTCGACGAACAGGTCGCCGTGCAGCTCGCCGTGCTCCTTCGTCACCAGGTGGCTGATCCAGCCCCGCTCGTCCTGTGCGACGTGGACAACGTCGTCTAGCACCCGCCGGACACCGTGTTGTGTCCCGTATTCGGCCAGGTACTTGGCGAGCATCGAAGCGTCGAACTGGTAGGCGTAAGGGAACTGGGTGTCCTGTTCGGACATTGTCGTGCGCCGGTAGCGCTCGCCGCCGTCGTCCAGGGAACGCTCGAACAGTTCGCCGTCCAGGTGTTTTGGGGCACGCTTCGCTTCACATATCCGCGGCATGACGAAGCACTCCTGGTCGAACCGATCGCCGCCGAGCTTGAGCCACCAGTCGGCCAGTGTGAAGCCGTCGGCCACCCGCAGCCGCTCGAACGGGTGGTAGAACGAGTGGCCACGCTCCCGCCAGTTCTCGAACTTGATCGCCAGTTTGTAGGTCGCGTTGCAGTGCGGCATCCAGTCCCGCTCGGTCAGGCCGAGATAGTCGAAGAAGTGCCTGATCGTGCTGAAGGTCGCCTCCCCGACGCCGACCGTGGCGACATTGCTGGACTCCACCAACGTCACGGACACCTTGTCGCCGAAGGCGGACCGCAGATAGGTGGCGGTCATCCAGCCGGCGGTGCCACCTCCGACGATGACGACATTGCGGACCATGTCTCATCCTTCCCCGGTAGGGCCGTCCGCTCCAGGGCACCACTGATCGGACGCGGTGCGAGTGCCCATTCGGGCCGGGCAATGGGGCCCTCCGGCCGAGGCTGATTCCGTGGCCCGGTCGCTGGTTAGGGTTCGCCGGTCCGTAGTTCGCGCTGTCGTCGAGTTCGCGCTGTCGTTGAGCTCGCGCTGTCGTCGCGCCGGGAGGATCTGGATGTCGGTTCGCACGCCAACCCGGTTCGCCCTGGTCTACTGCGGACTGGTGGTCGTGCCGGTGGCCGTTGCCCTGCTGCTGCTCAACGTCGACGTCGGCGCGGGCGGCCGGCTCCGCACCATGGTCGCGGACGCCCACCCGTTCGCCCGGCTCTTCCTGGCGATCGCCGTGATCGTCGCCGCCTGCAAGCTGGCCGGCCTGGTCGCCGAGCGCGTCGGCCAGCCGCCGGTGGTCGGCGAGATCGCGGCCGGCATCCTGCTCGGCCCGTCCGCGCTCGGCGCCATCGCGCCCACCGTGCGGAACTGGCTGATACCGGCGGGTGTGTTGCCACAGCTCGATGTGCTGGCCCAGTTCGGTGTCGTGTTGTTCGTGTTCCTCGTCGGGCTGGAGTTCAAGTACCGGGCGATCAGGGGCTACGGTCGGCTGGCCGTCGTGGTGAGCCACGTCAGCATCGCGATACCGTTCCTGTTCGGCGTCGTGCTGGCTGTGTTCGCGTACCGCCGGTTCGCGCCACCCGGTATCGGTTCGCTGCCGTTCGCGCTGTTCCTCGGCCTGTCGATGAGCGTGACGGCGATGCCGGTCTTGGCGCGCATCCTGCAGGACCTCGGCATGAGCGGCGGCCGGATCGGCACGCTGGCCATGACGTGCGCGCTGGTGGACGACGTGACGGCCTGGCTGCTGCTGGCCTTGGTGGTAGCGCTGGTGAGCGCGTCCTCGATGGTCGGCGTCCTGGTCACCATGGTCCTGACCATGCTGTTCGTCGGGCTGATCGCGGCGTTGCGCCCGGTCATCGCCTGGCTGGTGGCCACAGCCACCCGACCGGCCCGCCGCCGCGCGACCGTCCAACTGGTCCTGGTCGGCGCGGTGCTGGCGGCCGCCCTGACCGAGTGGATCGGGGTACAGGGGATCTTCGGCGCGTTCCTGTTCGGCATGGCGGTCCCCGCGGACAACGCGGTCGCCGGGCAGCTCCACGACACGGTCGGCAAGCTGACCGGCGCACTGCTGCTGCCATTGTTCTTCGCCGACAGCGGACTGCACACCGACGTGGGACTGCTCGGCCGCAACGGCGTGCTGTGGCTCTGGGCCGGCGTGATCCTGGTGGTCGCGGTCGCCGGCAAGCTCGGTGGCTCGGCCGTGGCGGCACGCGGCGTCGGTGCCGACTGGAACGACGCGGTGCAGATCGGCGCGTTGATGAACACCAGGGGGTTGACCGAGTTGGTGGTGCTCAACGTCGGGCGCAGCCTGGGCGTGTTGAGCGCGCCGTTGTTCGCCATCCTGGTGTTGATGGCGCTGGTGTCCACGGCGATGGCGGCGCCGATCGTCAGGCGCGCCCGCGCCGGATCGTCCAGTCCCGGCGCAGCCGAGCAACCAGCGCATGCCGGCGCTGCCACACATGCACGATCAGCGCCAGCAGCACCAGATAACTCGATGTCGAATGCACCGGCATCATCGCCCGGACACCCGCCAACTGGATCACCCCACTGACCGTCATCACCACGGCCGCGACGATCGCCGTCCAGTTGACGATCCATTTCCAGCGATCGGTGCCAGCCAGCGAGCGCCGCATCCGAGCCAGCAGCCGGGGTCGAGTCGCCAGGTGCACAACCACGATGGCGACGAACAACAGCCCGACCGCCAGATGGCTGGGCGCGTTGAGCACGGTGATCCACCCGGCGACGAACAACACGGCCACTGGAATATCGGTCAACAGCGCGGACCGAACCCACGCCGGCCGCTGCGACGGCCGAGTACCGGTCTGGGTGGAACCCATCAATGCCTCCACGGGAGTGGCGGTGCCCGGAGCAACCCCGGGTTACGTTCGGTTACCCGGCTGAGCGTCCGGTATTCCCTCGGCCCTGGACAGCTCAGATCGGGCCGGCCCGGTGGGCCCCCTATTCGAGGTGCACCGACCGTGACGGACGGCCGCACAGGCGCCCACCACCGCTTCCAGCAGCGCCGCTGCCGTGCTCATTCGACTTCGCCGACCGCCTGCACCACAGCGGTCTTGCCGATCTGTGCCGTGACACGCCGATCTGCGCCGCTGTCAGCGGGTGTCGTCGCGCCGCGGCACCCAGCGGAATCCGGACAGGCCGCGTACCGCGGTCCACAGCAGCATCGCCAGGCCGATGAGCGCGAGCGCGGCATGGAGAAAGTCGTCGGGCCGGAGACACCCGCATGGTGCTCGGTCAGGGCGGCGACCAGCCCCCAGACCCCCCATCCGATCAGAACTACGCCCTCGACCACCAGCACGACCCGCACGGTGCGGCGCCCCGAAATTCGAGGAGTCCCAACGCCTGCCCGATGTGGACTACGCCGCGTTCGCGGCCGGCCTGGGTCTCGCAGATCCGGCATGCCGGCGGGACGGCCTGCGACACCCAGCAGGGCCGCGTCCCAGTAGCCATGCTGGTCGGTGAACGCGGCGGCCGCCTGCGCGATCATGGTCCTGACCTGTGGGAACACGCCGATCCCGAGGCCGGCCGCGAGCAGCAGCGCGATCGCGGCCGCCATCGTCGGGGGAGTGGTGCCGTGGGGTGGGCGGGTGTCCGGTTGCTCGTCCTGCCCGGTCACCCGGTCACCGGCGGTGTCGGGGTCCAGCCGGGGCCCGACCGCGAAGTGGACCCGCAGCGCCACCCGCAGCGCGGCGCCGCCGGTGACCGCGGACACCGCGACGGTCAGCACTGTGAGCCACGGCGCATGTCCGGCATCATCCACAACGGACTTTCCAAGAGCGGTGCCGAACGGCGGCAGGCCCGCCAGCGCCAGCGCGCCCAGCACGAACGCCACTCCGGCCGCCCGGTACCGCTTCGCCCGGCCGTACAGGCTCAGCTCGTCGACGCTGCCGTACCGGCCCAGCAGCAGGCCGGCCAGCAGGAACAGCGCGCCCTTCACCGTGGCGTGACCGGCAAGGTACACCGCGAACCCGGCGACGCCACCGGACGTGAGCGCGGCAAGGCCGATCAGCAGCAGGCCGATGTGCGCGATCGTGGAATACGTCAGCAGCCGCTTGATGTGCCGCTGTGTCACGCACATCGCCGCACCCAACACCGCAGCGCCGACCCCGAGCACGAGCAGCATCCGGCGCACCGAGCTGTCCGGCAGCACGCCGTGGAAGACCACCCAGTAGACCCTGCCCAACCCGTAGAGACCCAGCGGCGCCATCACACCGGAGAACAGCACGCACACCGGTGCCGGCGCCACGGCGTGTGCGTCGGCCAGCCAGAAATGGAACGGCACCGCCGCTGCCTTGACCAGCCAGCCGGTCGCGACCAGCGTGAAAGCGGCCAGCACCAACGGATCGGCCGCATGCCCGGCCAACGCCCGGCCCAGTTGCGGCAGGCCGAGTTGGCCGGTGCGCGCGTAAAGCAGTGCGATACCGGTCAGGCACAGGTACGCGCCCAACGAATTGACCACCGCGAAACTCAGGCCACCCTGGACGGACTCGGCGTCCTCGATCTTCAACGCGGTCAACGCATAGGCCGCTGCGCCCATCAACTCGAAGAACACGAACATGTCGAACAGGTCGCCGCTCAGCGCGAACCCGAACGCCGGCATGCGCGAGATGGCGAAACCGAGCAGTACCGCGAGGCCCACGCCGCCGATCGCGAACACCGCGAGGCGGGCCGGCCTGCTCATCTGTGCCTGCTTTGGTGGTGGCGCGCACCGTGCGCACGGCGAGCAGCACCATCAACGGCACCACCGCACTGCCCACGGCCACTTGAGACAGCGCCACGTCCGGCGCCGCCAGTGCCAAGAACAGGATGCTGAGCAACACTCCCTAAACGGACAGCGTCACGGCCTGCCGGGCGGGGATCGAACGTGCACGTGACGACGGTGCCGCCGACCGGTAGGCCAGGACCATCGCGGGGACAAGGCCGCCGATCATCAGCACGCCGGCCGCGATCACCCAGACCGTCATCGGCTGACCGCCCGCCGCAACCCGGTCCGGTGAATCGGCACCGTGTGCACGAACAGTCGGTCCTCGTTCGCATCCACCACAACGGAGCCCGGCGTGGCCGACAACGCGGCCGTGGCCAACGCCTCGTGGCCTGCCTGCCGTGCCGTCGTCGGCTCGTTCGCCAGCGGCAGTTCGTCGAAGTCGTCGTCCCGTGGCCGGTCCGCGCGGACGGCGAGGCCCAACATGGCGACCGTGTCGTGCACGATCGCCCATGGCAGGTGCGGCAGCCGGCGCGCCCAGCCCGCGCGCACCGACCAGCCGACGCCGGCCGCGCGACGGCCCAGCCGGCCGGCGATCGCACACGGCACGGCCAGCAGTGCCGCCACGGTCAGTTCCTCGTAGGAGAACGCGGTGAGGGTCCCGAGCCACACGAGCACGAGAACCGCCCACCAGACCAGCACTTCAGCCACGGCACGCACCCGGTCCTCCTTTCGGCGGCCGGGAGATACCCCGGTGCGGCGAAAAGCGAAACGGCGCGAGTCGACACTCACGTTCAGCTACACGGCGTGCCGTCGGGTGAGCCGATGCGGAGTGACCGGTCGAGTGTGCCGGCCACTCCGCGTCGATCCTGGTCAGCTCACGTTGATCGCGGTGTCGTCGATCACGAACGACGTCTTCAGTTCGAAATCCTCGCTACCGGTGAACTTCAGCGTGACCGCCTGGCCCGCGAAGGGCGCCAGGCTGAAGCTGCGTTGCGTGTATCCGGTGGCGTGGTTGAGGTTCGTGTACGTGGCCAATGTGGACAGTACAGTGCCTGAGCTGTTGAGCACCTGCACCTTCAGCGAGTCGAACGCGGTCGTGGTGGAGGTCTCCGCCGTGTCGATGTGCAGCCAGAAACTCAGGTTGTAGTTGGCGCACCCGGTCGGCAGCGTGACCGACTGCGACAGCGTGTCGGTGTGGGTGGTGCCATAGCCGTCCAGCCACGCGTCCCACGTGCCGCTGTGCGGCGGTTCGGTGGTCGACTTGTTGACCACGCCGGTCGTCGTCGCCCATGGGGCCGCGGTGCCGGTCTCGAAACCGGGGTTGCCGAGCAACTGCGACGACGGGCAACTGCTGCCGAGCGTAGCCGACGCCTCGCTGCTCTGTGGGCTCTCGCAGATCGCGTTCACGGCGGTGACCTTGTAGAAGTACGTGCCGTTGGCCAGGCCCGTGTCCGCACACGACGTCACCGCGCCAAGGCCACTGCAACCACCGCCGGTCAGCAGCGTCTCGCCACCGCCGGCCGTGCCGCGGTAGACCCGGTAGGACGTGATGTTCTCACCGCCGTTGCTGACCGGTGGCGTCCAGTTCAGCGTGACCTGGCCGCTGCCGGCGGTCGCGGTCAGGCCGGTGGGCGCGCCCGGCGGCGCCGCGGCGATCGGCGTTGACGTGACCGTGATGCTCGACGACGCGGTCTTCGCCGGCGACTCGCTGTCGGTCACGGTCACGGTCGCGGTGAAGGTCCCGGCCGTGCTGTAGGTGTGGCTGGGATTCTGCGCCGTGCTCGTCGCCGACCCGTCGCCGAAGTTCCAACTGAAGGAATAGCCTGGCGTGCCGCCCGTGGCCGTGCTGGTGAAGGCGACGTTCAACGGGATCTGGCCGGAGGTCGGTATTGCGGAGACGGTCACCGCGAGTGGATTGCCGACCGCGCTGACATTCACCGTCACGCTCGACGTCGCCGTCTTCGCGGGCGACGAACTGTCCGTCACGGTGAGAGTCGCGTTGAAGGTCCCGGCCGCGCTGTACGTGTGGCTGGGATTCTGGGCCGTACTCGTGGTCCCGTCGCCGAAGTTCCAACTGAAGGTGTACGGGGCCGTGCCACCGGTGGCCGAACCGGCGAAGGACACGCCAAGTGGCGCGTTACCGACGGTCGGCGATGCGGACGCCGTGGCCGTCAGCGGCGTGGTGCCCTGGATCCAGAGGTCCTCCAACGGGTCGCCGAGGCCGCTCTGGTCGGCGGTGGTCATCGGGAACGATGCCAGGCCGATGTTGTCGTTCGGGTCGATGATCCCCGGGTGGACGTTCTGCATGGTGCGTTCCATCGCGGCGAGCACGTTGCTCGTCTTGTACGCGACATGCGTGACGACGCCCTGCTTCATGAACTTCGGCGACGCCACGACGACGGTGGGCACGCGGAACGTGTTGCTGACGTGGTCCGGGCCGTTGTTGCCGTTCTGGGTGTCGTCCTCGGTGATCACGATCACCGTGTTGTCCTTGTAGGTCGGGTTGTTCATCAGGAAGTCGGTGATGCTCTTGGTGCTGGCGTCGTTCGTCGGGATGTCCTGGAACGTGCCGGGGTGGTCGTTGAACAGCTCGACATAGGAGTAGGTCGGCAGACCGTTCGTGGTGACGAAGTTCTCGTAGTCACTCGTCACGGTCGAGTCCGAAATGTTCTGGTTGTTGCAGGTGAACTCGTTGTAGTGCAGTTCCTGCGGAATGCTCGTGCCGGGCCGGTCGACCGGCAGGACCTCGACCTTGCCGGTGGCCGGGTTGCGCCAGTAGCCGCTGCCGTTGTTGAGCATCCAGTAGAAGTCGCCGTTCATGACGAACGTGAACGGACTGGTGCCGGCCCCCGTCCCGGTCTGGGCCGCGCACGGGGCGGTGCCCTCACCGGCCGGCCCGGTCGTGCCACCCAGGAGCCGGTCGAACATCGTCCCGGTCGCGGTCGGGTAGGACTGCTGCTGGGAACTGGAGGAGGACTGGCCGGAGAACAGGAACCAGTGGTTGGGTCCGCTGGGCGGCTGCACGCCCGTGCTGTAGGAGTCCATCAGCGCGTACTGCTTGGCCAGCGCATGCAGGTTGGGGACCTGGCTGATGTGGTTCGTGCTCTGCACCTGGCCGTTGCAGCCGGCCTGGATCGTCGTGGCGCAGTCGCCGAGGTAATCGTCGAAGGTGTGGTTCTCCCGGTACACCATCACGAAGTGCGTGAACGGCGGGAAGAAGGGCGCCAGCGGGTTGACCGCCGCGGTCGGCCTCGACACCGGCGTGGTCTGCGTGTCGCAGATCGCCGACTTGCACAGTGGGATCGGCTGGGCCGTCTGGCGGTTGGTGATCTGGAAGTCGTGCGGCTGGGGGTACTTCGTGAACTCGACGCCCGGCGCGGCGAACTTGGCGCCGTTGCAGTTGTAGTCGTCCGGTTTGTAGGTCTGCGTCCGTTGGCCCTCCGGTAACGCCTTGGCGTCCTCCGGATCGCTGCCGGGATTCCAGCCCTTCAACGTGCACGAGCCGATGCCCGTCGCCGGATGGAGGGCAGCTCCGGCGTCCGGACCGACCAACGCGAGTCCGGCCATTGAAACGGCGACCACTGCCGTGGCCGCAAGACAGGTCTTCTTCCAACCGATCATCGATACTCCCCGCACGTAGAGTTCCGACTCGTAGTTCGTTCTCCGTTGGGAGACCGGAACTTCCCATCCGTCCCGGTAAGACTCATTGCGAACTTCCCACCACGGCCCCGGATCAAACTGTTTCGTGCCTGGCGAACAGTGATGGGTTGATCGCCGAGGGCGCCTGGCGCAACAGGCTCGCCTGCTCGTAGGCGTACGCATATCCGACCAGCACGGGTTCGCTCCATGCCGGGCCCAGGAACGCGATGTTGAACGGCCGCCGGTTGCTGGCCTGGTAGCCGGCGGGGACGGTGATCGACGGGTAGCCGGCGCGGGCGCCGATTCCCGCGCTGCCGCTGTTGGCGAACAGCAAAGCGGTGAGGTCGTTCACGGCCAGCAACGGGTCGATGCGGCCCCTGCTGTCGGCCAGGTCTTGCGCACGGTCGGCCTGGTACTTGGCGGTGTCCGCACTGCCCGGGCCGAGATCCTTGGCCTGGGAGGTAGTCGCCTGCACCTGGCCGAATTTCAGCGCGATCGGGGCATGCGCGGTGTTGTAGGCGATGATGTCGGCCAAGGTCTTCATCGGGGCCGTCTTCGGCAGCCGCGACAGGTACGTGTTCAGATCCCGCTTGAACTCGTAGTTCAGCACGGTCGAGCCACCGGCAATGCTGCTGGTGGTGTCCAGCGTGACCGGCACGAGGATGGCGCCGGACGCGGTCAGCACCGCGGCCGCCGCGTCCCACAGCGTCCGGTTGTCCGTGCCGGCGGCGGGAACCTGGCTTGCCACCACGCCGATCCGTGCGCCGCGCAATGCATCCGTTCGCAGGTCGGCGGTAAAGTCGTGGCCCACCAACGGGTTCGCCGCGGTAGCCGGGTCGAGCGGATCGGTGCCGGTGAGCGCGGTCAGCTCGACGGCCGCGTCGGCGACCGTCTTGGTGATCGGCCCCGCGGTGTCCTGGCTGGCGGCGATCGGCACGATGCCGGTGCGGCTGATCAGGCCGACCGTGGGCTTGATGCCCACGTCCGAGTTGGCCGCCGACGGGCTGAGGATGGAACCGGACGTTTCGGTGCCGACCGTGAGCGGGGCGAAGCCGACCGCGGCGGCGGCCGCCGGCCCGGAACTGGAGCCGCTGGGTGACTGGGATGCGTCGTAGGGGTTGAGCACCTGGCCGCCTGCTGAGCTGTAACCGGCCGGCATTCCGGTGGTCAGGAAGTTGGCGAACTCGGTGAGCTTGGCCTTGCCGATGATGACCGCGCCTGCGTTTCGCAGCCGCGTGACCAGCGGCGCGTCCCCGGCCGGCTGGGACTGCGCCAGTGCCACCGAGCCTGCGGTCGTTGTCATGCCGGCGACGTCGATATTGTCCTTGAGTAGCACGGGAATGCCCAGCAGTGGGCCGTGCGGCTTGCCGGTGTTGCGCAGCCGGTCGGCGGCCCTGGCCTCGGCCAGCGCGTCCGGATTGACGGCCCGCACGGCATTGAGGGATGGGCCCTGCGCGTTCAGCGCGTGGATCCGGTCCAGGTAGGCGGCGACGAGTTGTTCGCTGGTGACCCGCCGGGCGTCGAGCAACTGGCGCAACTGGTCGACCGTCGCGGTTTCCAGGTCCACCAGCGAATGCGCCGGGTTGGTGGCGGGTGACTGACCGGCCGCGGCGGCCGGGATCGCGGTCCCGGCAACGCCGGCCGCACCCACCACCGCCGCGGCGCCCCGTAACAGAGTCCTGCGGGACACGCTCGGCGGCTCGTTCATGGTCGCCCTCCAGTCGTCGATGACATCGGTGACAGAATCGCGTTCGGCTGTTTCGCGCGCGATACGCCGGTGTAACGCAAACGACACGAAACCGTAGGGTGCCACGTTGTTCCTCGATGGCCTGCCAAGGGGCGAATCGGGCCTGCTGGGTGGTGATCCGGCGCACGACCACCAGCAACAGGATCGCGGCAGCCGCGGTGAAGACGCTGCTGAGCAGCGTGTCACCGAGTGTGGCGAACAGGGTCCGGTTCTCGAAGGTGGATCCGTTCTGATCCACCACCACCTGGTCCACGTATCGAATACCGGTCACCCAAGCCAGCAGCCAACACAACCACCACGCGGCGACCTGAACATCG
>WNGR01006200.1_pt1 | contig 18330 bp, 16 predicted proteins | sample 5407581 | NCBI WGS metagenome assembly WNGR01 (sample SAMN13153383, study PRJNA577476) | soil metagenome | isolation source: 80 cm soil or saprolite under Garry oak tree replicate 2 | place: USA:California | collected 2016-06-15 | reverse complement strand
TTGCGATGACAGTCGAACAGACCATTGATCAGATGCAGATTACCCGGGCCGCAACTGCCCGCGCACACGGCGAGCTGGCCGGTGGATGCTGCATCGGCGCCCGCCGCGAACGCCGCGGACTCTTCGTGGCGCGTATGCATCCAGCGGATGCCGCCGACCTTGTCGAGCGCGTAGGCGAGGCCATTCAGGCTGTCGCCCGTCACGCCCCAGATGCGTTCGACGCCCGCTGCCGCGAGCGTTTGAGCCAGGTAAGCTGCGATGGTGTTTGCTGACATGTAAATCTCCGTTGACCAGTCATGGCGAATGTTGCGGTTACTGCGGAGCCCAAGAAAGCAGGGCGCCGCAGTAGCTACGCAACGTACTGGTACGACGGATGCCGCGTTTCGAAAAACGCACGCGCTGTGCGAAATGGCACGTACAGGTTCAGCGCGGGTCAGCGGCCCTGAGTTTCCAGAACCGCCTTGAGGCGCGTCAGGCCCGCCAGGTACAGACTCCGATAATGGGCGGTGAGCGACTCGGCCTCGTTCGGGTCGTTTGGCTCGAAGCGGCTCGCCCATGTCACCGTGGTGTGATGCGCGTCGATCCTGCGCAACGACATCGACGCGGTGTAATCCGTCACGGGGTCCGGGCCTTCGAGGATCGTGTAAAGGTATTGCAGGTTCTGATCGCTGTGATCGAGCAGCCTTTCGACGATCGACGAACCATTGACCGCTTCGAGATGGCGAACCCGTCCGCCGTCCGACAGCCGCGACGCGCGAATGAGTTCGAGCCAGCCCGGCAATCCGTCGAAGTCGCCGACCACGGGCCACACGATTTCCGCTGATACTGCAATGTCTATCGATACGCTAACGCTTGCCATATTCTTTCCTGTGAGCATTAAACGCGCGGCGTCGGTGCGTTGTCGCCGATCGCGGACCGTTCGTCAGTCGTTCGTGCCCGTGAGAGCCGGGTAATCCGTGAGCCCCTGAGCGCCGCCGCCAAACAGTGTTTCGCGATGATGCAAGGCAAGATCGGCCCCGCTGCGCAGGCGCTGCGGCAGATCGGGATTCGCAACGAAGGGGCGGCCGAATGCAATGAGATCAGCCCAACCCGCGGCGATGGCTTCGCGAGCGCGATCCGGCGTGTATTTGCCCGCGTAGATCAGCGTGCCCGGATAGGCTTGCCGGATGCGCTGCTTGAATTCGACGGGCATATGCGGCGCATCGTCCCAATCGGCTTCCGCGATATGGATATACGCAACGCCGATTTCACCGAGCAGCTTCGCGGCTGCGATGTAGGTCGTTTCGGGGTCTGCATCGACGCATCCGTTCAGCGTGGTGAGCGGTGCGAGGCGGATGCCGACGCGCCGCGCGTCGCCCGTGCCGTCGATCAGCGCGCGCGTGACTTCGTCCAGAAACCGCAGGCGATTCTCCAGCGAGCCGCCGTATTCATCCGTGCGATTGTTCGCTTCGGAGTCGATGAACTGATTGACGAGATAGCCGTTGGCCGCATGTAGCTCGACGCCGTCGAAGCCTGAGAGCATCGCGTTGCGGGCTGCGTCCCGATACTGCCCGACCACTTCGGCGATTTCCGCCGTGCTCAGCGCACGTGGGGCCGATGCCTGCACGAAGCCCGGCACGTTGCTGCCGTCGGCGCTTGCGATGAACACGTTGACGCCCTTCGCCTGAATCGCGGATGACGACACCGGCTGTTCGCCGCCAAGCAGGCTCGTATGGCTCAACCGGCCGACATGCCACAACTGCGCGAAGATGCGTCCGCCCGCTTCGTGGACAGCCGTCGTGACCTTGCGCCAGCCGTCGATCTGCGCCTGCGTGTGAATGCCGGGCGTCCATGCATAGCCCTTCGCGAGCGGCGAAATATAGGTCCCTTCGCTGACGATCAGTCCGGCGCTTGCGCGTTGCGCGTAGTAGGCGGCCATCAGATCGTTGGCTTCGTCGCCGGGCTGGCTGGCGCGCGAGCGCGTCATCGGCGGCATCACGATCCGGTTGGGAAGGGTGAGCGCGCCGAGAGTGAGCGGTTCGAAAAGCGGGTCGTTCTTCATGATGCGATGCCTTGCGTCGCTCGCGGCATGTTCGCCGCGATCGTGGTTTCTCGTTAGTCCCAGACCGGCGCGAGACCGGCGGGGCTGACTTCGCGGCCATTGCGTTCGAGCGCGGCGATCTGCGCCATGTCGTCGGCCGACAGCGGGAGCTGTTGCGCGAGCAGGTTGCTGGCGAGGTTCTCGCGCTTCGTCGATGACGGAATCACCGAATAGCCCAGTTGCAGCGCCCAGGCGAGCGCGACTTGCGCCGGCGTGGCTTCGTGCCGTTTGGCGATCGCGCCGATAACGGGGTCCTTCAGCACCTTGCCGTAGGCGAGCGTCATGTACGACGTGACATGAATGTCTTGTTCGCCGAGGAATTCGACGAGCTTGCGGTTCTGCAGATACGGGCTCAGCTCGATCTGATTGGTCGCAATGTTGTCTTTGCCGACCACCGCAATGGCCTGCTTCGTCAGCTCGATGTTGAAGTTCGAAATACCGATCTGGCGCGTGAGTCCTTGCGCCTTCGCATCCGCGAGTGCGCTCATGAATTCTTCGAGCGGCACGCCGTTGTCCGGCGCGGGCCAGTGAATCAGCGTCAGGTCGACCTGATCGGTACGCAGCTTCGTCAGGCTGTCTTTCAGGCTCGGAACGAGTTTGTTGCGCGAGTAGTTGTCGACCCAGATCTTCGTCGTCAGAAACAGTTCGTCGCGCGCGATGCCCGATGCGGCGATCACTTCGCCGACTTCCGCTTCATTGCCGTAGATCTGCGCGGTGTCGATGGTGCGATAGCCCAGTTCGAGGCCGTTGCGCACCGAATCGATGACAACCTGGCCTTGCAGCCGAAACGTGCCGAGACCGAATGCCGGAATGTGATTCATGGTGATACCCCCAGATTGATAGATTCGCTTGGCGATGAACAAGGTTCATTCTGCCTCGTTCGATTCATTCGAAAAACCGCTTGAAACGGGAAAGAAACTTGATTTTTGGTCAAGAGTCAGACCTGACGTACCCCGTGCGGATTCGATCCGAATTCAATGAGTCACCGCGACGGCTTCGGCCGTGCGCTCGTCGAGTCCTGCGCGGCGGTCGAGGCGGCCGCTCCACGCCGTCAACCCGAACGCCAGCACGGTCACGGCAGCGGCGATCCACGGCGTGTGGCCCAGCCCCAGGTGCGCGACGATCACGCCGCCCAGCGACGAACCGCCCGCCACGCCCAGGTTGAACGCGGCGATGTTGAAGCCAGACGCGACATCCGTTGCTTGTGGCGCGAACTGCTGCGCCTGCTTGACGACATAGACCTGAAGGCCGGGCACGTTGCCGAACGCGACAGCACCCCACGCGAGCATGGTCAGCACGGCGAGCCACGCGTTGTGCGATGTGAACGTGAACACCAGCAGCACGGCAGCGAGCAGCAGGAATATCCGCTTCAGCGCCTTCACAGGTCCTTGCGCGTCGGCGAGCTTGCCGCCCCACACGTTGCCTGCCGCGACGGAAACGCCATACGCGACGAGCACCATGCTGACCTGCGACGGCGTGAATCCCGTGATCTGTTCGAGAATCGGCGCCATGAACGTGAACGCGATCAGCGAGCCACCATAACCGACGGCCGTCATCGCATACACGAGCAAGAGGCGCGGATGGACGATCACGCGAGCCTGCTGGCTGAGCGGAGCGGGCCGCTTGTGCGGCAGGTTGTTCGGCATGAAGAACAACGCGCCGAGCATCGCGACGAAGCCGAACAGCGCGACGACGAGAAACGTCGCGCGCCAGCCGAAATGCTGGCCGATGAACGTGCCAAGCGGAATGCCCGCGACGAACGCGACGGTCATGCCGCTGAACATCGTGGCGATGGCGCTGGCGGATTTCTCTTTCGGCACGAGCGTTGTCGCAATGATCGAGCCGACCGAGAAGAACACGCCGTGCGCGAGCCCCGTCAGAATGCGCGCCACGACAAGCGATTCATACGAAGGCGCGCGCCACGCGACCAGATTGCCGATCGTGAAGAGCGCCATTAGCGCGATCAGCAAGGTCTTGCGCGGCACGCGCCCTGTCAGCGCGGTCAACAGCGGCGCGCCGATGGCGACGCTCAACGCATAAAGACTGACGAGCAGACCCGCGGAGGGGAGCGTGACACCGAGATCGGCGGCGATCGTCGGGATGAGTCCAACGATGACGAACTCGGTCGTCCCGATTGCAAAGGCGCTGAGCGTCAGCGCGAAGAGGGCAAGTGGCATGGTCGTCTACCAGGAAGCATGATTGAAAGGCTTTAACGGATGGACGAAGTGTGCCGGCTTTACTTTTGCAGAAAAACTGGTCTATAAAGGAAACACTTTTGATTTCAGATCAAGTATGAAAGTTACTCTCGATGAACTGCAAACCTTCGCGGCCGTAGTCGACACGGGCTCGATCACGGCCGCTGCCGAGCAACTGGAGCAGACCGTGTCGGGTGCGAGCCGGACCTTGGGACGACTCGAGGAAAAGCTGCAAACCACGCTGCTGCGCCGGACCACACGGCGCCTCGAACTGACGGAAGAGGGCAAGGCCTTTCTGCAAAACGCGCGCGAGATCATCGATGCAGTCGAGAACGCCGAAGAGCAACTCGCCGCGCGCCGCGAGCGGCCTTCCGGACGGTTGCGCGTCGATGCGGCCACGCCGTTCATGCTGCATGTGATCGTGCCGCTCGTCGCGGGTTATCGCGCGCGCTATCCGCAGGTCGAACTGGAACTGAACAGCAACGAAGGCATCATCGATCTTCTCGAACGCCGCACCGACGTCGCGATCCGGATTGGACGGCTCAAAGATTCGACGCTGCATAGCCGGCCGGTGGGCAGCAGTCGCATACGGGTGCTGGCCACGCCCGAATACCTGAAGGCGTATGGTCATCCGAAACGCGTGGACGACCTCGCGAAGCACTCGCTGCTGGGATTTACGCAGCCCGAGTCGCTCAACGTCTGGCCGCTGGTCGGGCCGGACAATGAACTGTATCGGATCGAGCCGGCCATCCCGTCGTCGAGCGGCGAAACGCTGCGGCAACTGGCGTTGGAGAGCGCGGGCATCGTTTGCCTGTCCGACTTCATGACGGGCCGCGACCGTCGCGAAGGCCGGCTCGTCCAGCTTTTTGCGCGGCAGACGCAGGATGTGCGGCAACCGATCAATGCCGTCTACTATCGCAACACGGCGATATCGGCGCGCATCGCTTCGTTCGTCGATTATCTGGCTGAGGCGGCGAAGACGACGGAGTTCGCGCGCTAGCCTTCCTGGCGGTCCCTGCCCCTGCCCCTGCTTTACCTCTCTGCAAAATCCCTTCTCGCTTCACTGCCTATTGTTGTCGTGCAGGCAACATGGTGAACGCGTCCGCGGTGCTTCTGGCGGTCGATCTCCAAACCTACAATCCGTCTCGACGATGGTCGCACGAGCAATGTCTCCAACGTCGATCAGGCGCATTCGCCAACGCTTTCCGCAAGCGTTTCTGCGCCTGTCGTCGACTTCGCAACTCTCTAAACGAAGGCAATATCATGTCGCAGAAGATCCTGATTGTGGGTGCTGGCTTTGCCGGCGTGTGGGGCGCGCTAGGCGCCGCTCGCGTGCTTGATGGCGCAGGTGTCAGAAGCAGCGACGTTGAAATCACGTTGATTTCGCCGAAGCCCGAACTGCAGATCCGCCCCCGTATGTACGAGGCCGAGCCGCAGAAGATGGCTGCGCCGCTGCTGCCGCTACTCGATGCCATTGGTGTGAAATATGTCGAAGGCAGCGTCGACGGTATTTCGGTTCAGGACAGGACGGTGAGCGTCGTGTCGGCCAACGGACAAAAGCGCTCGCTCGCGTACGACCGCCTGCTGCTGACGAGCGGCAGCAAACTTAGCAGGCCGCCTGTTCCGGGTCTGGAGCACGCGTTCTCGGTGGATCGTATCGAGGACGCAGTGGAACTCGATAACCATCTCGACAAGCTGGCGAAGCTGCCGGCTTCACCGGCCCGTAATACGGTGGCTGTGGTTGGCTGCGGCTTCACGGGCATCGAAGTCGCAACGGAACTGCCGAAGCGGCTGCGCGAGAAGTTTGGCGCAGACGCGGCGATTCGCGTCGTGGTGATCGGCACGCAAGATGCAATCGGTCCGGATCTCGGACCGAATCCCCGCCCGTTCGTCGCCGAAGCCTTTGAATCGCTCGGCGTCGAGGCTGTGCTGGGATCGGGCGTGGTGTCCGTCGATGCAGGTGGCGTTCGCACTGCATCGGGCCAACGCATCGAAGCGAGCACGGTGATCTGGGCGGGCGGCATGCGCGCGAGCCCGCTGGCCGCGCAGGTGTCGTCGAATCTCGACCCGCTCGGACGCGTCGAAGTGGCGCCGGATTTGCGCGTGCCCGAAGCGCCCAATGTATTCGTCGCGGGTGACGTCGCGAAAGCGTTGACCGACGACAGCGGCCGCTACGCGCTGATGTCCTGTCAGCACGCCATCGTGATGGGCCAATTCGGCGGACACAACGTCGCTGCGGATCTGCTCGGCGTTCCGACGCTGACGTATCGACAGCCGTTCTACGCCACGTGCGTCGATCTCGGCGAATGGGGTGCCGTCTATTCGGAAGGCTGGGATCGACAGATCAAGCTGACGCACGCCGAAGGGAAGGCGCGCAAGCAGATGATCAACACGCAGTGGATCTATCCGCCGGCGCCGAATCGCGCAGACGCATTGGCAGCGGGTAATCCGCAAGCGTCTTTCGGCTAAGCCGTTAGTGCCGCCCGAGCCGTAGTGGCGAGGGCGGCGAACGCATGTTGCACTTTCTGTCTTTTCATTGGAGCGCACCATGAGATCCAACGTTCTGTTGCGGGCCACGTTCTGCTTACCGGTGCTATTGGCGATCGTGCCGGCGATGGCTGTCGCCGAGCCGTTCACGGTCAAGGTGGATGGCCTGACGCGTGGACAGTTCGTGAACGAGCAGGTGTACGGCGGATTTGGATGTCACGGCGATAACATTTCGCCGCATATCTCGTGGTCCCACGTTCCGCCCGCAGCGAAGAGCATTGTCGTGACGATTCATGATCCCGATGCGCCAACGGGCGGACTGGGCTGGACGCATTGGGAAGTCGTCAATATACCGGCGTCGGAATCATCGATCGAAAAGGGCGCTTCAGGCAATTCGAAATTGTTGCCGACAGGTGCAATGGAAACATTGACGGATTTCGGCGAGTCGAAATACGGCGGACCTTGCCCGCCTCAAGGTACATCACATCGATACATCGTCACAGCGTCGGCGTTGAGCGTGTCGAGTATCGATGTGAAAGCGGTGTCAAGCCCGGCGCTCGTCGCTTATCAGATGCACGGAAAAGTGATCGCACAGGCGCGCTACGTCGCGAAATATCACCGGACGGCGCAATGAGCATGAGGCCATGAAATGGCGGATGGTCACGTCAACGACATTCCGCCATCCACATTCAGATTGATGCCGTTCACGAAGCTGCCTTCTGCGCTGACGAGAAAAAGCGCTGCGCGAGCGAGCTCTTCTGGCCGGCCGAGACGACCGAGCGGAATACTGTTCGCTACGGTTGCCTCGAATGCGGGCCGGTCGGCGGATTCAATGCCGAGCTTGGACAGGATCGGCGTGTCGACCGGACCGGGACTCATCACGTTGACCCGAATGCCGCGCGACTTGAATTCGAGCGTCCAGCTGCGCGCGAACGCTTCGATGGCGGCTTTTGTGCCCGCATAGACCGCGTGTCCGCCGAATACTTTGGAACTTGCAATCGAACTCGTCAAAAGAATGGCACCACCATCGCGCATCTGTGGTGCGATTTTCTGTACGCCGAAAAACACGGCTTTCGTATTGGTGGCGAAATGCGCGTCGTACGATTCATTGCTGACGTTATCGGACGAAGCGATCGTGTTGATGCCCGCGTTCGCGACATAAATGTCGGCTCCGCCAAACCGTTCGGCAACCAGGGATGCCACACGATCATGTGTCTTCGGGTCAGCCATGTCGCCCGTCAGTCCGATTGCGCGACCGCCGAGTTCTGCCGCTGCCGCATCGACGGCATCGGATCGACGCCCAACTATCACGACGCTGGCACCTTTCGCCACGAACAGCTTTGCCGTGGCTAAACCAATTCCACTGTTGCCGCCCGTCACGACAGCGACTTTATTTTCGAGCCGGTTCAATTCAATCTCCGTTGTTTCCGCCAGTCTGGCGTACCTCGCCAATCTAGCGTGACGCGCGAGTGCGCTCCAGTCCAACAGTGGCACTATCAGTTTTGCCAATCAGTCATCAATGTCAGTCGAAAGATTTAGTGGTCTGCCCGCGTTCGTGCGGTCCGTTGAAGCAGGCTCATTTACGGCCGCCGCGCGTTCGCTCGGAACGACACCGTCCGCGGTGTCGAAGAGCGTCGCGCGTCTGGAAAAGCGGCTCGGTGTCACGCTGTTTCAGCGGTCCACGCGAGCGTTTGTTCTCACGAGCGAAGGACAAACGTACTATGAGCGCATCGCACCGCTCATGCGCGGTCTCGACGAAGCGGATGAAGTTCTGGCGACGCCCGCGACAGCCGTCGGCACATTGCGCGTGAGTTTGCCAGGCGATCTCGGGCGGGCGCTGCTCGATCCGGTTACGCGGCAGTTGATGGCGCGTAATCCGGAACTGGCGCTGGAAGTGAGCGTAAGCGATCGCCATGTCGATGTTATCCGCGAGGGCTTCGATATCGCCGTCAGGGTTGGACATGTGGTGGACAGCGGATTGCATGTGCTTCCGATGGTCAGTCTGCCGCTCGTGCTGGTGGCTTCTCCAGCCTATCTGCGGGTGGCTGGGACACCGCGAACAATTGACGATCTCGCCGTGCATCGCCATGTGCGCTACCGGCTCAATGGACGCGTAATTCCCATCACCTTTGCCGACGGAACTACGCTCGCAATTGACGGATCATTCGACGCCGACAGCGGCGACGGAATGCGAATAGCCACCATGAACGGGCTGGGTATCGCGCAGATTCTGCGAACGACAGTGCAGCACGATCTTGACGAAGACCGCTTGCATGTCGTGTTGCCTGATGTGCCATTGAGTTCAGTGCCTGTGCAGGCGCTTCATGCTTTCGGTCGAAGCGTGCCTAATCGCGCGAGGATATTTATCGACTTCATTGCGGAACAGCTCGCCCTCTCCGCATAGCGCAATTCATTTCCTTTCGTTGTCGATAAGACTACTGAAGTAGTCGAATCGTTTCGGGTCAATTCGACATCGCGTGTTGTCAACTCGCTGAAAACAAAGCGTTCTTATGCTGGCCCGATCCTTGTTATATGAAGTGGGTCGTGACGGCTTGCGCTACGGGCCCAACGACAAGAGAACTTAATCGACGAACGAAAAGGAAAGAACCATGGTTGAAGGATTTGAGAATCGCCTTGCTGTCGTGACGGGTGCAAGTGCCGGTATTGGTCTTGCGACGGTTGATCGTCTGCTGGCGAGCGGCGCTCGCGTGCTGGCGATGAGTCGCACGATGGGTGAACTGGATTCGTTGCAGTCCAGATATGGTGACACGCTCAAATGGGTAAAAGGGGATGTCACGCAAAGCGGCGATCTCGTGGCGCTTTCTGAACGGGCCCGTCAGATGGGCTCGGTCGACTTTCTGGTCCCCAATGCGGGTATTGCTGAGCTGGCCAATGGTCTGGAAGTACCCGCCTTCGAGCGGCAATGGGCCGTGAATGGCGCTGGTGCGCTGAACACGTTGTCGATCATGAGAGAGCAGTTGGGAAAGTCTGCATCGGTCGTTTTCATCGGGACGTTTCTGTCACAGGTCACGTTTCCGGGACTCGCCGCGTATATCGCCTCGAAGACCGCGCTCAAGGCACACGCAAGGACGCTCGCAGTCGAACTCGCAACCGACGGCACCAGAATCAATATCGTATCGCCCGGTCCAACCGCGACGGCGATCTGGTCCAGCCTTGGATTGCCGCAAGCGCAGCTTTCCGCGGTTGCGGAGCGCGTCAATCAGCGTTTGCTTCCAGGTCGCTTCCTTGAACCCGCTGCCATTGCGGACGCGATCATGTTTCTGCTTTCGCCCGCGTCACGCGGCATCTATGGGCAGGATCTGATCGTCGATAACGGATATACGCTGCAGTAAAGCAGACCGAGCGACTGCGTCGATTCGAGCTTAACGCAGCCGCTCATCACGCAGCTGTGCTCTGGCATGAATGACCAGTCGCCGGCATTCGGCTTCCGACTTGCCGATTACCGCAGCGACCTCTCGATAGTCCGCGCCAAAGATCTCGTGCAGCAGGAATGCCGCGCGCGCTTCTGGCGACAGGCGTTCGAGCAGCATCAGGAATGCGACTGATACGTCGTCGGCGCGTTCCCTTATTCCGTCTGGCTTCGCGGGCGGGTCGCTCATGTCAAGCAGCCTCGCGCAAGACAGCGGCAACCTGTTGCGCGGCACGTTCGATTTCTTCCTCGTTGAAAGGCGCGAAACCCATCACGAGGCCCGGTTGATGGCGATGGCGCTGCGTGTATCTGCCCAACGGCGCCGCGTCGATGCCCGCTGCTTTCAGCTTTTGCACGGCTGTATGCTCGTCGACCGAAAGCAGCCGGCCAACCACGTCGAGCCCCGCAATGGCCGGCTGAACGTCGATCAGATCTTGCCAGTGCTTCTGTGCCGCGCGCTCGAACACATGGGCGCGGCGCGCATAGATTTTCCGCGTGCGGCGCACGTGCCGGTCGAAATGGCCTTCGCCAAGAAAGTCCGCAAGAACGGCTTGCGTCAAACCGCTCGCGCTCCGGACGGTGAGGGACGCCGCGCAAACGAAAGGTTCGACCAGACGCGGCGGCAGTACCGCATAGGCGAGCCGTAGCGACGGAAACATCGGCTTGCTGAATGTTCCCGCCAATACGACGTGCTGATCGGCACCGGGAAGGCTCCGCAACGCTGGCAGCGGATGCGAGCGAAAGCAATACTCGCTGTCGTAGTCATCTTCGAAAATGATCGTGCCGTTCGCGGCGGCCCAGCGTAGCAGCGCGGCACGCCGTTCGTTCGACAATGGCACGCCGAGCGGCGCATGACGCGTCGGCGTCACATAGACGAGTGCGGCCGAAGGCGCGTCGCGTATGCCGTCGTGCACGCGCAGACCGTCTTGATCGACGGGAACATCGACCACGTGCGCGCCGCTCGCGTGCATGATCTGACGCGCGCCCACGTAGCCGGGGTCTTCCATCCACACGGTGTCGCCCGGCCCCGTCAGCAACCGCATGCAAAGGTCCAATGCGTGTTGCACGCTACCGATGACGACGATCTGTTCCAGTGGCACTCGCACGCCACGCGCAATGGCGAGATGGTCGGCTATCGCCGCTCGCAGCGCCGGCAATCCGGCAGGACTCGTGTCATTGAGTGTGAGCAGACGCGAGGGCCGCAATTGCCGCACATGCAACTGTCGCCACAAATCGATGGGAAAGAGGCGTATGTCACTGCGGTGCGGGAAGAAAGGCTGCGGCAACGCGTTCGCGGCTGAGAGCGGAAGCGGCGGATCGTTTTCCTTGAGCCGTTTGATCCAGGGCGCGTGCGATTCGCGCGCAAAGCCTGCATTTGCAGCAGTTGATGATGCAGGTATCGGTTTGGCAGGATGCCGTTGGTCCGGCAATGCCGCGCTGACCCGTGTGCCGCTTCCCGTACGCGTTACCAGATAGCCCTCGGACAACAATTGCTCGTACGCGGCCGCAACCGTGCCTCTCGCGAGATTGTATTGCTGCGCCAATGTACGGGTGCCCGGCAGCATGCTGTCGCCGGGCAGGCGGCCACTGACGATCGCCAGCCTCAACGCTTCGTAGAGCCAACGCTGCAAGCCTTCTTTGGGATCGGGTGTACCCAAAGGCAGGGACCAAACGATGGTCGACCTTTCGCGTCTATTCGTACCCGCCAGGGCGTCACACCGATCGTTCATAACATTTGCAGAGTCTATAGCTGGAGCGTGTGGCAGTAGTGAGATTGCGTGTTATTGACGCTAATAAGTGCGGCAATACGCAAATAGGAAATCCATTCCCTCATAGCCAAGACGTTTCATGCGCGGACTTTGTGACATCGGAGAACGTGATAGAGAAAGTGGACCAGTTTGCGAATCGCAAACTGGCACATTACATGTATGCACTTTCATCGTACTGTCGCGACATCAATGGGCCGGTTCCGGTTAGAACAATCGCGACCGGCGAATCGCTCCACCGCTTTACACACTGATGGGATGATGAACGCTCGACGCCAGGCCCCAAACGATGCGGACTTTAGTGGCATCGTCGCTCCGCGGCCTCGCAAATTGCCGCGCCAGTCACGCGCTGCAAACACAATCGAAGCCGTGCTCGAGGCCGCCGTGCAGATCGTCACGGCGGACGGACCGCGAGCGCTGACGACGACCCGAGTCGCAAAGCGATCCGGCTTTGCAGTGGGGACGATTTACCAGTACTTCGCGAATAAGGACGAACTGATGGGCGCGATGGTGCGTCGTCACGTCGATCATGTCGTGTATTTTCTGGAGATCGCATGTCGCGATGCGCACGGGGGATATCCCGAAGCAATGATTGACGCGCTTGCGAATGCCTTCCTTGCCGCGAATGCCGAACGCACGCGTGAAGTTCGCGCGATTCATGCCGTCTGGGCACAGATCGGGACGGCTGCGTTGCTCTATGAGGGTTCTGCACGCCTGAATCAGGCAACGCTCGACATGATCTCAAGCGTCGATGAGATGCGCGCGGCACGGCAGGAAACGATCAGCCACGCTGCACGTCGCCAATGTTGTGACATGAGTATCCCGCATACGCTCATCAACATTGAAATGGCCAAAGTCATCCAGTCGATCACGGCTGTCGGATCGGCGATCCGCAATATGACCAGAGAGAGCGGCGGGCACAGATACGACATCGAACCGAGAAGCCCCGGATCGCAGAATCGGGATGCGTGATTCCATGCGACAAACGCTATTCCCAGGGGGCCCACGCCGATCGCCACGATCCACGCAACATCGCGAGCGGACAGTTCGACAGACGGACCGGCCACGGCGTGCACGGCAAGCGCAGCAAGGCCGCTTGCAGCGCAGAACCCACCGACAGCCCACGCGCTGTGCGCTTCGAACCTTGGTGTGAGGAACGTATAACCCGCCCAGACTACTGCGGCCGCAGCGGCGAAACCATATCCGATCGAATTGCGCACTTCGAACGTGCCATTCGTCATGGGTTGCAGCACGAGCGCCGCACAACCGATGAAACCGATTGCGCAGCAAGTCAGTCCGGCAAAGCATCCTCTCTTGCGTCCGCTGCAGACACTCGACATGAGGACGAGCAGGAACGGCCACGTGTAATTGATCAGGTTGGCAACGGGAACTGACCCATACGTGAAAGATTTCAGCAAACAAAAGTGATAGAGGAAAAGGCAACCGGACCCGAAGATGAACGTGGACCATCTGACTCTCCATGCGCTGATATGCCGGAGCGTGACGAGACTTCCGGCTAGAAGTGCGAGCCCCGTGACCAGCAACGGAGGAAGATGTCGCAGTGGCATGCTCAGCGTTGCAAATGCCGACCAGAGAATGATCGCAGTGAACGCGGCGATATAAGGTCTCATTGTGCGCTCCTGTGCGACGTGCTCGTCGCAGCGTCGTCCACCGCGCACTGAAGGTTGAGCATTCTTATCTGCTCGAGCATGAAGTCGATAAAGAGCCGCATGCGAGACGGCATGTGCTGTTTGCTGAGATAGCACAGAAAATGGCTTCGATCGTCCGGTGCATATTGATCCATGCAGGAAATCAGTCTGCCCCTCGCAATGTGATCGCAGGCCTGGTAGCCGGCCACTTGCGCGATGCCCTGACCATCGAGGACTGCATTGAGTACGAGATCCGCGTCGTTGAAGGTCAGATGGGCGGATGGGGCGTGTTTGATCAGTTCGCCTGCCACCCTGAATTCCCATTCGTAGATTCTGCCGGACGAGAAACGGAAATTGATCGCGCGATGCTGTGGCAGATCCTGGATTTCCGTCGGCAATCCGTTCTCCAGTACATACTCAGGCGAAGCGCAGAGAAGCATGTGCATGGGAATGATGCGGCGGGCAATGATCTGGCTGTCGTCCACCCGGCCGTTCCTGAATGCGATGTCGATGCCGTCGCTCGTAAAGTTGGCTGGGCTATCGCACAGCATCAGGTCGATCGAGACCTCCGGGTACAAGCCACGAAATCGGCTCAACAGCGGCGCGACGACTTTTCTTCCGAATCCTACGGTCGAACTGATCCGCAATAGTCCACGCGGCGGCCCGCCGCGCAGATCGCGCATTCGCTCGATCGCGTTCAGGATGCCGTCGATACCCGGCTTGCACGATTCGTAAAAGATCTCCCCTTCAGCCGTCAGCCCGACGCTGCGAGTGGTACGTGAAAAGAGCTTGGTTCCGAGCTGCTGTTCTAGTTTCTGTATGTTCCGGCTAACGGATGATCGTCCAATGCCGAGACGATCCCCCGCTTTGGCGAAACTTTCTTCCTTCGCAACGGCGATGAAGGTCATGACGGCCGCGTAGCTCGTTGTGAATCCTGCTGACAGCGTATCCATAACCTCTTCCGACGGGAAGCCTGAGTGATTGCGCATGGTCGATTCCATGAAGACGTTTTCCTCGCGAAGTCGATTCGACGCTGGTTTATAGTTGATTAAGCAGCGTTATAGGCAAAACACTATGGACTTATCGCAAGCGCTAACAGCCGCTAACAACAAATAGCAAACAAAAAGCGGCAGGATCGACGAACATTTGCGCTCGTTGATCCCCTAAGGAAAACGGGATGCGTGATCGGGCAAACCGAATAAAGAAGACCGCACAACAAGACGCGCGAGTGATCGCTTCATTTCTGCTGGCGCTCAATAACGCCGATGCCGGTGCTATGGCGGCGCTCTTCAGAGACGATGCGCTCGTCAATGATCAGCTTCGTGATTTTTGGGGACGCCCCGCAATCGAAGCCTGGATCGCCAGAGAAGTCATTGCCGATAACCTGAGAATCGAAGTTCTGCAGATGTCTCAGCACTATCGGGTGACGACGGTGGTTGGCGCCGTAACAGGTACATTCGATTCAAGAGGATTGCCAAATCCACTCGTCGTCAATCTTCATTTTTCACTATTCAACGGACAAATTGCGCGGCTCTTCATGCTGCTCAACCGTCAGGTCGATACATTCCCCGACGTGCGGTGTCGTACCCTAAAAGCAATATAGCGCGCGTACCGAATCAGTCCCGTTACGAGTGCCTGAATGTCAAAGTTTCAGTTTCTCGTGTTTAGTGATTTGAAAGATTCGGTTTAGCGTATCGCTCAGATAGAATCGGTGGAAACCACGACTTCGAGCGAGACGATACTTGTTTGCCAGCTTATCGAAATTTCGAACGACGGCATCGCATTCAGTTACGACGAACTTTTCGTTCGGGCCGTTTTTCCTGTTTCCGGATAAACGATTGCTTGTCTGTCATGGCAAGCAGGTCAAGCTGGGTAGTCGCGCGCTCGACATTCTGATTGCGCTCGTGCGTCGTGCCGGAAGCGTCATCAGCGCGCGCGATCTTCTCGCGGAAGTATGGCGCGATACGGTCGTCGAAGAAGGGAGCCTTCGCTTTCATCTCGTCGCACTGCGTAAAGCGTTTGCCGATGGCGATCCAGGTGTCACATATGTGATGAATGTGCCAGGAAGGGGTTATACGTTTGTCGCGACCGTGACGCCGTGTGACGGGATTCAGTCCGGCGTCGAACTCAAGACCACGCGGCCGGCGGCCCGCGGTCAATTGCGGTTCGTGCATACGGGCGCCGCCATAGTTGGCCGGGAACGCGAAATAGAGCATATCGCCCAGCAACTCGAGGAACACAGGTTCGTCAGTATTGTCGGCGCGGGCGGAATGGGTAAGACGACAGTCGCGAATGCGGTGATCGACAGGTTGAGCGACTGTTTCGACGGCAAGATCGTCTCCGTCGATCTCTCAGTGATTCAGGATTCGGAGCTGGTTTCGTCGACGCTGGTGGCCGCCTTGCGTGAAGGGCAGGAAGCAGCCGCGTCCATCAGCGAAGTATGTGCGTCGATTGGCCATACCCGAATGCTCGTCTTTCTCGACTGTTGCGAGCATCTGATAGACGGTGTCGCTCAGGCCGCGGAAGTTCTCTATCGAAACGCGAGCGGCATTTATATTCTCGTGACGTCGCGGGAAATCGTGAATGTCGATGGTGAATTCGTGTTCCGCCTTCCGCCGCTCGACGCGCCGCCGCCGGGCGAGCTGCTCAAAGCACACGATGCGCAGCGCTATTCGGCAATCCGATTGTTCGTCGAGCGCGTCGTGCAGGCCGGCTGCCGTTTCGAACTGACCGACGATAACGCGCAGTCGGTAGGCCGGCTCTGCCGGGCGCTCGATGGCATTCCATTGGCGATTGAACTCGCCGCGCGACAAATGCCGACTTTCGGTCTTGTCGGGATTCTGGAACTGGTGGACAAGAAGAGCCGGCTCATGTGGCATGGACGTCGCACAGCCGTGTCGAGGCATCAGACGCTCGGCGCGACGCTAGACTGGAGCTACGGGCTGCTGACCGGGCTGGAGCAGGTATGTCTGCGAAGGCTGGCGGTTTTTGTCGGCTGCTTTGCGCTCGACGCGGCTGTGGCCGTGATCGGCGCGGAGGACATCGATCGCGCTGATGTGCTGAGAGCCATCAATCAACTGTCGAACAAGTCGCTTCTGGATGTGAGGCCAGACGAGAGCGCAGTTCGCTACTTTCTGCTCGACACGACCCGCTCTTATGCGCGTGTGAAACTGGAAGAGGCAGGCGAGCTGGATCAGCTCTGCGCGCGCCACGCGTCATATTATGCGGCGGCGTGGCCCGCCGACGGCTTGACGGAACATGAAGGGGATAACTGGCTCGCCGATCTGGGCAACCTGCGCGCGGTGCTGGAGTGGACGCTCGTACGCGAGCAGGACGTCGTGCAAGGTTGCAGGCTGGTCGCTTCATACGCGAAACTGCTGCTGCGAAAGTCGATGCTCAGCGAGGCCAGAAAATGGACCGAAATCGCATTGTCGAAACTGGACGACGGCGAACGAGGAAGCCTGACGGAACTGGATCTCATTGCGGCCTATGGCAATGCATTGCTGTTCACGGGCAGCGAAAGCAAAGAGGTTGGGCGGACGTACGAGCGCGCTCTTTCCATTGCATTGTCGCTAGGCGACTCGGTTCGACATGACAGACTGCTGTGCGGACTCATCATGTACCTCTATCGAACCAGCAATTTCGAGGGCGCCTATATGTTCGCGAGCGAAGCCGCGCAATGGATCATTGCGTGTGGACGCGACGCTTCGACGGTTCATTCGATGCTTGGCGTCGCGTTGCATATGAAGGGGGAGATCGCGTCGTCGTCCGGTCTCTGGGAGCCTGTGATTCTGTCGGCCAAGATGAACGGGGTGGATGCAATGCAGCCGGCGGAATTCGGCATCAATCCCTACCTGCGTGCATTAAGCGGAAACGCGAGAAATCTTTGGCTGACGGGTCAGGCTTCGGAGGCAGAGCGCGTCGCCAATGACGCCATTGAAAGCGCACGCTTGCTGTCCCATCCGGCCACTCAGTGCGTGACGCTGCTATGGGCCGGAGAAGTTTTCGCGTGGGCAGCGAACTGGTCGAGACTGAACGAAATAACGGATGAACTCGATACCATCGTCAAGGTGAATGGATTCACGCCATTCTGTTACGTGGTGCTAGGGCTTCGTGGTCAGCTCTCGTATGCCGAGGGCCGATTAGAGGAAAGTATTTCGCTGCTGGAGAGCTGCCTCGATGGTATGACGAAGTGCCAGTACACGATGTCGGCGTCGATGTTCAGGAATTCGCTGGCAATGGCGCTATGCGCAAGCACCGATACCACGCGCGCGATTCTGGTCTGCGAGGAAGCGATCAAGGCAATCGAGCTGAACGGCGACGAGTTGTACCTTCCGCGGCTGCTCATGACCAAGGCTCATGCTCTTTGTCTTGAAGAAGATCACGACGCAAGCACTGCTTGCTTGCGCCGTGCGTTTCTTTTGGCGAGGAAGCAAGGTGCGACCGCCTACGAGTCGCAAATCAGGCAATGCGGTTCATATGATGTGTGAGCTGACGATAAGCGGCGTTCGTTTCGACGCACATGCTTGCTGGCCACTGAAGGGAGCCGGCGCGCGAACCACCGGCATGAGACGAAGAATGCTGGCGTGAAGGCAACGAACGCAACTTGCCATCCAAAGTCGAGAACCCTGCTGAATAGCACGTCGATATGTGTCGCAAGCTGCGCGCCGAGGAGAAGACCCACGCACGCCCATATGCTAATGCTGATGCAATCGTGAAGCAG